>LKGT01011078.1_pt1 | contig 20434 bp, 17 predicted proteins | sample 503861 | NCBI WGS metagenome assembly LKGT01 (sample SAMN04113194, study PRJNA297058) | marine sediment metagenome | biome: marine benthic biome; feature: marine benthic feature; material: marine sediment; isolation source: sediment sample collected at the water-sediment interface from the South......
ATCAGGAAGGGATAGCGGTGCGGGATCATCTCCATGATCCGCTCTATGTCGATGTTCTTCCCGGCGACCGCCACGTCCGAATCCATCGCTCACCCGCCTTTCTTTCGCGCCAGGCGCTCCACGACCGCGACGCCGCGCAGCCATTCGCGCACCGGCGCCGCCGGCGAGCCGCCGACGGCGGCTCCGGATTCCACGTCCCGCATGACGCCGCTTTGGGCGGCGATGCGGGCCCCCGAGCCGATCCGCAAATGGCCGGTCAGCCCGGCCTGTCCACCCATCATGACGCCATCGCCGACCGTGGCGCTGCCCGAAATCCCAACCTGTGCCGCCACCATGCAACTTCGACCAAGTTGTACGTTATGGGCTATTTGGACCAAATTATCAATTTTGGTGCCGGCGCCGATGACGGTATCGGGGCCGGCGCCCCGGTCGATGGTGGTGTTGGCGCCGATCTCCACGTCGTCCTCGATGCGCACCCGCCCCAGTTGCGGCACCTTGAGGTGTTCCTGCTTGCCCAGGGCAAAGCCGAAACCGTCTTCGCCGACGCGGACCCCGGCGTGAATCACCACGCGCGCGCCGACGACGCAAAAGGCCAACGAGGCGCACGATCCGACAACGCAGTCGTCGCCCAGAACCACGGCCTCCCCGATCACGGCGTTGGCGCCGATGTGGCAGCGCCGGCCGATCCGTGCCCCGGCCCCGATGACCGCGCCGGCGTCCACGCGACAGTCCTCTCCGACGACCGCGGTTTCGTCGATCACCGCCGACGGGGCCACGGCGGCCTGCGACCGCGGGGCCGGGTAAAAGGCGTCGGCCACGCGCGCATAGCCATGATAAGGCTCGGACGTCACCAGCAGGGCCATGCCCCGGGGGGCTTTCGGCGCCAGGTCGGGATGGACCAGGCAGGCGCCGGCCTTGGTGGTGGTGAACGCGTCAAGGTAACGCCGGTTGTCGAGAAAGGCGACGTCGCCGGGCCCGGCCGAAACCAGCGTTGCCACGTCCGAGAAAAGGGCGTCGGGGTCCGCGTCGCCACCGATTTGGGCCCGGGAAATCTCTGCCAGATTTTTTAGGGTGAATGGCCCAGCGACGGAGAAAAAACGCGGATCGGCCATGGCCTACGTTCCGGGATCGGAAACCTTGAGGGACGGCAATGCCGTGTCCAGGCGCTTAAGCACGTGCGGCGTGATATCCAGTTCGTTGGCCACGAGAACCGTCTGATTCTTGCGCAAAATCAGGCCCAGGCTCTGCTCCTTCGCCACGTCGGTGATGATCTTGTTAAGCACCGCCTCCACCTTTTTTATGGCCTCCGCCGCCACTCTATCCAGATCCTTCTTGCGTTTCTGGACCGTGCGCTGAACCTGCACCAGACGTTCCTCGAACTGCCGGCGCTCCTCGGCAAAGGTTTCGGGCGCAAGAATGGCGCGCTTTCTGGCCAGTTCCTCATTAGCGCCGCGGAGCTCCTCCTCCTCCTTCTGGATATCGGCCCGGATCGCTTTGTGGTACTTGGTGATCTGCGCGCGGATGTCCTTGAACGCCTTGCTGTTGACGCGGATTACCGCGGTATCGATAACCGCCATGTTGAGCAAGGTTATTATGTCCTTGTCGGCTTCCGGCTGCTGGGCCGCCGCCGGTCCCGTCAGGGACGCCGAAATGACGAGTGCACAGAGGATGGAGATCGCTGAAGGTTTCACGCCCATCTCCTAGAATTTCGTGCCGAAGCTGACGCGGACGTTCTCCACCTCATCGAAGTCTTCCTTGAGAATCGGGATGCCGAAGTCCATCCCGACGGGTCCGAAAGGCGAGGCCCAGACAATCCCCGTGCCGATCGAAGCGCGTAGACTGGCCTCATCATTGACGTCAGACCCCGAGGGGTCGATCTTCCCCGCGCTCCCCACATCCGTGAAGACCTTCGCCGTGAGTCCGAGTTCGGCGGGCAGTCCGAGCGGGAAGGTGACCTCGGCGGACGCCGTGTACTTCCATTCGCCGCCCAGGGCATCCTCGGTTAGGGCGTCCCGGGGACCGATACCGGAGGTGGCGAAACCGCGCAGGTTGTCGCCGCCGACGAAGAACCGATCAAGAAGGCGGACATCCTCGCCGAGGCCGATGATCTGGCCGGCAGACGCGGTGAAAGACAGCACCCACTGGTCGGCGAGCGGGAAAAACTTGCCTCCCTTCAATCGGTTACGAATATAATGGGTAGAGCCCCCCAGGCCGGCAAGGTCGTTGATCATGCGAATGTAATAGCCTTCGGTGGGCGCGATGATGCTGTCGCGCTTGTCATAGATGAGCGTATGCGTAACCTCCGAAATGGTCTCGGTTCCTTCCTCGGCCTTGATGAAGCGGGACGCGCTCCCCGCGACGTCGTCGATTTGTTGCTTCCTGAAGGAATATTTCCAGTTCTGCCGCAGTAGCTCGGTGATCGGGTAGCCGGTCCGCAAGGCAGCCCCGGTAACCTTGGAATCGAAGGAACTTTCCTCCTGCAGATCCCTGATCCTGCGGAAGATGTCGAATCCCGCCGCCACCTCGCGATCCAGGAAGAAGGGGTCGGTAAAGGACAGGTCGATCTCGCTGCGGCGTGCCGCGATGAGGGCGTTGACCCTCAGGTCAAGGCCGCGCCCGAGTAGATTGCGTTCGCTGACGGAGATATCGAGAAGGCCTCCGCTGGTGGTCGAGAAGCCGGCGCCGAAGGAAAGCTGACCGGTGGATTTTTCCTCCACTTCCACATTGATCACCGTCTTGTCGGGGGCGCTGCCGGGCACTTCCTCCACGCTCACCTTTTCGAAGAAATCCAGGCGCTGTAGGCGTTCCCTGGAGCGGCGCAACTTGGCGGAATTGAAGGCGTCGCCTTCGACCAGGCGGAATTCGCGGCGGATGACCTCGCCGGCGGTGCGCAGGTTCCCGGAAATTTCGATGCGCTCGACGAACACCCGCGGTCCTTCGTTGATCTCGAAGGTCACGTCGATGGTCAGTGCCTTGCGATCCCGGTTGATGCGCGGGCGCACGTCGACAAATGCGTAGCCCAGGGACCCGACGACGTTTGTCAGGGCCTGCAAGGTATTTTCCAGCTCGTCGGCGGCGTACCAGTCCCCTTCCTCGATGTCGATCGTTTCGAACAGGTCCTTCGCCTCGAGGCCGCGCAACCGCGCCTCCACTTCGATTTTGCCGAACCGGTAGCGCGCCGCTTCCTCGACGGTGAAAGTGATGAAGAAATCCCTGCGGTCCGGCGTCAGCTCGGCCACCGCGGACACCACACGGAAATCGCCATACCCGTTATTCAGATAAAACCGGCGCAGCAGTTCGCGGTCGAGGGTGAGGCGATCCGGGTCATAGGTGTCGTCGCTGGAAAGGAACCGCCACCAGCGGGATTCCTTGGTACGAATGACCTCGCGCAGGCGTGAATCGCTGAACGTCCGGTTGCCGACGAAGCGAATGCGCCGGATCTCGGTCGGTTCGCCCTCGTCGATCTCGAAGACGAGGTCGACCCGGTTCTGGGCCAGTTGGATGACCTTCGGTTCCACGGTCGCGGCAAAGTGGCCGCCCAGGCGGTAGATGGTCAAGATCCGTTTGACGTCGTTCTGTACCTTGGTGCGGGTGTARATCACGCGCGGACGCAGGCTCATCTCCGCGCTCAGGACCTCGTCGTCCAGTGTCGTGTTRCCCTCGAAGGCAATGCGGTTGATGACCGGGTTTTCMACCAGCGTGATGACGAGGGCGTCGCCCTCGCGCCGCATGGTCACGTCGGCGAACAGACCGGTGGCAAAAAGACTCTTCAAGGAGCGGTCGATGCGCTTCGCRTCAAAACGGTCGCCTTCCCGRATAAGCAGGTACGAGCGCACGGTCTCGGGCTCGATCCGCTGGGCGCCCTCGACGACGATTTCGCGCACGAMATCGCYRRACTGCGCCSCTGCCGGCCAAGGCGCCAGCGACGATATCCCCACACACCAAGCAATCGCAAAAATGCGAACGAAACGCCGCAAGTAACTCCCCCCCAGGCAACYGCGGATCAGCTCATTAGTTGTCTAAAAAGAGGTGACCCAAATCCTTCCATGTCACGAATATCATCAGGAGCAATACCAGAGTCAGCCCGAACCGCAAACTGTATTCCTGAACTCGCCGGCTCAACGGGCGACGAAGGACGGCCTCAAACCCGAGAAAGACGAGATGCCCCCCGTCCAGCATGGGCACGGGAAACAGGTTGATCAGGCCCAGGTTGACGGAAAGGGCCGCCATGAAAAATATACAATCGGCCAGCCCACCCTGGCAGATGTTCCCGGAAAGCTGGGCGATCCTGAGCGGGCCGCCGAGTTCGTCGGTTGTGCGCGAGCCGCCAATGATCTGGCCAAGGTAGKCAAGTATTCGCATGGTCATGCTTGCCGTCCGCTCGACCCCCATCCACGCGGCCGTCAGCGGCCCGAGGCGTTCGTATTCGATCTGTTCGGGGTCCGGCGACACRCCAAGCCGGCCGATCTCGCGCMCCTCGTCGGAACCCTCCTCCATGTAMCGTTTCGGCGTTGCCAGCACSAGCATCTCCACGCCTTCGCGGCGCACGGTCAACKCCAGRCGGACACTCGGGTTGGCGCTGACGATCCGGCGCAGGTCCTCRAACCAGGTTATGGCCTCGCCATTAATGCTGAGAATCCGGTCGCCYGGTTGCAGGCCGGCTTYGGCCGCCGCGCTTTCCGGGTKCACCGCGCCCACCGCCGCCAGGGGCGCCGGTTGGCCGACAAAGGCAAAGAGCCCGGCGAAAAGCACGATGGCCAASAGGAAGTTGGCGATGGGCCCGGCGGCCACGATGGCCGAGCGCTGGCCAAGRGACTTGTKGTGGAACGAGACGGCGCGCTCCTCCGGGGTCAAGGGRCGCTCCTCTTCGGCATCGCCCGGCACGGCGTTCTCGCCGTACATTTTCACGTAGCCACCCAGCGGTATGGCGCTGATTTTCCAGCGCGTTCCCAAATGGTCCGTCCAACCATAGATCTCCGGGCCGAACCCGATGGAGAACACCTCAACCCGCACCCGGTTGCGCCGGGCCACCCAGAAATGGCCCATTTCGTGGACAAACACCAAGACCGTCAAAACGATCAGGAAAATGATGATGTAATACCACGTGAAGTTCAGGAAGYTYATMATCCGGTGTCCAATTCGGGCCTATTACACGWTTCTAATGTCGGGCCGGGCTATCTGAAATAAAACTTCTCGCGATCCGCCGCGCCGCGGCGTCGGCCTCTCCCACGTCATCCAGGTTTTYCAGTTTCCCGTTGGGCGCCGTCTCRAGGGTCTGCTCCACGATGCGCACAATATCAAGGAATCCGATCCTTCCCGAAAGAAARCTCTGGACCGCCACCTCATTGGCCGCATTAAGTATGKTGGGTGCGCCGCCGCCCGTTTGCAAGGCGTGGCGGGCCACCCTCAGGGCGGGGAAYCGGGCCGGATCGGGTGCCTCGAAGGTAAGGTCGCCGATCTCTTCGAGGGCCAGACGGGTCGCCGGCGCCTCCATCCGCTCGGGCCAGCCGAGGGCAAAGGCGATGGGCGTGCGCATGTCGGGCGTACCCATCTGGGCCAATACCGAGCCATCCACGTAGGCCACCATGCTGTGGACGACCGATTGCGGATGGACCAGGATCTCGATCCGCTCCTCGGGCACCGGAAACAGGTGGTAGGCCTCGATCAGCTCCAGGCCCTTGTTCATCATGGTCGCCGAATCGACGGATATCTTGACGCCCATGTCCCAGTTGGGGTGGGCCACGGCCTGTTCCGGTGTCACACCGGCCATTTCGGCCAAGTCCATCCTGAGAAACGGGCCACCGGACGCGGTCAGGATGATGCGATCCACCTTATCCGCGCGATCGAATTCGAACACCTGGAAGATGGCGCTGTGCTCCGAATCCACAGGCAACAGCGTGGCGCCGTTGCCGCGAACCTCCGCCATCATCAGGTCGCCGGCGGAAACCAGGCATTCCTTGTTGGCCAACGCCACGATGGCGCCGCGGCGCACCGCCGCCAAGGTGGGTTCCAGGCCCGCGGCGCCGACGATGGCGGCCATCACCCATTCCGCCGGCCGGGCCGCCGCCTCGACCACGGCCGCCGGCCCGGCGGCGCACTCGATACCGGTACCCGCCAGGGCGTCCTTCAGGTCCTCATAGCCCTTCGGGTCGGCCACCACCGCCAGACGCGGGCGAAGGGCACGTGCCTGCTCGGCCAGCAGCGCGACGCTGTTATTCGCCGTCAACGCCTCGACCGTGAAGGMGTCCGGGTGCCTTCGGATCAGATCGATGGTGTTGCAGCCGACCGATCCGGTGGAGCCCAGGATGGTGACGCTCCTCGGGGCCGTCGCSGCCYGGGGGCTGGTTTGGGGTGCGGTCATATCAGAASACTGCCATGTCCGAGCAAACCTATCAACGCTGTAACAACCGCCGCCGCCATCAGGCCGTCAACCCGGTCCAGGAGYCCGCCGTGGCCGGGAATGATGGTGCCCGYGTCCTTGACGCCGAAACGGCGCTTWATCCACGATTCCGCCARGTCGCCRCCCTGCGCCACCGTGCCCAWGACGGCGCCSAACGCGGCCGGCGGGGCGACCCCGTTGTTGCCCAGYACCGCCGCSGTGGCGGCGCCCGCGGCCCCGGCGCAGGCGATCCCCCCCAACAGGCCGGCCCAGGTCTTCTTGGGGCTGATGGCGGGGGCCAGTTTGGGGCCGCCGATCAGGCGCCCGAAGCCGTAGGAACCGCTGTCCGCCGCCCAGACCACGGCAAACAGCCAGAGAACGATATCGCGGCCGAGGACCGCATCGGCGCGCATCCATTCCAAGGCCACGCAGGGCACCCCGATGTAGAGAACCCCGGCGGCCAGCCACAGGCGCCGGTCCGGCGCACCTGTACCCTCCTCAGGCGCCGCGCCGCGAACCAGCGCCGCCGCCACGCCGAAGACGGCCGCGAACCCCAATACCAGAATGGCCAGCGACACACCGGGCCGCTCCAGGGCCGCCGCCGCGACGGCCGTCAAAAGCGCTCCGCCCAGGACCAGGCCCATCGCCCCGGGGGCGGGGCCGCCGCACAGCCGGCTCCATTCCCAGGCCAGGATCACGGCGCCGGCGGCGACCAGCACGTCGAAAAACGGCGGCCCGTAAACGACGGCGCCCAGCACTGGGGGCGCCAACACCAGGGCGGACAACACGCGGACACGTAATCTAGCCACCGCTTGTGCCAAAACGCCGTTCACGGAGATTGTATTGCCGGAGGGCGCCTTCGAAGTCTTCCCTTGAGAAGTCGGGCCAAAGGGTATCGACGAAAATAAATTCCGCGTACGCCAGCTGCCAAAGCAGGAAGTTGCTGATCCGTTTCTCTCCGCTGGTACGAATCAGGAGGTCCGGGTCGGGAATGTCGGCCGTGAAAAGGTGGCGGGCGAACGCGGCTTCGTCGATATCGTCGGCCCTGAGGGCGCCCGCGGCCACTTCCCGCGCAAGGTGGCGCGCGGCCAGGGTGATCTCGCTGCGCCCGCCATAGCTTAGGGCGATGGTCAGGGTCAGGGTGCGGTTGGCGGCCGTCTGCGTTTCGGCCTGCTCGATCAGGGCGACGATATCGGGCGCCAGGCGTTCGCGCTCCCCGATGACCCTGAAACGCACCCCGTTTTTATTGAGAAAGGTGATCTCGGTCTTGAGGTAATAGCGCAAAAGCCCCATGAGGTCGTTGACCTCGTCCATGGGGCGCTTCCAGTTCTCGGACGAAAAGCCGTAGAGCGTCAGATACGCCACCCCCGCGTGGGCGGCGCTCTTGACGGCGGTCTTCACGGCCTGCGCGCCCCGTCTGTGCCCGGCACTCCTGGGCAGGCTGCGGGTGCGCGCCCAGCGCCCGTTGCCGTCCATGATGATGGCCACGTGAACCGGCGGCACCGGCGCCGCATCGGTTTGCAGGGGAATCGCCTTCATTGCCTCATACCTGCATGATTTCTTGTTCTTTGTTGGCCAGGATGTCGTCGATCTTTTTCACATACGTGTCGGTCAGGTCCTGAATCTCCTTGGCGTGATCGTGCTGCAGGTCCTCGGAAATCTTGCCCACCTTTTGCGCGTGCTTGAGGTCATCCATGCCGTGACGGCGCACGTTACGGACCGCGATGCGCGCCTCTTCGGCGTACTTACCGGAGATTTTGGCCAACTCCACGCGCCGTTCCTCGGTCAGCGAGGGGATGGGTACGCGAACCAGCTGCCCGTCCAGGGAGGGATTGAGGCCCAGCCCCGATTCCCGGATGGCCTTTTCCACCGACTTGACCAGGTTTTTGTCCCAAACCTGCACGGTCAGCATGCGGGGCTCGGGCACGCCGATCGTACCAACCTGGCTGATGGGCACCTCGGTTCCGTAGGCATCCACCATGAGCGGCTCCAGAAGACCGGTCGCCGCCCGTCCTGTGCGCAGGCCAGCGAACTCCCTATGCAACACCTCCACGGCCCCTTCCATGCGCCGCTTGATGTCCTTCTTCCTGACCTCGATGTCGGGTGTATCCACGTTCCGATCCTAGCCCACGGTCCTATCAGACCCCACGGTACTGTCCGACCCAATGATCGTGTAAGCGCCGGTGCCGGTGACGACGTCGGCAAAAGCCCCCGGATTGTGAATGGAAAAGACCAGAATGGGAACCTCGTTCTCGCGCGCCAGTGCAATGGCGGAGGTGTCCATGACCTTCAGGTCCCGCGACAGAACGTCTTGGTACGAAAGCCTGTCGAAACGTATGGCGTCCTTCACTTTTTTGGGGTCCGCGCTGTAAACGCCGTCCACCTGCGTGCCCTTGAGCAAGGCGTCGCAGTCCATTTCAACGGCGCGCAGGGCGGCCGCCGTGTCGGTGGTGAAGAACGGATTTCCGGTGCCCGCGGCGAAGATCACGATACGGCCCTTTTCCATGTGGCGCAGGGCCCGGCGGCGGACGTAAGGCTCGCACACCGTGGCCATGGGAATCGCCGACTGTACCCGGGTCTGCACGCCTTTGCTCTCAAGCATGCTTTGCACGGCCAGGGCGTTGATCACGGTGGCCAACATGCCCATGTAGTCGGCGCTCGTCCGTTCGATGCCGGAACCGGCTGAGCCCCCCCGGAAAATATTGCCGCCACCGATGACCAGGCAGATCTGGACGCCCATGCCGTGGACGCCGCAAATCTCCGTGGCGATGCGTTCCACGGTGCCCGAATCGAACCCGTAGGCCTTTTTGCCCATCAAACCCTGGCCGGAGAGTTTCAGCAGGACGCGTCGGTATTTTGGATTCCGCGACATGACGCACTCCGCATAAGCCTTCCCGGCGCAGGAGGGGACATCGCGGTGGATGGCCTAAGGCGCTCCCGCGGGGCCGATGACTTCCCGGAAGCTTGATCCTCCTCCCCGATCGACGGCGCGATGTTACACCATTGGTCCTAACATAATAGGACAGAGCGGCCTAAATGGCCTTGATTTATCTCCGCCGGACGGCGTCCGTGGCCGCCGGCGCCCGGTCAACCACCGAGGACCGCCGCCACGTCAACCGCCGAGGGCCACCGCCACGTCGGCGGCCAGGTCGCCGGCCTGCCTTTCGATGCCCTCGCCCAGCAAATAGCGCACGAAACCCTTGACCGCGACCACCCCGCCGGCATCCTCGGCCGCCGCCTCAAGGACCTTGCCGACCTTTCTTTCGCCATCGATCACATAGGTCTGATCGAGCAGGCATACGTCCTCGTAATACTTGCGCAGACGGCCCTCGGCCATTTTTTCGACGATGTCGTCCGGCTTGCCGGTGGCGCGCGCCTGCTCCCTGAGAATATCGCGTTCGCGTTCCACCGCCGCCGGGTCCATGTCCTGGCGGGAAACCGCCTGCGGATTGGTCGCCGCCACGTGCATGGCCAGCCGCTTGCCGAGCGTCTCCAGGTTCGCGGCCCCGCCGGGGCCCTCCACGGCCACCAGCACCCCGATCTTGCCCAAGCCCGGCGCCAGCGCGTTGTGCATGTACGATGCAAGGATGCCCGACTCCACGGTGAGCACCGCCGCCCGGCGAATCCTCAGGTTTTCGCCGATGGTTGCGACCAGGCTGGTCAACTGCTCCTCGACGGTCTTGCCGGTTTCAGGGTAGACGGCGCCTTTCAGGGCCTCCAGGTCGCCGCCGGTGTGCAGCGCCAGGCCGGCGACCGTTCTGACGAAGTCCTGGAAAGTCTCGTTGCGCGCCACGAAGTCGGTCTCCGCGTTGACCTCGACGACGACGCCCGCGGTGCCGTCGACGGCGATGCCGACAAGACCCTCCGAGGCCACCCGGCCGGCCTTTTTGGCGGCCGCCGCCAGGCCCTTCTTGCGCAACCAGGCTACCGCCGCGTCCATGTCCCCGCCGGTTTCCGTCAGCGCGTGCTTGCAGTCCATCATGCCGGCGCCGGTGTTCGCGCGCAGTTCCTTGACCTGGGCGGCGGTGATCTCTGCCATATTAATCCTCGTTCATAAGATTTTGTAATGAGTTCTTGATATTACTCCGGAATCCCATTGCGCACTGACCGAGCAGGTAGTCCGCAAGGCCCTGTCGCCGGAGTCGGACGGCCCGCCCTACCCGGCCGGTGGGGCTGCGTCCTTAGTGTCCTTGGCGTCCTCGCCGGTCTGCTCGGCAGGCGCCCCGGTTTCCGCCGGCTTCTCGGGGGCGGCCGAGGTTTCCGCCGGCTTCTCGGGAGCGGCCTCGGGTTCGGCCGGCTTTTCGGGGGCGGCCGAGGTTTCCGCCGGCTTCTCGGGAGCGGCCTCGGGTTCCGCCGGCTTTTCGGGAGCGGCCGAGGTTTCCGCCGGCTTTTCGGGAGCGGCCGAGGTTTCCGCCGGCTTCTTGGGAGCGGCTTCGGGTGCGGCCGGCTTTTCGGGAGCGGCCGAGGTTTCCGCCGGCTTCTCGGCCCCAGCCTCGGCCTCCGCCGGCTCCGCTTTGGGCAGATGTTCCACGGGCGCGGCCTCGGATTCGCCCACATCCGCACCGGCAGACGTCATCTCCGCCTGGATGCCGTCGAGCACCGCTCCGACCATCAGGTCGCAGTACAGGCCGATGGCACGGATGGCATCGTCGTTGCCGGGCACCGGAAAATCGATGTCGTCGGGATCGCTGTTGCTGTCGATGATGGCGACCACGGGGATGCCGAGCTTCTTGGCCTCGGCCACCGCGATGGCCTCCTTGAGGGTGTCGATGACGAACAGCACGTCGGGCAGGCCGCCCATTTCCTTGATGCCGCCCAAGGCACGGTCCAGCTTGTCGCGCTCGCGGGTGAGGTGGAGCAGTTCCTTCTTGGTCAGGCCTACGCTCTCCTCGACCAGTTGTTCATCCAACTCGCGCAGGCGCTTGATCGAGTTGGAGATGGTCTGCCAGTTGGTCATCATGCCGCCGAGCCAGCGGTGGTTGACGTAGTGCTGGCCGCAGCGCTTGGCGGCTTCGGCGATCTTGTCACTCGCCTGCCGCTTGGTGCCGACAAACAGCACCCTCCCTCCCGCGGCAACGGTATCGCGCACCGCCGCCATGGCGCGGTGCAAAAGGGGCACCGTCTGCTGCAGGTCGATGATGTGGATTTTTTTGCGGACCCCGAACAGATAGGGGSCCATCTTGGGGTTCCAGCGCCGCGTRTTGTGCCCGAAGTGCACGCCCGCTTCCARAAGCTGGCGYATGGTAAAYGACGGTAACGCCATGGWTGGTGTTCCTTCTCCGGTTAAGCCTCCGCGGGCACCATCCGGCCAGGGACCGGACACCGGAGCGACAMGGCCGGCGAATGTGCGCCGGCGGCCGCAAKCCCGCGTGTGAATTNTGCGCGGCTTGANTARCGTCCGGGRCGGCGAAATGCAAGGTAAATCGACGATCAGCGCGGCGAARCGGCCKGGCTGAATTYAAATCTCCCGCACATCCACGATGCCGGGGATSTCCCTGAGSGTSYKCAGCACGGCCGGCGACACCGCGAAACCGCCGGGCAGGTCGATCTCGACCTCGGTCGCCGCATCRATCCTGGAGACCAGCTTCACCCGCCCCCTGCCCTTGCCCTGGCGCATCAGTACCTCGTGCAGGCGGCCCAGGGGTTCCGCCGAATCGACGACCACGACGGCTCCCGGCGGCGCGCGGGCGGCCGCCCCATCCAGCGGCTCCACGGCCTGCACGGTGAAGCGGGCCGAACTCCCTTCGAACTGGACGTTGGCGCGGATGAACAGGGAGGTGCCGACCTCGAGCAGGTCCCGCGACGCGCTCAGGAGTTCGGAAAACACCGTTGCCTCGAAAACGCCGGAGGTGTCGGAGAACTGCACGAAGGCGTAGCGGTTACCCTGGCCCGAGGTGCGTTCCTTCTTGGCGATCACCGTTCCCGCCATGTTGACGGACCCCGAGCGGCCTTCGCCGAACACGTCGGCGGCACGGCGCACGTTCAGGCGCTGAAGACGGTCGGCGTAGGCGTCCAGTGGGTGGGCGGATAGGTAAAACCCGACGGCCTCGGATTCCTGCCTCAATCGCTCGATGTCCGTCCACTCGGCGGTTTGCGGCAGCGAATCCGCGGGCACCGGCGCCGCGTCGTCGCCGAACAGGCCGATCTGGTTGCTTTCCCGGTCATGGGCGGCGGCGCTGGCATGGCGCAGGAGGACGTCGATGCCGTCGAAAACCTGCCTGCGGTTGGGATTCAGGCCGTCGAAGGCGCCCGCCCGGGCCAGGTTTTCCAGTTGCCGCCTGTTGACGGCCTTGGGATTCAGGCGCCCGGCGAAGTCGAACAGGTCCTTGAACGGACCGTTCGCCCGGCGCTCGGCGACCACCGATTCCATGGCCGCTTCGCCCACGTTCTTGACCGCGGCGAGCGCATAACGGATGGCCCCCGGGCCGGCGCCGTCGCGCTCGACGGTGAACACCGCGCCGGACGCGTTGATGTCGGGGGGCAGCAGCACCACGTCCAGGTGCGCCAGTTCGTGGCGGAACGCGCCCAGCTTGTCGGTGTTGTGGATGTCCATGGTCATGGAGGCGGCCAGGAACTCGACCGGATAATTGGCCTTCATGTAGGCCGTCTGGTAGGCGATCACGGCATAGGCGGCGGCGTGGGATTTGTTGAAGCCGTAGCCGGCGAACTTGGCCACCTGATCGAAGATGTTGGAGGCCTTGGCCGCCGGCACCCCGCGCGCCTTGGCGCCGTCGACGAAGGACTGGCGCTGCTCGGCCATCTCCGACTTGATCTTCTTGCCCATGGCGCGGCGCAGAAGGTCGGCGTGGCCGAGGGTGAACCCGGACAATTCCTGGGCGATCTGCATGACCTGTTCCTGGTAGATCATGATGCCGAAGGTTTCCTTGAGGATGCCTTCCAGCGTCGGGTGCAGATAGTCCGGTTTCTCCTCGCCGCGCTTGCGTTTGATGTAACTGGGGATGTTCTCCATGGGCCCCGGGCGGTAGAGCGCCACCACGGCGATGATGTCCTCGAAGGTGTCGAGCCTGAGCTTGCGCAGCACCTCGCGCATGCCGGCGCTTTCCAACTGGAACACGCCGGTGGTCTCGCCGCGCCCCAGCATCTCGAAGGTAAGGGCGTCGTCCAGGGGCAGATTCGAGAGGTCGATGTCGATGCCCCGTTCGCCGACCAGCTCCACGGCCCTGGCCAGCACGGTCAGGGTCTTGAGACCCAGAAAATCGAACTTCACCAGCCCCGACAATTCCACGTATTTCATGCTGAAGCCGGTCACCGGCATGTCCGAGCGTGGGTCGCGGTATAGCGGGATCAGCTCGTCCAGCGGACGGTCGCCGATGACCAGGCCGGCGGCGTGGGTGGAGGCATGGCGATACAGCCCCTCCAGCCGGCGGGCGACGCCGACAAGCCTGGAAACGGCCTCGTCGCTCTCCACCATCCGGCGGAACTCGGGCTCCCCGGCGATGGCCCGGTCGAGGGTGACCGGATCGGTGGGATTGAAGGGAACCAGCTTGCAGATGCGGTCGACCAGGGGATAGGGCATCTCCAGGACCCGACCCACGTCGCGCAGGACCGCGCGCGCCTGCAGCTTGCCGAACGTGATGATCTGGGCCACGTGGTCGTGGCCGTACTTGTCCTGCACGTAGTGGATGACTTCGTCCCGGCGCTCCTGACAGAAGTCGATGTCGAAGTCGGGCATGGAAACGCGCTCGGGGTTCAGGAAGCGCTCGAACAGGAGCCCGAAACGGAGGGGATCCAGGTCCGTGATCGTCAACGCCCAGGCGACCACGGAACCGGCCCCCGAGCCCCGCCCCGGGCCCACGGGAATGCCCTGGTCCTTGGCCCAGCGGATGAAGTCGGCAACGATGAGGAAATATCCCGCATAGCCCATTTCCACGATGACCTTGAGCTCGTAGTCCAGGCGCTCCCGGTAGGGCCGGGCCACATCGTCGCGCCCGGCTTGCGGAATGTCCGCCGTCCACACCTGGTTCTGCAGGCGCTTTTCCAGGCCGCTCAGCGCCTGGGCGCGCAGTTCGTCCTGTTCGCCGCGCCCCGCGCCGCAATCGTAGGCCGGCAGGATGGGGTCCGCTATGCGCACCATGAAGGCGCAGCGCCGGGCGACCACAACGGTGTTGTCCACCGCCTCGGGCAGGTCGGCGAACAGGGCCCGCATCTCTTCCGCCCCCTTGAAGGAATGCTCGGGGGTCAGGCGGCGGCGGTCGGTTTGGGAGAGAAAGGCGCCCGCGGCGATGCAGATGAGGGCGTCGTGGGCCTCGTACATATCCCTGGTGGCAAAGAAGGCCTCGTTGGTGGCGACCAGGGGCAGATCGTGCGTATAGGCGAGATCGAGGAGCGCCGGCTCGATCGATTCTTCGGCGTCCAGTCCGTGGCGCTGGAGCTCCACATACAGCCGTCCCGGAAACGCCCCGGCCAGGCGTCCGAGAACGGCCTCCGCCGCCGAGTCCTGCCCTTCGGCGAGGAGCGCCCCCACGGGCCCGGCCGGCCCGCCGGTAAGCGCGATGAGGCCGTCGGCGCGCTCCTCCAGGCCGGCCAGGGGAACTTTCGGGTCGTCGGCGCTGAGATAGGCCTGGCTGAGCAGCTTGAGCAGGTTGCGGTAACCGCCCTCGTCCTGGACCAACAGCACCAGAGCGTCCGTTTCGGCCCGTTCCCCGTCGCGCAGGCCGGCTCTGGTTTCCTCGCGCGCGATGCTCAGCTGGCACCCGATGATCGGCTGCACGCCGGCCGCCGCGCAGGCGGACGAGAACTCGAGCGCGCCGAAAAGGTTGTTGGTGTCGGTGACGGCCACCGCCGGCATGCGCGCGTCACGGCACAGGGTCACCAGATCCTTGACCTGGATCGCACCTTCGGCGAGGGAATAGGCGGAATGAACGCGCAGGTGAACGAAGTCGGCGTGGGCCATGGGGCAAGGATTCCACAGCCGGTCCCGAGAGTCATCAAGATGTGGGCGTAGTCACCGGGTTATCCACAAGAAATTGCGTTTTATTCACAGCGCGGGCATGGTCACCGTCCCGATCCAGTTCTCCTTGCGCCGCGTCAGGCGTTCCTCCACCGTTTCCCCGTCGTAATCGAAGGCGGTGGCGGGGCGCGAAAAAGCATCCGGGTCCTCGGTCACGTTGATGTTGATGATCGCATACGTATGGCCGTCGATGATCGACGTCGCCAAAGGCACGCACCCGCACCGGCGGCAGAGGATGAACTCCGCCGTCCGGTGACCGAAGGCGTAGCGTTGGACGAGCGCCCCGTCGTCGATCTCGACATGGATCGCGCCCCCGGGATCGGAGGTGTAGCGGGCGCCGTGGCGGACGCAGAAGGCGCACCCGCATACCCTGACGGGAAGCTCGGAACGGGGGACGCCGGAGTCGAATTCGAAGCGGATGTTTCCACAATGACACCGGCCCGAGGTTCTGTGCCGCTCCTTCACGGTCGGCGCTCCCACGTCATTCCGTCACCAGCACGCCTTCTTCGAGCCGCACGATGCGATCCATCTGCGCCGCCAGGACCGGATTGTGGGTGGCGACCAGGGCGGCGAGGCCGGCGCCGCGGGTCAGCCGAAGCAACACGGAAAACACGTCCCCCGCCGTGCCCGGGTCGAGGTTGCCGGTGGGCTCGTCGGCGAGCAGCAGCTTGGGCGCATTGGCAAGGGCGCGGGCGATGGCGACCCGCTGCTGTTCGCCGCCCGAGAGCTTGCCGGGGCGGTGGCTGGCGCGATCGCTCAGGTCCAGCCATTGCAGCAGCTCCATGGCCCGGGCGCGCGCCTGGTTGCGATCGAGCCCGGCGATGATCTGCGGGATGAGGATGTTCTCCAGGGCGGTAAACTCGGGCAGCAGATTGTGGTGCTGGTAGACGAAGCCGATGTTGTGGCGGCGCATGCGGGTCCGCGCGTCGTCGTCGAAGATGCGGCTGGATTCGCCGCAGAGCGACACGTCGCCGGCGTCGGGCTTCTCCAGGAGTCCGGCGATATGGAGAAGCGTGGACTTGCCGGCCCCGGACGGTCCGACCAGGGCCACGATCTCGCCTTCGCGCAGGTCCAGATCGACGCCGCGCAGCACCTCCAGGGTCGTCCGCCCCTGCTGGAAGGTGCGCACCACGCCGCCCAGCGCGAGCACGSGSTCACTCATAGCGCAGCGCCTCCGCCGGATCGATGCGCGCCGCCCGCCACGACGGATACAACGTGGCCAGGAACGACAGSCCCAGGCCCATGAGCACCACCWYCGCCACCTCCRCCGGRTCCGCCACCGCCGGGAGCYGGGASAGGAAGTAKATTTCGGCGGCGAACAACTCGGTCCCGGTGAGTCCCTGGATCCACTGGCGGATGGTCTCGATGTTCTSGGTGAAGGYCAGGCCGAGGATMAATCCGGCCGTGGTGCCGATGATGCCCACGCTGGCGCCGCTGAGGAAGAAGATGCGCATGATGGTGCCTTTCGTCGCGCCCATGGTGCGCAGGATGGCGATGTCRCGGCCCTTGTCYTTGACCAGCATGATCATGCTGGARATGATGTTGAACGCCGCYACCACGATGATGAGGGTGAGAATCAGGAACATGACGTTCCGTTCCACCTGGATGGCGTTGAAGAAGCTGGCGTTGGCCTGYTGCCAATCGTGGANSSSGCCCNYKGCCGCCSATGGCCTTCAGGATGTCCTCGCCGACGGCGMGCGCCCGGTCGGGGTCCTCGACGAACACCTCCAGGTTGGTCACCGCCSCGGGCAGGCGGAAGTACACCTGGGCCGCCTTCAGGGGCAGGAAGACGAAWCCCGAATCGTACTCGTACATGCCGATCTCGAAGGTGGCGGCGATGCGATAGGCGCGCAKGCGCGGCACCGTGCCGAAGACGGTGACSGTGCCCYTGGGRGAAAKGAGCGTGATCTTGTCGCCGACGCGCAGTCCCARCAGGCKCGCCAGGCGGGTGCCCACGACCRCCGCGTYAYYGCCTTTGAAATCGTCCAGGGAGCCGGAAACGATGTTTTCGGCGATGACGGCGCGCCCGGCAAGGTCCTGCACCCTCAGGCCGCGCACVACCRCGCCCCTGGCCACGCCCTTGGCGGTCRCCATCACCTGGCGTTCGATGATGGGGGTGACGGTGACGACGCCGGGAACCTTGCGCACCTTTTCGGCCAGGGGGTCGAACCCGGTAAGCSTATTCGTCGTGCCGTAGACGCTCAAATGTCCGTTGATGCCCAGGATGCGGGTCAGGAGTTCCTGGCGGAAGCCGTTCATCACCGCCATGACGATGATCAGGGTCGCCACCCCAAGGGCGATGCCAAGCAGGGAAAACCACGCGATGACGGAGATAAACCCCTCYTGGCGGCGCGCCCTCAGATAGCGCATGGCYACCATCCATTCGAAWGCGGAAAACACSTCTWTTCGTCCTTTCCCGRTTACGGCCGGTTCAGTCCSGAGCGCACCATCTCGACCCGCGCCGCCGGCGCATCGGCGAWSCGGCCGGCGTCGAAGGGCGGTTCCGGGGCGTATTCGAGAACCAGCTGAATGGCCTTCGCCACCTCTTCGCCGGCCACSTCCGCCGCCAGGCCCAGCGCCATGTCGATGCCCGACGATACCCCCGCSGCGGTGATCACCYTGCCCCGCTTGACCACCCGCTGACGRACCGGGATCGCGCCGAACGCGGCGAGATCGTCCATCGCCCGCCAGTGGGTGGTCGCCTCCACCCCCTTGAGGACCCCGGCGCCGCCGAGGACCAGGGCGCCCGTGCAAACGGACGTGGTCCAGCGGCTGKYCTCGTGYACGGCGGCGAYCCAGCCGGTGATCTCCSCATCCGCCGCCGCCGCGTCGGCGCCGGGACCGCCCGGGACCACCAGGATATCCGGCGCCGGCACCCGATCCAGGGCGTAGTCGGCGATGAGTCCCAGGCGTCCGCCCGTTGTCCGGTACTCCCCCGGCTTTTTGGCCACGAACTTGACCTCGGCGCCGGGGAGTCTGCCCAGCACCTCGAAGGGACCSACGGCGTCCAGGGGCGTGATCCCATCGAAGAGCAAAADGGCGATTTCCATGGGTGCGCCGTCTCCCTGGGAACCGGGGTCCCGTCCGGTCACGCCGTCAACCTGGCCAGCGCCGACTCCGSAGACAGCTCCTGGCGTTCGCCGCTCCCGCGGTGCTTGAGTTCGACGACGCCGTCCTTGAGCCCGCGCGGTCCCACCACCAGCTGCCACGGCAGGCCGATCAGGTCCATGTCGGCGAACTTGACGCCGGCGCGCTCCGCCCGGTCGTCATAGAGGACCTCGACACCGTTCCCGCGCAAGCGTCCGTAAAGCCCGTCGCAGGCGGCGGYGCACCCGGAATCGTCGGCCTTCAGGTTGAGCAACCCCACGTGGAAGGGCGCCACGCTGTCCGGCCAGAGGATGCCGGCGTCGTCGTGGAAGGCCTCGATGATGGCGCCGACCAGGCGCGASACGCCGATGCCGTACGAMCCCATGTGGACGGCCACCTCCCGGCCGTCGGCGTCGGTGACCACGGCGTTCATGGGCTTGGAGTACTTGTCTCCGAAATAGAATATGTGGCCGACCTCGATGCCCCGCGCCGTGACCAGCGCATCGCCAAGGGCCTTATCCTTCTGCGAATCGTGCTTGTCGTCGGTCGCCGCGTAAACGGACGTCCACCTGTCGATAATCGGTTGCAGGTCGGCGTCGTAGTCCGTGGCGGCGCCCRSRGCCTCGAATTCCAGGASGTCCCGGTGGCAGAAYACCTGGGTTTCGCCGGTGTCGGCCAGGATGATGAACTCGTGGCTCATGTCGCCGCCGATGGGGCCGCTTTCGGCGACCATGGGGATGGCCTTCARRCCCATGCGCTSGTAWGTGCGAAGGTAGGCGACGAACATCTTGTTGTAGGACCTTTTCGCGCCTTCGAAGTCCAGGTCGAAGGAATACGAGTCYTTCATCAGGAACTCGCGCCCGCGCATGACGCCGAAGCGGGGCCGGACCTCGTCGCGGAACTTCCACTGGATGTGGTAGAGCAGCTTGGGCAGRTCCCGGTAGCTGCGCACSGCGGTGCGGAAGATGTCGGTGATCTGCTCCTCGTTGGTSGGRCCRTACAGCATGTCGCGTTSRTGGCGGTCCTTGATGCGCAGCATCTCCGGACCGTAGTCGTCRTAGCGCGCGCTCTCGCGCCACAGGTCGGCGGGCTGGATGGTCGGCATGAGCATTTCCTGGCARCCCGCCGCGTCCTGCTCCTCGCGCACGATCTGCTCGATCTTCTTGAGCACGCGGAACCCGAGCGGCAGCCACGAATAGATGCCGGCGCTGGACTGGCGGATCATGCCGGCCCGCAGCATCAGGCGGTGGGATACGATCTGCGCCTCGGCCGGAGTCTCCTTCAGCGTCGGCAGGAAATACTCGGAGAGGCGCATGGCGTTGCTCATCATCACCGGCCGGGCGCGGGCCGGGCGAATGTAGGAAATGCCCGGGGCGTTGTCCATGCCGGCCAAGCCGTCGCGTCAGTTCCGCCGGTTCATCCCGCGCAGCATCTCCCGGCATTTTCGCGCCAGTTCCGCCTCCGCCAGGTCGCCCAGGAGCCGGTCGTTGAAATAGACCTTATTGCCGCGGATGGAAATGTGGCCCAAAACAGGCCGGCCGAAGACCTCACCCACGGGCCCGGGCGGCGGCGGACCGGCCAGCTCCTCGAGGTCGAGCTGCAAATCGAAGGTGATCGTACCCGGGATCTCAACCTGGGGCGTTCCCCCCGGATCGGCCGGCGCCACCTTGCGGCCCCTGACGTCGACACCCGGCCGGTACTCCACGTCCGCCGCGGCCACGTGCGCGACGACGCGCCGGCAGTCGCCGGCCGTCACCGTGACCACGTGTTCGGCCGCGGCCGCGGCCGCAGCCGGGAGCAGCCCGGCGAACGCGCACAGGACGGCGGCCAACCAATTCTTCGCCATGGGGCCATGATTTCGCTTCGCCCTTAACAAAGCTCTAAAAGCTCCGGAGAAAAGGGCGCGGTTTCGAAACGGGCGGTGATCCCGGTCGCGGCGGCCGGCGGCGCCGATGGTCGCCTCCAGGTCGCGGGGCCGGTGCCGGGCGCCGCCTCGA
>LKGT01011072.1_pt1 | contig 20338 bp, 18 predicted proteins | sample 503861 | NCBI WGS metagenome assembly LKGT01 (sample SAMN04113194, study PRJNA297058) | marine sediment metagenome | biome: marine benthic biome; feature: marine benthic feature; material: marine sediment; isolation source: sediment sample collected at the water-sediment interface from the South......
CCTCGCCGCCCGGCGCAACCCCGGCGAGCCTGCACGCTGGTGCATTGACCTGCAAAGTGGGCGCTCTGGCGGCGCAGCTCGCCTCCGCTCGCGCTGAGCGGCGGGACGCTGCCGCCGACCGGGACCGCAGGGCCGGGCTAGCGCTGGTAGCTTGTGCCGCCGCTGCATCCTTGGCAGGCATACGCTGAGGCCGCGTGCTGGGCGTGAAGTTGTAGCCGCTGTCGCCGTAGGCTTCCCGGGCCTCGACCGTCAGGTCCTGGACAACAATGTTCGCGTCCTCAAGCGCCTTCATCACGAGGTTGCGGGCTGCTCTAGCCTCGCCCACAGACACCCGGATCTCGACACTGTAGTTGCCCTTCTGGCCCGCGTCCTCTGTCGGGTACATGCCAGCGAACTGCTTCAACGTGCAGAGGGCCTCCTCGACCTTCCGCATCAGCTTGGGATCGATGTACGGCCCCTTCTTGAGCGATCGCCCCATGCTAAAACCCCCGATGGCATGCTGGAACGCTAGGAGGCTGGAAAGCTGGAGGTCTTGAATCCTACCGTCCTAGCGTCCTAGCCCCTCGTCATTTGCGCTGACGCCGGCTGACAATCTCGCGATCAGATCGCTTCCTCTTCTTGCGTGTTTTATAGCCCTTGGTCGGTTTGCCCCACGGGGTGCACGGATGTCGTCCCCCCGCACTCTTCCCCTCGCCACCCCCCAACGGGTGATCGTGCGGGTTCATGGCCACGCCCCGGACCGATGGCCGGATTCCGAGCCAGCGGCTTCGCCCCGCCTTCCCCAGGGTGACACTTTCGTGCTCGAGACTGCCCACCTGGCCAAGGGTGGCCATGCAATCGACGTGGACCTTCCGCACCTCCCCCGACGGGAGCTTGAGCAGGGCTCGGGTTTCCTCCTTCGCCACCAGTTGAGCCGAGGCCCCGGCACTCCGACAGAGCTGTCCTCCCTTGCCTTGCAAGAGCTCAATGTTGTGGATCACCGACCCTACCGGGATCAGCCGGAGAGAAAGAGCATTCCCCACGTTGAACTCCGCCTGGGGGCCGGACATTACCTGCGCCCCGATCTGGAGTCCGTCAGGGGCCAGGATGTAACGTTTCTCTCCGTCCGCGTAATGGAGCAAGGCGATCCGGGCTGATCGATTCGGATCGTACTCGATGGTTGCGACCCTGGCCGGGACACCAGGCTTATTCCGCCTAAAGTCGATGAGACGGTACTTCCGCTTATGCCCACCCCCCTTATGGCGTGACGTGATCCGGCCCTGGGCATTCCGCCCACCCGTCTTCCGGAGGGGACCCAGGAGACCCTTGGCAGGCTGCTTCTCCGTGATCCCCTCGAAGGTGGCCACCGACTGGAAGCGCCGGCCCGCCGAGGTCGGTTTGTAACTTCTGATCCCCATGTGCTCTGCTCTTCCGCTCCCCGCGGGGAGCGGCTAGGAGGCTAGAAGGCTAGAACGCTTGAAAGCCTCTCTGCCTTCCGCGTCCCAGCGGGCTAGCTTGCTAGCATTCCAGCGGTCTAGACGCCCTCAAAGAACTCGATGCTGTGCCCCTCTTGTAAGGTCACAATGGCTTTTTTCCAATCTGAGGTCCGACCTGCAAAACGTCCGAGGCGTTTCACTCTTCCTCGCATGGCCACGGTGTGGACGGCCGCAACCTTGACGTTAAAGAGGACCTCTACCGCCCGCTTCACCTCCACCTTGTTTGCCCGCCGATCGACCTCAAAGCAATATTTGTTCAGCTCTTTCAGCGCTGTCCCTTTCTCGGTGATGACGGGACGGCGGATGACCTGGTGTAGCTCCCTCACGGCGTCAGGACCTCCTCGACCTTCACGAGCGCCTCCCGGGTAAACAGGAGGGTGCCAGCATCCAGAACATCGAAGACGTTCACCCCTCGCGCCGGGAGGACCTTCACCCCCGGGAGGTTCCGGGCAGATTTCTCGACCGCCTCCTCCCTCTGGGGAACCACCACCAAAACCTTTCCCGTAAGGCCTAGGTCTCGCAGGAGACCCTTGAAGGTCTTCGTGTTGGGCCGATCCATACTCAAGTCTTCCAGGACCTGAACCTCTCGAGCCGCGACCTTCGCAGAAAGAGCGCCTCGGAGGGCTTCCCGCCGCAGCGCCCGGGGGAAGCGGAAGCTCCAATCCCTGGACTTCGGACCGTGGGTGATGCCGCCATGTCGCCACAGAGGCGACCGGTTGCTCCCGGCCCGCGCTCGACCGGACCCCTTCTGACGCCACGGCTTCTTCCCACCCCCTGAAACTTCAGCACGCCCTTTGGTCGAGGCGGTCCCCCGCCGCTCTTTCGCCCGTTGCCAACGGACCGCCTCGTGGAGGAGGTGCCCTCTCACCGAAGCCCCAAAGACGGCCTCGGACAGGGTAATCTCGTCCACTTTTTCGTTTTGAGGGTTCACCACATCGAGGACCGTAGCCATCGCCACTCTCACATTCTTGGGTCCTGAACCTCCGCGCTCAACTCGCCCCACCTTTCGGTTTCGCCGTCTTGTCGCCGGCCGCTTTTGGGTCACTCCCACGGACCTCCTTGCCAGTCTTTCGGACGGCGAGCAGCCCTCTCTGAGCCCCGGGGACCGCCCCGCGAATCAACAGGAGGTTTCGACCAGGATCACTCCGAACCACCTGGAGTCCCCGGATGGTCACCCGCACTCCCCCCATCCGTCCAGGCATGTGGTGTCCCTTGAAGACCCGGGAGGGATACGAGGAGGCGCCAATCGATCCCGGGGCCCGATGAAACATGGACCCGTGACTCTTTGCGCCACCCCGGTAGCCCCAACGTTTCACCCCTCCTTGGAACCCCCGTCCCTTCGAGGTCCCGGTCACGATCACCTCTTCCCCTTCGGTAAAGAGCTCCACGGTGAGGATCTGACCCACGCCGTACTCAGCCGCTGAATGAAGGCGCATCTCCTGAAGATGTCGCATGGGGGTCACCTTGGCTTTGGCGAAGTGGCCACCGAGCGGTTTGCGCACCCGCTTCGGCTTCTCCGGAAGGTAGCCGACCTGGACCGCTTCATAGCCGTCTTTCTCCACCGTCTTCTTTTGGACGATGGTACAGGGGCCAGCCTCCACGACGGTAACGGGAATCACCCGCCCCTCCTCATCGAAGACCTGGGTCATTCCTACTTTCCGACCTAAAAGCCCGATCCCCATTCGCATGATGAATGTCCGATATCCAAGGTCCGATGTCCAACGTCCAAGGTCACCAGCTTTTCAGTCTGTTTCGACTTCGGACCTCGGACGCTATAGCTTGATCTCTACATCGACCCCCGCCGGTAAATCTAACCGCATGAGGGCATCCACGGTCTGAGGCGTCGGCCGCAGGATGTCGAGGAGCCGAACATGGACGCGGACCTCAAACTGTTCCCGGGATTTCTTATCGACGTGAGGTGAGCGGAGGACCGTATACCGGCTGATCTTCGACGGAAGGGGAATGGGTCCAGAGAGCCCGGCCCCTGTCCGCTCGACCGTATTCACGATCTCCTTTGCGGACTGATCCAGAATCCGATGGTCGTATGCCTTCAGCCGTATCCGAATCCGTTGAGATTCCATGCCTCTATCCGCTATCCGCTCTCAGCCATCAGCCGAGGAGATGCTGGGAAGCGAGGATGCTAGAAAGCTTGGATGCTGGGAGGGCGGTTATCGGGCTCCCTCGTCCCCAGACGCCCCGCCTGCTAGCCTCCTAGCGTGCCAGCCTTCTAGCCGCGTATTGCTCACTGCTGACAGCTGACTGCTGATGGCCTACTCCGCGACCTCGCTCACCACGCCTGCGCCCACCGTCCTGCCCCCTTCCCGGATCGCAAACCGTATCTCCTGCTCCAGGGCAATCGGATGAATCAGCTCCACGCGGAGGCGCACATTGTCCCCCGGCATCACCATCTCGACCCCCTCCGGCAGGCTCGCCACCCCCGTCACGTCCGTCGTCCGGAAGTAAAACTGGGGCCGGTACCCCGCGAAGAAGGGGGTGTGCCGCCCCCCCTCCTCCTTGGTCAGGATGTAACACTCCGCCTCGAATTTGGTGTGGGGCGTGATGGAGCCAGGCTTGGCCACCACTTGCCCCCGCTCCACATCCTCCCGCTTCGTCCCCCGCAAGAGCAGACCCACATTGTCCCCCGCCTGCCCCTGGTCGAGCGTCTTCCGGAACATCTCTACCCCCGTCGCCACCGTCTTCTGGGTCTCCCGCAGACCGACGATCTCAACCTCCTCCCCACCTTGACCACCCCCCGCTCCACCCGGCCGGTCACCACCGTCCCCCGGCCCGAGATGGTGAAGACGTCCTCCACCGGCATCAGGAAGGGCCTGTCGATCGGCCGCGCGGGCAGCGGGATGTAGTTGTCTACCGCCTCCATGAGCTCGAAGATGGTTTGACACTCCCCCTGCTCTAACGCCTTCAGCGCACTCCCTCGGATGATCGGAATCTGGTCCCCCGGAAACTTGTACTGACTCAACAGCTCCCGCAGCTCCAGCTCGACCAGATCGAGGAGTTCTGGGTCCTCCACCATGTCCACCTTGTTCATGAAGACGACCAGATGCGGCACGTTCACCTGCCGCGCCAACAGGATGTGTTCCCGGGTCTGGGGCATCGGCCCGTCATTGGCCGCCACTACCAGGATCGCCCCGTCCATCTGGGCCGCCCCCGTGATCATGTTCTTGATGTAGTCCACGTGCCCCGGACAGTCGACATGGGCGTAGTGCCGCTTCGCCGTCTCGTACTCCACGTGCGCAATGGCGATCGTAATCCCCCGCTCCCGCTCCTCCGGGGCCTTGTCGATCTGATCGAACGGGACAAACTGCACCTTGGGGTTCTGCTCGTGCAGACACTTCGTGATGGCCGCCGTGAGCGTGGTCTTGCCATGGTCAATGTGCCCAATCGTCCCCACGTTAATGTGCTCTTTCGTCCGTGCAAATTTTTGCTTGGCCATGGCTGACCCTCCCGTGTCTCGGTGCGTTACCCCCTCACGTGCGCCCCTATGTGGTCATACTCCGACCCACCACCCGGCCGATGATCTCCTCGGCGAGGTTTGCAGGGAGCGGCTCGTGCCGGGCGAACTGCATCGTGTAAGTTGCCCGGCCCTGCGTTGCCGATCTCAGATCGGTTGCGTATCCAAACATGGTCGCCAGCGGCACCTCGGCGCGCACAAGCCGAGCCGCCGGCCGTGTATCAATCCCCAACACCCGACCCCGCCGGGAGTTCAAGTCCCCGATCACCTCTCCCAGAAACGCCTCCGGCACGACGACGTCCACCTGCATGACGGGTTCTAAGAGGACGGGGTTGCCCTGTTTGACTGCTTCCTTCAGGGCCATGGAGCCAGCAATCTTGAAGGCCAGATCGGAGGAGTCCACCTCATGGTAAGACCCGTCGGTAAGCGTCACCTTAATATCCACGAGCGGATACCCTGCCAGTACCCCGCCCTCAGCCGCCTCCCGGACCCCCTTCCCCACCGCCGGGATGTACTCCCGAGGGATCCGCCCCCCCACGATCTTGCTCTCAAACTGTAATCCACCCCCCGCCTCCATCGGCTCCACGTGTAGGATGACGTGGCCATACTGCCCCCGGCCTCCGGTCTGCCGGATGAATTTCTTTTCCACGGTCACCGAGCGCGTCATGGTTTCCCGGTACGCCACCTGCGGTCGACCCACGTTGGCCTCCACCCTGAACTCCCGGAGGAGGCGATCCGCGATGATCTCGAGATGGAGCTCTCCCATTCCGGAAATGATGGTCTGCCCGGTCTCCTCGTCCACCCGGGCCCGAAAGGTGGGATCTTCGTTGGCCAGGGCCTGGAGTCCCATGGAAAGCCTCTCGCCTCCCTCCTTGGTCTTCGGCTCGATAGCGACCGAAAGGACTGGGACCGGGAATTCGATAGCCTCGAGCAAGATCGGGTGGCCTTCATTGCAAAGGGTATCCCCCGTTTTGGCACTCTTCAGACCAACGGCAGCGGCGATGTTCCCCGCCTGAACAGCCTTTACTTCCTCTCGCTTGTTGGCATGCATCCGGAGCAGGCGGCCGATCCGCTCTCGGCTCCCCTTGGTGGAGTTATACACGTAGGAGCCTGACTCGACAGTCCCGGAATAGACTCGAAAATAGCAGAGCTGACCGACATACGGGTCAGCCACGAGCTTGAAGGCCAAGGCGGCTAGCGGCTCCTCATCGACCGGGGATCGTTTCTCTTCCTCACCTGTTTTGGGGTTCACCCCGGTAACCGGAGGGAGATCCATAGGCGAAGGAAGATAGTCCACCACCGCATCAAGCAAGGGTTGAACCCCCTTATTCCGGAAGGAGGCCCCGCACAGAACGGGCGTGATCTTCAAGGCCAACGTAGCCTTCCGGATGGCCGCCCGAATCTCTTGTTCAGAGATTTCCCCCCCCTCGACATACTTGCGGAGCAAGGACTCGTCTTGTTCCGCAACAGCCTCCAGGAGCTTTTCACGGTACTGCAGCGCCTGATCCGCGTACGCCGAGGGGATCTCCCGCATGTCGAACCGGGCCCCTAAGGTCTCCTCTTCCCAGACGATCGCCTGCATCCGGATCAAATCGATGACGCCGCCAAAGTTGGCCTCGTGTCCTAACGGGAGCTGAACAGGGACCGGAGACGCCCCGAGGCGCTCGGCGATGGACCGCACCGACATGAAGAAGTCCGCCCCCACCCGGTCCATCTTATTCATATAGGCAACACGAGGAACGTGGTATTTGTCCGCCTGCCGCCAAACCGTCTCCGACTGCGGCTCCACCCCCGAGACCGTATCGAAAATGATTACGGCCCCGTCCAGAACCCTGAGGGACCGTTCGACCTCCACGGTGAAGTCGACATGCCCAGGTGTATCAATAATATTGATCTGATGATCGCGCCAGAAGCAGGTCGTGCAGGCGGCGGTGATGGTGATCCCCCGTTCCTTCTCCTGTTCCATCCAATCCATCTCCGCGGAGCCCGTATCCACCTCACCCATCCGATGCGTCCGCCCCGTATAATAGAGGATCCGCTCGGTCGTGGTGGTCTTGCCCGCATCGATGTGCGCCATGATCCCGATGTTCCGAATATGATCTTTGGGAACCTTCACCGTCACGTTGCCCTGTCCTTCCTCCCAGGCGATTATCGGCCCCACTCCCGAGACTGCCCCATTCCTCAATCGGGATGAGGAATTCTTACCAACGGTAGTGGGCAAAGGCCTTGTTGGCCTCTGCCATGCGATGCGTGTCTTCCTTTTTCTTCACCGCCGCCCCGCGATTGTTGGCCGCCTCGATCAACTCGGCGGCCAACCGCTCTTCCATGGTCCTCTCCGAGCGCTGTCTGGCGTACGTGAGAACCCACCGGAAGGCCAACGAGAGCCGACGGTCCGGCCGGACCTCCACGGGGACCTGGTAGGTCGCCCCCCCCACCCTTCGGGACTTGACCTGCAGGACCGGTTTCACATTATCCAGCGCCTGCTTGAAGACCGCCAAGGCATCGGTTTTCATCCGCCCCTCAATGATCCCCATCGACCGGTAAAAAATATGCTCCGCCAGCGATTTCTTCCCCGCCCGCATCATAGAGTTCACAAATTTGGCCACCAGTCGGTTATGATAAACCGGATCGGGAAGGATCTCTCGCTTTTCTGCGACGCGCCGCCTCGGCATCCTCTTACCTTACCTCCCGCCAAAAACGAAAAGCGGCACCGAGGATCGGGAAAAGAGAAGCCTCAGTGCCGTATCCGGTCAACTCGACTTGGGTCGTTTCGCCCCGTAAAGGGACCGCCCCTGCCGGCGATTCTGGACGCCCGCCGTGTCCAGGGTCCCCCGGATCACATGATACCGGACACCGGGAAGGTCTTTCACCCGTCCTCCGCGAATCAGGACGATGGAGTGCTCCTGCAGGTTGTGTCCGATACCCGGAATGTAGGTGGTTACCTCGATCTTGTTGGTCAAGCGAACTCGTGCCACCTTTCGCAGGGCCGAGTTGGGCTTCTTGGGGGTGGTGGTGTAGACGCGGATGCAGACCCCCCGCTTCTGGGGCGACCCTTGAAGCGCGGGCGCCTTCTCCTTCTTCCGAATCTCCTTACGGCCCTTGCGAACCAGCTGGTTAATCGTTGGCACCGACACTCCCCCAATCAATTGTCCCTAAACTTGCCAAGGCTAACTACCCCCTCCTCCAATGTCAAGGAGTTTCTGCGGCCCTTCTCAGTTAGATATCCATCTCGACCGGTTCCAACGTCGCAGAGGCCTCGTCGGAGGGCTGTTGGCTCTCCTCGAGCTGCGCCTCAGCCTTCGCGGCTTCGATATCCGTTTCACGATACCACGCCATCCCCGTGCCGGCCGGAATCAGGCGGCCCATAATGACGTTTTCCTTGAGCCCCCTGAGCTCGTCCCGGGCCCCATTGATGGCTGCCTCGGTGAGGACCTTGGTGGTCTCCTGAAAGGACGCCGCAGAAATGAAACTGTCCGTGGAGAGCGAAGCCTTGGTGATGCCTAAGAGGAGCGGCTTCGCAGTGGCGGGGGCTCCGCCGGCCGCCAAAACCCTCTGGTTCTCCTCCAGGAACGCGTGCTTGTCCACGTGTTCCCCCACGAGGAAGTTGGTGTCCCCAACCGTTTCGACGCGCACCCGCTTGAGCATCTGTCGGACAATCACCTCAATGTGCTTATCGTTGATGTTGACCCCTTGAAGGCGATAGACCTCCTGGACCTCGTTGACGAGGTAGCGCTGCAGCTCCTGATCGCCGAGGACGTCCAAGATATCGTGGGGATTGACGGGCCCATCCATGAGCGGCTCCCCAGCATTGATCTCATCTCCTTCGAGCACATTGATATGCTTGCCCCGAGGGACCGAGTATTCCTTGGTCTCACCGTTCTCAGCCTCGATCTTGATCTTTCGCATCCCCTTGGCCATGCCGGCAAACCGGACCCGCCCGTCGATCTCCGAGATAATGGCTGCCTCCCGGGGCCGTCGGGCTTCGAACAGCTCCGCAACCCGGGGCAGGCCCCCGGTAATGTCCTTGGTCTTGGTGGTCTCCCGAGGGATCTTGACAATCGCATCGCCAGCGGAGATCGCCTGGGCATCCTGCACCGTGAGGTGGGCGCCGACCGGCAGAAGCGTCCGGAAGACGGTAACCCCCTTTGCGTCCTTCACCGAGACCCGGGGCTGGAGTTCTTCCTTCCCGTGTTCCACGATGACCCGCTGGGCCAGCCCGGTGACCTCATCCACCTCCTCGTTCATCGTCACGCCTTCAATGACATCCTTGACCATGACTCGGCCTGCGGCCTCAGAAAGAATCACCGAGGTGAACGGATCCCACTCCGCCAGCCTGGTGCCCGAGTCCACACGCCGGCCGTCCCGCACCTTCAATCGGGCCCCGTAGAGCACCTGATAGATCTCCTTCTTGCGCCCTTTCTCGTCCACGATCGTGATGGCGCCATTCCGGTTCATGACGACCAGATCCCCGGACGCGTTTTGGACCGTACGGATGGCGTTAAACTGCACGGTGCCCGCAAACTTATTCTCCAGGGTGGTCTGCTCTGCCAGACGGGTCGCGGTCCCTCCAATATGGAAGGTCCGCATGGTGAGCTGTGTCCCCGGCTCGCCGATAGACTGCGCGGCCAAGACGCCGACGGCCTCGCCGAGCTCTACCAACCGACCGGTAGCCAAATTGCGGCCATAACACTTCACGCACACCCCTCGCCTGGCCTCACAGGTGAGGACCGACCGAATCCTCACCTTGTCGATGCCCGCGTCCTCGATCCGAGCCGCCAACGGTTCGGTCATCTCCTCATTGCCCTCGAGGATGGTCTCACCGGTGAACGGATCGGTGACATCATCGAGTGCAACCCGACCCAGGATCCGGTCCCGGAGGGGCTGGATGATCTCTCCCGACTCGACGAGGGCTGTAACCCCGATCCCATTGGGGGTGCCACAATCCACCCTGACGACGAGAACATCCTGGGCCACATCGACGAGCCGCCGGGTGAGATACCCGGAGTCGGCGGTCTTGAGCGCCGTGTCCGCCAATCCCTTCCGGGCCCCGTGAGTAGAGATGAAGTACTGAAGCACCGTGAGGCCCTCCCGGAAGTTACTGGTGATCGGCGTCTCGATGATTTCCCCCGAAGGCTTGGCCATGAGGCCCCGCATGCCAGCCAGCTGCCGGATCTGCTGTTTGCTCCCTCGTGCTCCGGAGTCGGCCATCATGAAGACCGGGTTGAACTCTCCATCCTTCATGCCCTCGATCTCCCGGAAGAGCTCATCGGAGACCCGCTCCGACACCTGCGTCCAGATGTCGATAATCTTGTTGTACCGCTCCCCCTTGGTGATCAGGCCGTCCTGGTACTCCTGCTCGATCTTGATGACCTCCTTCCGGGCTCCCTCGATGATCTCTTCCTTCTTTGAGGGGATGTGTAAATCATCGATCCCGATAGAGATCCCGGCTAACGTGGCGTACCGGAAGCCCAGATCCTTCAGGTTATCCAAGAGCTTCACCGTCTCGCCATTCCCTAACAGGTAAAAGCACTGAGCGACCAGCCGGGTGAGCTCGCGCTTGCTCATCTCCTGGTTGATAAACCGCAGCGGGGGAGGGAGGATCTCGTTGAAGAGCACGCGGCCGACGGTGCTGTCGATCAGCTCCCCATTCCATCGCAATTTGATCATCGCATGGAGCCCCATCTCATCGGCATCGTAGGCAGAGCGGACTTCCTCCATGGACCCGAAGATCTTTCCCTCCCCTTTTTCGTCAGCCCGGGCCTTGGTGATGTAATACAGGCCGAGGACGACATCCTGGCTCGGCGCGGCCAACGGGGTGCCGTTGGCCGGAGACAGGACATTGTGGGGCGCCCACATGAGTACGCGAGCCTCCAGTTGCGCCTCGAAAGAGAGGGGCACATGGACGGCCATCTGATCCCCGTCAAAATCGGCGTTGAAGGCGGCGCAGACCAAGGGATGAATCTTGATGGCCTCTCCCTCCACGAGGACGGGCTCGAAGGCCTGGATGCCCAGCCGATGCAGCGTCGGGGCCCGGTTCAGGAGGACGGGATGCTCACGAATCACGTCCTCCAGGGCGTCCCATACTTCTGGACGCCCTTTCTCGACCATCTTCTTGACGCTCTTGATGGTCGTGACCAGTTCGTGCTGCTGGAGCAGTTTCCGGAAGACGAACGGCTTGAACAGCTCCAGGGCCATCTTCTTCGGCAGACCACACTGGTGAAGTTTGAGCTCCGGTCCAACGACAATGACGGAGCGCCCCGAGTAATCGACCCGCTTTCCCAAAAGGTTCTGGCGAAACCGTCCCTGCTTCCCCTTCAGCATATCGGAGAGGGACTTGAGCGGGCGGTTATTCTGGCCCTTCAACGCCCGCCCCCGCCGCCCGTTATCGAAGAGGGCATCCACCGCCTCCTGGAGCATCCGCTTTTCATTGCGGATGATAATATCGGGCGCCCGCAGCTCCATGAGGCGCTTCAAGCGGTTATTCCGGTTAATGACGCGTCGGTAGAGATCGTTCAGGTCCGAGGTGGCAAAGCGGCCCCCGTCCAAGGGGACCAGAGGCCTCAGCTCCGGCGGCAGGACGGGGATCACCTCAAGGATCATCCACTCCGGCTTGTTCCCCGACGTCTGAAAGGCGTCCACGATCCGGAGACGTTTCACGATCTTCTTCCGAGTCTGCTGGGAGGTTTCCCGCTGCATCTGCTCCCGCAGGTCCTCGCCCAATTTCCGCATGTCCATCCGCTTGAGGAGGGCCCGAATGGCCTCCGCCCCGATTTCCGCCTTGAAGCCATCCCCGTACTCGTCTTGGAGGTTGCGATATCGCTCCTCGTTGAGGAGTTCCTTGAGCTTGAGAGGGGTATTCCCAGGATCCACCACAACATACTCCTCGAAATAGAGGACCCGCTCGAGATCCCGCAGGGACATGTCCAGGAGATACCCAATCCGGGACGGAATCGATTTAAAGAACCAGATATGGACGACGCGGGAGGCCAGCTCGATATGCCCCAGGCGCTGACGCCGCACCTTGGACCGGATCACCTCCACTCCGCACTTATCACACACGACGTTCCGATGCTTGATCCCCTTAAACTTGCCGCAATTACACTCCCAGTCTTTGGTCGGGCCGAAGATCTTGGCACAGAACAGCCCATCCCGTTCGGGCTTGAAGGTCCGGTAGTTGATCGTCTCTGGTTTTTTCACCTCGCCGTGGGACCAGGAACGGATTTTCTCCGGCGAGGCCAATGCAATCCGGATGGCCTTAAAGCTCGTCGGGTCGATGGGCTTTTCGTCAAAAAACCCAAAAAACTTGTCCACGCGTCTCTCCTCCTTCTTTGAACACCCCGAGCAAACCGAGCCGTTTACGGATCGAGCGCCGAGAACCGATCAGAAGCCGTCGCTCCTTGCCTCCGTCCTGCCCGATCCCTTTCCACCGGCCTCACTTACTTTTTCTCCACGACCAGATCCACATCCAAGGCAAGACTCTGAAGCTCCTTGACCAGGACGTTAAAGGACTCCGGAAGTCCTGGCTCTAACGTGCAGTCCCCCTTGACGATCGATTCATACATCTTGGTACGGCCCACGACATCGTCCGATTTGACCGTCAAGACCTCTTGCAGCGTGTGGGCCGCCCCATACGCCTCCAGCGCCCAGACCTCCATCTCCCCAAAGCGCTGGCCGCCGAACTGGGCCTTCCCCCCCAGCGGCTGTTGAGTGACGAGGGAATAGGGGCCAATGGAACGGGCATGAATCTTATCCTCCACGAGATGCGCCAGCTTCATGAGGTACATATATCCAGCGGTGACCGGTTGGTGAAACGGCCTCCCCGTCCGGCCATCGTAGAGGGTAGCCTTTCCGGAGACGGGAAGTCCCGCTCTCTTCAACAAGTCCTTGATCTCCTTTTCCGAGGCTCCGTCGAAGACGGGTGAGTCCACCTTGAGGCCCAGGGCATTCGCGGCCCAGCCCACGTGGGTCTCTAGGATCTGCCCGACGTTCATGCGGGAAGGGACCCCTAAGGGATTGAGGACCACCTCGATCGGCGTCCCGTCGGGGAGATAAGGCATGTCCTCCTCGGGGAGAATTTTGGAGATGACCCCCTTATTCCCATGACGGCCGGCCATCTTATCCCCCACCGAGAGCCTCCGCTTCATCGCCACATAGACCTTGACCATCTTGAAGACGCCCGGAGCCAGCTCATCTCCTTTCCGGAGACGGGCAATCCGATTGTCCAGGAGGGTCTGGAGCACGTGGATTTGATTATCGGCAGCAGTAGCCACCCGCTCCACCTTTTGAGCCGTCCCCTCGTTTAGGGCCTTAGCAATCTCCTGAAGTTGCTCCTCGGCGAAGGTTTGGAGCAGTTCCTCGGTCAGCTTCTTGCGTTTCGAGACCAGAACCTTCCGGCTTCCTTTCGCCTTGACATCCTTCCCGACAATGCGGCCGGTGAGGAGTTCCCGAAGCCGCCGGTCCCGCTCCTTGGCGATAATGGCAATCTCGTCGTCAAAATCTTTCTGGAGTCGGGTAATCTCCTCCTCTTCGATGGACTTGGCCCGTTCGTCCTTGTCCAGCCCCTTTCGCGAAAAGACCTTCACCCCCACCACGGTGCCCTGGATCCCCGGAGGAACATAGAGCGAGGCATCCCGGACATCCTCGGCCTTCTCGCCGAAGATGGCGCGGAGCAAGCGTTCTTCGGGCGTCAGGACCGTCTCCCCCTTAGGGGTTACCTTGCCCACCAGGATATCTCCGGGTTTCACCTCCGCCCCGATCCGGATGATTCCGCTTTCATCCAGATCTTTCAAGGCCTCCTCGCCCACGTTGGGAATATCCCGGGTAACGTCCTCCTTCCCCAACTTCGTATCCCTAGCCTCGATATCAAACTCTTCGATATGGATCGAGGTGTACCGGTCGTCCTTCACCAAGCGCTCGCTGATCAGGATCGCATCCTCGAAGTTATAGCCGCCCCACGGCATAAAGGCCACCAGCACATTCTGACCCAGCGCCAGCTCCCCCTTGTGGGTCGCAGGACCATCCGCGATGACCTGGCCTTTTTTCACCCGCTGGCCGGCGTTCACGACGGGTCTCTGATTAATACAGGTATTCTGATTGCTGCGCTCGAATTTCAGCAGAGAGTAGATATCGACGTTGGGCACCTTGAGCTGCTCCTCCCGATCGCCGTCGACCCGGATGATAATCCGATTCGCCGAGATGGACTCCACGACTCCGGCCCGCCGGGCCATCACGACCGCCCCTGAGTCCTGGGCCGTCACCGCCTCCATCCCGGTCCCCACAATTGGGGCCTTGGGACGGAGGAGGGGGACGGCCTGCCGCTGCATATTCGCCCCCATGAGAGCCCGATTGGCGTCGTCATGTTCCAGGAACGGAATCAGGGCACTCGACACCCCCACGAGCTGCTTGGGGGAGACGTCCATGTAGACCACCTTGTCCCGTGGAGCCATAATGAAGTTCCCACCGAAGCGGGCCTGCACCCGCTCGTTCACGTACCGCCCACGGGCATCGGTCGGGGCGTTGGCCTGGGCGATGATGAAGCGCTCATCGATATCGGCCGTCAGGTACTCGATCTCGTCCGAAACCCGCCCATCCCGGACCTTCCGGTACGGGGTCTCGATAAAGCCGAATTCATTGACCCGGGCATAGCTGGAGAGCGAGGAAATCAGGCCGACGTTGGGCCCCTCAGGTGTCTCGATGGGACACATCCGACCGCAATGGGTGGGGTGGACGTCTCGGACCTCAAACCCGGCTCGCTCCCGCGAGAGCCCGCCCGGCCCGAGGGCGGACAGGCGCCGCTTATGGGTCAGCTCGGCCAGAGGGTTGGTCTGATCCATAAACTGAGAGAGCTGCGAGGAACCGAAAAACTCCTTCAGGGCGGCGGTGACCGGCTTGGCATTCACCAGATCGTGGGGCATGAGGGTCTCCACTTCCTGGGTGCTCATCCGCTCTCGGACCGCTCGTTCCATCCGCGCGAGGCCAATGCGGAACTGTTCCTCGAGCAGCTCCCCCGCCGAGCGGACACGACGGTTGCCCAAATGATCGATGTCATCCACCTGCCCCTCGCCATGCTTCAAATTGAGAAGGTACCGGATCACCGCCACGATATCCTCTTTCTGGAGGGTCCGGACCTCGAGCGATGTGTCCATCCCCAGCTTACTGTTCAGTTTAAAGCGGCCGACCTTGGACAGATCGTACCGGCGTGGGTTGAAAAACATATTGCGGAGCAACGTCTTCGCACTCTCCAGCGTAGGTGGATCGCCCGGGCGCATTCGCCGGTAGATCTCCACCAGGGCATTTTCTTCCGATCGGGTAGGATCCCGGAGGATGGTCTCGCGAATCTCAAAAACCTCACGCTCGTCGGTGACGCAAATGAGGTGGAACTGTCGCACCTTTCGTTCGAGGAACCGGCCCAGGACCTCCTCGGTGACCTGCTGGGCGCATTCCGCAAGGACCTCGCCCGTCTGGCGATCGATGACATCCATGGCCAAGATCCGGCCGATGAGGTCCTCCCGGTAGATTGGCACCTCTTTCACTCGGGCGGACTGGAGTTTCTTGAGGGCCTCCCCGGTGATCCTCTTCCCCCGCTGGAGGATCACATTTTTCCCCTTGGGATCGGCGAGGTCCTTGGCGGCCCGCCATCCGAGACTGACTCCCTCCAACACCACATCCCGGCTTCCGTCAATGCGAACCTTATCCCGTTCATAGAAGCGAGAAAGGATTTCCTCGTTGGATCCGTAGCCGATGGCCCGAAGCAGGATGGTGACGAGAAACTTCCGACGGCGATCCACGCGGACATGCAGGATGTCGTGAGTGTCGAACTCGAACTCGAGCCACGAGCCCCGGTTCGGGATCAGCCGGGCGTGATAGATAATCTTTCCACCAACATGGGTCTTGCCCCGATCGTGGTTGAAGAACGCCCCAGGGGATCGGTGAAGCTGGCTCACCACCACCCGCTCTGTCCCGTTGATGATGAAGGTGCCGTGCTCGCTCATCACGGGCATCTCCCCCAGGTACACCTCCTGCTCCTTCACATCTCGGATCCCCCGGGTCCCATCGCCCGATTTCTCCCAGACCACCAGGCGCAGGGTGACCTTCAGGGGGACCGAATAGGTCATCCCCTTCTCCCGACACTCCACCGGTGTATACTTCGGTTCGCCGAAATCGTACTTCACGAACTCGAGGGAGGCCGAGTCCTCGTAATCGCTGATGGGGAAAATGCTGGTGAAGACCCCCTGAAGCCCCGTATCCTCCCGACGCTCCGGAGGCACCCCCTGCTGCAGAAACTGCAGGAAAGAGCCTCGCTGAATCTCGATAAGATTGGGAATGGCGATGATCTCTGGAAACTTGGCGAAGCTGACTCGCCCCTCAAGCTCCTTGGTCTTCGCAACCGCCATGGTACCTCCACCTCATAAGTAATAGGTTAAAGACCTCTCCCCGGTCGAGAGAGGACACCACCGGACACCTGACGCACCATGAGACCTGGGATGCCCTCGGCTACTTGATTTCAACAGTGGCCCCTGCTGCCTCTAACTTCTTCTTGACCTCTGCCGCCTCCTGCTTAGAAATGCCCTCCTTGACTGGCTTCGGCGCTCCATCAACCAAATCCTTGGCCTCTTTGAGTCCCAGGGTGGTGACGGCCCGAACCTCCTTGATCACCTGGATCTTCTTCGCGCCCGCGCTGGTCACGATCACGGTAAACTCCGTCTGCTCCTCAGCCGGCGCCGCGGCACTGGGCGTAAGAGCCCCCGGGGTCCCAACCACCGGGGCGGCGACAGCGGCGGCGGAAATGCCATACTTTTCCTCGAGCGCCTTGACCGCCTCATGAAGCTCCCGGACCGTCCACGTGTCGATGGATTCTAGAAAATCCTGGACCGTAACCTTTCCCATCGAATCCTCCTCTGATTCATATGCGTGGGTGGTTGCAACCCCTCCCGACTCTATTCTCCACTCCCTTCTTTTTTCTGCCGCACCTGATCCATACCGATCACAAACCCCCTCAGAGAACCAGACAACACGCTGGCAAGCCCCTGGAGTGGCGCCACCATCAGCCCCACCACGTGAGCCAGCATCACCTCGCGCGGAGGCAGCTCCGCCAAGGCCAGAACCTCCTCTCGCGGAAGGACCCGGCCATCCACCAGCCCCGCTTTGATCTGAAGGACCGGGGCCCGCTTGGAAAAAGCGACCAGCATTTTGGCAGTCGCCACCGGATCCTCAGAGGTGAAGGCCACTGCCGTAGGCCCCTCCAGATAGCGTTCAAGCTCCTGCATCCCCACCTCGCGCGCCGCCAGTTGGGTCAGGCTGTTCTTCACGACTCGGTACTCAACCGCGGCTTTGCGAAGGACCCGTCGAAGCTCTGAGATTTCCGCGACGGTCAGGCCCCGATAATCGGTGAGAATAAAGCCCTTGGCCTCTCGAAGCTTCTCCTTGAGCCGCTCTACCTTCTCAACCCGAGCCTGCCGCCTTGCCGATACCCGGTCCATCCCCTCTCTCCCCGTGTGTTCGAGGGGGTCTCGTGGCGTTCAGCCACGGCCTCCTATATCCTGCCCAATCCCGAAACAGCGCCCACGTCGATCTGGACCGGCGGACCCATCGTCGCAGAGATGAAAACTCCCTTCATGTACTTCCCTTTGCTAGTCGAGGGCTTCGCCCGGACCAGCGCCTCGAGGAGGGTGGTGGCATTCTCCACCAGTTGACTCTCCGAGAAAGAGACTTTCCCAAAGGCTGCGTGGATAATGCCCGCTTTGTCCACCCGATACTCGATCTTGCCCGCCTTAAATTCCTTCACCGCTCGGGCCACGTCAAAGGTGACCGTCCCGGTCTTGGGGTTGGGCATCACTCCCCGGGGACCCAGAATCTTCCCCAGCTTCCCCACCTGACCCATCACATCGGGGGTGGCAATGGCCCGGTCGAAATCCAACCACCCCTGTTGAATCTTCTCCATCAGGTCATCGCAACCAACGTAATCGGCCCCCGCCTCCTCGGCCTCTTTCTCCTTCTCGCCCTTCGCAAAGACGAGGATTCGAACTGCCTGGCCAGTCCCGTGGGGAAGGACCACTGTCCCCCGAACCATCTGATCCGCCTTGCGCGAATCCACGCCGAGCCGCACCGCCATCTCCATGGTCTCGTTGAACTTGGCCGCGGCGACTGATTTGAGCACCGAGATAGCCGTCTTGAGATCAACCGGCTGCGGCGCTTGCTCGGCCACCACCGCTCTCGCCCCGGCATATCGTTTCGTGCGCCTCATCCTTTTCCTCCACCGTCCTCTCGGAAGGGCTGTCCGCTGTCCGCAAACAGACTATGCTACAGCCGACCGCTCACAGCGGACGGCTGATGGCTGTCGTCACGGTAGGACCTCGATCCCCATGCTCCGAGCGGTGCCTTCCACAATCCGGACAGCCGCATCGAGCGTATTGGCACTGAGGTCTGGCAGCTTGGTCTTGGCGATCTCTTCTACTTGGGCCCGGGTAACCTGTCCCACCTTGATTCGGTTCGGCTCCTTCGAGGCCTGGGCGATCCCCGCCGCTTGCTTCAAGAGGATCGCGGCCGGCGGGGTCTTGGTGATAAAGGTGAAAGAGCGATCGGCGTAAATGGTAATCACCACGGGAACCACCAATCCCTCTTGACTTTGGGTCTTGGCGTTATAGGCCTTGCAGAACTCCATGATATTCACACCATGCTGTCCCAGCGCCGGCCCCACCGGTGGAGAAGGATTCGCCTTGCCCGCGGGGACCTGCAGCTTGACGATTGCCGCAACCTTCTTCGCCATCGCTCCTCCACGCTGCCGGCAGTCAGCTGTTAGCGGTCAGCAATACGGGCTAGAAAGCTGGCACGCTAGGAGGCTAGCAGGCGGGGCGTCTGGGGACGAGGGCGCCCGATAACCGACCTCCCAGCATCCAAAGCTTTCTAGCATCCTCGCTTCCCAGCATCTCCTCGGCTGATTGCTGATAGCTGACAGCTCCCTAGACCTTCTCCACCTGCAAGAACTCCAAGTCCACCGGAGTGGGGCGACCAAAGATGCTCACCATCACTTTGAGCCGTCCCTTCTCGGGCTTGATCTCCTCAACGAGGCCGGTGAAGTTACTGAAGGGCCCGTCAATGACACGGACCGGCTCGCCCCGTACAAATTGGACTTTATGTCTGGGCTTCTCCGCACCCTCCTCCACCTGTTGGCGGATCTGGGCGACCTCTGCTTCGGGGATGGGCGTGGGCCGGGTCCCAGGTCCGACAAACCCGGTCACCTTCGGGGTGCTGCGGACCAGGTACCACAAGTCATCCGACATCTCCATCCGGATGAGGAGATAGCCGGGAAAGAATTTGCGGGACGCGATCCGCTTCTTCCCCTTCTTGAGTTCCACCACATCCTCGGTGGGGATCAGAATCTCCGAGATCTTATCCTGGAGCCCCAGGACAGTCACCCGCTGTTCGATGCTCGCCCTGACCTTGCCCTCAAACCCCGAGTAGGTGTGGACGACGTACCACCGTTGCTCTTTTTGCTCTATCGTAACCATGTGTAGGCTACCTCAGGATCACCGACATGATGTTTCGGATAATGAGGTCGACGAACCCCAAAAAGAAGGACACAATGAACACCGATACAATCACGACGGCGGTCGAGCCGATGACCTCCTTGCGTCCAGGCCAGTTGACCTTTCCTAGCTCGGCCCGCACTTCCCTCAAGAACCGGATCGCCTTCCTGACCCACTCCCGCATCTACGTCCCCGATGACCGTAACCCGACGACCGACCACCGACGATGAAAGACAACGTCGTCGGTTAACGGTGATCGGTCATCGAAATCTGGCAGGCCAGGAGGGACTTGAACCCCCAACCGCCGGTTTTGGAGACCGGTGCTCTGCCAATTGAGCTACTGGCCTACATCACTCGGAGGGGGCAGGCCCCTCTGCCGACGCCCCTCCGCACAGGTGACCTTTCGCCCTCTCCGAAGCACCTCGCGAAGCGTCCTCGGCACATATCGCCAGCTACCGTACTTCCCTGTGGCGGGTGTGCTTCCGGCACCACCGACAATACTTCTGGCGTTCCAGTCGGTCTGGGGTGTTCTTCTTGTTCTTCGTCGTCGAATAATTTCGACGTTTACAGTCCGTACACGCCAAGGGAATGATCTCTCGCATCCTCTTCCCGCTCGCCGCTATCCGCTGTCAGCAACCAGCCATCAGCAGTCCGCTTTTCGATTCCCCGGGCTCACTGCTGACAGCTGACTGCTGATGGCCTACTCCGCGACCTCGCTCACCACGCCTGCGCCCACCGTCCTGCCCCCTTCCCGGATCGCAAACCGTATCTCCTGCTCCAGGGCAATCGGATGAATCAGCTCCACGCGGAGGCGCACATTGTCCCCCGGCATCACCATCTCGACCCCCTCCGGCAGGCTCGCCACCCCC
>LKGT01011073.1_pt1 | contig 20248 bp, 22 predicted proteins | sample 503861 | NCBI WGS metagenome assembly LKGT01 (sample SAMN04113194, study PRJNA297058) | marine sediment metagenome | biome: marine benthic biome; feature: marine benthic feature; material: marine sediment; isolation source: sediment sample collected at the water-sediment interface from the South......
CCAGCCATGACGACAATGGCAATTACAATTATTGCCACCACGCCTAAACGAATGTATTTCCCAGCATCAGTAGGTGGAGTTTTCTTTTCAGAGGCAGCGCTATACAAAATCACGATTTGTTATTGCTTGGTAAATTAATGTCTTACCAGAACAAGCTAAATTTTCTGATAATATTTCTATGTTGACTAAGTAAAAGACCAAATTTTTTATCATAATTTGTTGATACTTTAGAAATCTAAGTGATTGTTGCTAAATTTTTAATCCACTTTTACTGTTTAACGAACCAGGAAGTCTAAAGATTCTATGTATATCCATAGTAACATTAGGGTCCACTTGAGCACCAATTTTACCAGAAATATTTTCCAAATTTTTTTGGAAACTTGAATATCCATTAGAAATTAGTTCTGAAATTATTTTTGATCTTTTTGATTGTGAACYATAAATTTCCTTAGACAACCGACCTCTCCAACCTTTTTCTTCAAATTTAGGAAATAATGAGCGGTTTGGTTTTAAYTTTTTCATTCCAAAAGTTTCAGGGATKGCCCCTCTAAACATTATATAATCTACTAATTCYGCTCTTTCTCTTGAGCCAAGCTCTTGAAATTGAGAATTATAAACATAAACATGAAATCCYTCATTTCCAGAAAAATATACATGAATATTGTTTCKWTCTACACCTAAATCATCAATTAAAATGYTTGATAATTTGATAACCTCTTTTTTTGATGCATCAATACAATTTTTGCATGGTAAGGATTTGGTATCTAGTTTWGTAGAATTACATTTTGAACAATGATCATTTGAWTTMGATACWTGATTACATTCATTGCAYTTAGTAACACAGTGATTTTGCCTACAATCTAAATGAAGATCTTTAGCATCAATATCAAAAATAAGATCAGCTTCTTTCCAATCTTTTTCATTCATCGCCAGGTTCGGAAATGAGTAATAAGCATTGGAACAGTAAACATCAGAAGGGATATTTTGCATAAATAATAGATGTAATTCCTTGTCATCTTTTAAGGAGATATGTCGTGTCATGCCAGAATTAAATTTTTGAAATCCAAATTCCCGTTCAGAAGTTCTTTCAGGTACATGAATAAGGTCAAAATTATCAAAATAGTATTTTTTGAAGGATTCTTCTAAAAATTTAATATCTTTTTCTTGCATTTACTTTCTTTTTTTTCCGAATTGAATAGGGTTTATGATATTGTCACATTCAGGAATAGCATAACAAAGATTTTGAGTTTTTAGTTTTTCACAGGATGGGGATAAATATTTGGTACCACTTCCTGAGGTTCCTGATAAATGATTTAACTGATACAATGTAACTCTCTCATTGTAATCTGGCGCGTTTTTGAATAATGGTGCTATCTGTTCTACTGATTGTCCCCTTGCTAGCAGAAAAGTAGCTAGCATGAATCTTCCAGAATGTGATAAGTTTTCACCTTTTTCAAGTTCTTCAATTGCATGTTTTATGCATGGTGGATATTCGCCAGTAGATAAAGTAAAGGAAGGAGTAAGTTTTTTACAAATATTAATTAATTCATCTACCATTTTTTCAAATCCAGGAATCATGGGTGGCGTTGGTGCATTGATGATTTTAGAGTTGATGTAATTTCCTAATTCTTTTCGAATTAATCTAACTGTTTTTTCATGAGTTAGTAACACTTTTCCATTTTCAACTATTCTATTGATTAATTTCCATTCTCGTTCATGAAAACTTATTGAATGTTTTAGATAGTCTGCTACAGGTATTTCAAAAAAATCATTTTGTTTAGTTACTTCAATACCAAACAAATCATAAATTATTCGTATTGCTAAATCAATTTTCGACTTATCAGAAGCTTTACCCAAATCTTTTTCAAGATGCTGTTCTGCTCGTCTAGCTTCTGCAAGTGAAAATCTTTTGATTAGTGTATTCATTCCAGTTAATTTTATCAACACTATGGCTAATAGGAAAGAAAAAACTTCCAATTCAAGAACATTTGGTTTAGATGCTTGCCCATCAATAAGTTCGGATTTGTATATACCACCCTCAGTAGAAACTTTTAGCCTATGAAATGCTTTTTCAACAGAAGGTTTTAGATCAGGATCTGTTCCAAATTGAGTCAATGGAAAACCTTTGTCTTTTAGATACCTGCCAACATCTGCCATAAAGGGATATTTTGCATATTCGTCTGGTCCAAGTTCAAGCATGAAAGTAATTTACTTAATTTACTTAAAAATCTGATTTTTATTCGAAAGCAATTGGTGATTTAAATAATGTTTAGTTAAAATCATCAAACATGCTTATCGGTTGCCATGTTTCTATTGCAGGTTCAATTGATAAGGCAGTAGATAATGCCGTTGAAAGAGAATGTTCAGCTTTTCAGATTTTTACCAGAAATCCAAGAGGATGGCATGCAAAAGAACTGATGGATCAGGACATTAAAAATTTCAAAGAGAAACTAAATTCAAGTAAAATTGATAGATTTTCAACTTGCGCACATATGCCATATTTACCTAATCTTTCAAGTCCAAAGGATGATGGATTTGAAAAATCTGTAAATTCCTTAATTGAGGAATTGGAGAGATGTGGAAAATTAGGAATACCATATCTTGTGACTCATCTAGGTAGTCATTTGGGATCAGGTGAGGAGGCAGGAATGAAAAGACTCGTAAAGGGATTAACCAAAGCTGGTCAAGTAAAAAATGATGTAATGATTTTATTGGAAAATACAGCTGGGCAAAAAAATTCTGTTGGAGCARATTTTGMACAACTTGGTGAAATTTTCAGGCARTTAAAACCTGCAAACAAATTTGGTATATGTTTTGATACATGTCAYGCATTTGTTTCRGGTTATGATTTAAGAACCGARAAYGATGTCAAASAAACTTTTAAKGAATTTGAAAAGCATGTAGGAATGGAAAATCTAAAAATTTTACATCTTAATGAYGCCAAGGGAGAAWTAGGTTGTAATCTAGATAGRCATTATCATATTGGKTTAGGAAGTATTGGAGAAGAAGGAATGGCAGCAGTAATTAAATTAATAACAAAGAAAAAAATTCCAATTGTGTTAGAAACYCCAATTGATGATACGAGAGAYGATTTTGAGAATGTTAGAATTGTRAAGGAGTTAGSGTAAARAAWWTTTTMAAGAACGAGGGAATGATTAAGATGAATTATGAAAATGTAATGAAATTGGCACTTGAACGTGGATTTTATTTCCCTAGTTGTGAGGTTTATGCAGATGCACAAGCAGGGTTTTGGGAATATGGTCCATGTGGTGTAGGATTGAAAAATAAATTTCTTGAAYTGTGGAGAAGAGAATTGATAAGAAGAGATGGAATGCTTGAGATAGATGGCTCACAAATAATGTCAAAATCTGTTTTTGAGGCTTCTGGACATTTAGGAAGTTTTGCCGAYCCTATCATWAARTGTACAAATTGTAAAGCGACCTTTAGAGCAGAYAGARTTATAGCTGAAGTTTCYAAAATAGAGATTCCTGAAAGTGCCGATTTAATAGAATTTGATAAGGCAATTAAAGAAAATGACATTAAATGTCCAAAATGTAAAGGTGCTTTTGAGAATACTAAAAAATTTAACATGATGTTTAAAGTAGGAATAGGCCCAGAAGGAGAGACTGCTTACCTAAGACCTGAAACMTGTCAATCTATTTTTGTGGATTTCCCAAGACTGTTTAAAATTATGCGTGGAAAATTACCACTTGGAATCGCACAGGTTGGTAAAAGTTTCAGAAATGAGATAGCACCAAGACAGAGTTTACTTMGACTHAGAGAATTTTATCAAGCAGAAATTGAAGTATTTTGTAATCCAGCAAAATTAGATGARATAGAAARATTCTCAGAAATTCAAAATACTGTAATWAGAGTTCAAATTGATTCKGAACCTGTATCTATGACCTGCAAAGAAGCWGTWGAATCAGGAGTAATTCCAAACAAGTTTGTTGCATATTATTTRGGAATTTTAATTGAATTTTATGAAAAAACAGGAATTGAYATTACCAAAAGTAGGTTTAGAAAACTTGGTGATAAAGAAAAAGCGTTTTRTGCAGAAGTTGCATTTGATTTTGAAGTWGAAACAACTGTYGGGTGGCTTGAATTAGTTGCGTGTAATTATAGATCWGATTAYGATCTTTCTAGTCATGCTAAAAAAAGTAAAGAGAAATTTGAAGTAATGGATAATGATGAAAAAGTTCTTCCCCAYGTATTTGAGATTTCAATGGGAATTGATCGAAGYTTGTATACTATTTTAGAACACAGTTTAAGAGATGATAAAGAAAATGAAAGAATAGTTTTGTCCCTTAAACCMTATCTTTCYCCAWTTCACGTTGGAGTTTTGTCTCTAGTAAAAAAAGATGGRTTRAAAGAAAAAACAGATKAAATTTATTGTCAGATMAAAAGAAAATTTGATGTTTTTTTGGATCATTCTGGAGCAATAGGTAGAAGGTATAGAAGATTAGATGAAATTGGCGCACCRTTTGCGATTACTGTTGATCATCAAACCTTAGAAGATGATACCATTACCATACGAATGAGAGATAGTATGGAACAAAAGAGAATTAAAACTTCTGAGCTAGACTYTATTCTTACGGAATTTACCGCCTATCCTTAATCCAGTYRNATATAGAAACTGAYTATWTTGAGGATTTTAATCGTATTTAGATAGAAARNTTTTGMATGGGGGNNTTTTATTAAGAATTAATAACCAACGATTTTTKGAGGGAACGTATGTCTGCTRCGGAGGGAGTTATTTCAAGAGAGMATGCTCAAGTTTCTATAATAATTCCTACCTATAAYGAGTCCAGAAATATTATTGGRATCCTGAAATCAATAGGTGAAAATTTACCCAAAAATATTACTGCYGARGCCATTGTWGTTGATGATAATTCTCCWGATTCTACAGGTAAGATTGTAGATGAATATCTGAAAAATGTAAAGAAAATTGCAGGATATACCATGGAYGTAATYCACAGAWCWTCCAAAAATGGTCTAAGTTCTGCCATTCTAAGTGGTATTCAACGATCTARAGGAGATACWATTATTGTAATGGATAGTGATTTTTCTCATCCTCCACAKATTATTCCAAAATTGATAGAATCATTAAAAAAATATCAATGCGATTTAGTGATWGCTTCCCGATATATCAGTGGAGGTAAAATAAACGGCTGGACAATAAAAAGAAAAATAATGAGTAAATTTGCGACTTTAATTGCCAAGAAAGGATTGGGCGTTAAAACAAAAGATCCRATGTCAGGATTTTTTGCATTTAAAAAACATGTGTTAAAAGGAATTAATTKTGATGCAATTGGCTACAAAATTTTATTAGAAATTCTGGTGAAGAAAAGTGGAATTGCTGTCAAGGAGATACCTTATACATTTGAAAATAGAAKGRTTGGTTCAAGTAAATTAGATRTCTCAACTGCTACAGATTATTTAAAGTCAGTATGGAAGTTGTATAAATTTGGAAAACCTAAGGAAAGAGAAGAAAAACGTAGTTCTGTTCGTTTTCTTTCAAAAGCAAGTAGATTTTACACAGTTGGCTTATCTGGGTTTGGAGTAAATTATATTATTTCATTGCTTTTTGCAGGTGGAATTTTAGATTTATGGTATTTACATGCTACCTTAATAGGAATTATAGCGTCAATTACCACCAACTTTCTATTGAATAAGACTTGGACATTTCATGATAGAGACTTTTCAAAGAAAAGAACATTCAAACAATATGGAAAATTTGTTACATTCAGTTCTCTTGGAGGTCTGGTCCAATTAGTAATGGTATTTTATCTAGTCGATGAATATCAGCTATCTTATCCAATTGCTCTAGTTTTAGCAGTTCTTTCAGCTGCTTTCGGAAATTTTGTGTTAAACAAAAAGTACACGTTCAAAGAGAAAGTTTGGGGATAAATTAAGAAAAGAAAACAAAAAGAGTGACTATTCGCCTAAATCCWCTATTCAAAATGTTGAAGWTGAAGATTGAGACGAAAGGCCAGTTTGGGTTGGTACAGATGGGAATTTTTCTCCAATCTGTTGTTCAGCAACTGCRGAAGCTTCTTGAAGAATCTTATCAGTTTCTTCACTTGCAGAATCAGTTTCAAGGCTAAATGAGTCTCCTGCCAAGGAATCCATCATTAATCCATTGAGTGTCTGTGTCATTGAATTCAATTCTGCGTCTGCTTCTGGCATGAATCGTCCWAGTGATGACTTCAATCCCTTCATTGTAGACATCGCGGGTCCAATTGCTACCATTGCATCGCCAAGATCATGAATTGTTGTCAATCGTAATTGAACTTGTTCTAATGACATTCTTGCATTGCCGAGCATTTTTGTAACTTTACGAATTTCAGCTAATTCGTTTGACAAAACCTTACTTGTGCTAGTATCGTGTTGCTGCATTGCTGTCACGATTCTCTTGAAGAGTTGCGCATCTCTTTCGTGCAGTTTTCCTAACATCGAGTCCATTTTGCTAATTTGGACTTGAAGTTTATTTACTGCTGTTTGAATTCGTGGTTTTAATGCACCTTGTGGTTGTACTGCATCACGTATTTTGCCAGTTACACTTTGAGTCTCTTGTCGAGACCAAGTCTTGTCGAAGTTTGGCATGTTGGGTGATTTAGAAATTGATTCTTAATGAGAGGTGTGTATTTAGATMAACTTTAGAYTAAATTTAGCTAACAAACTATTATTCTGGTTCAAGARATYGACAWCCATGGCTARAATTGTTGTTTTTGATTCAGGGTTAGGGTCTYTATCTATAATCAAATCYATACAAAAGATCTGCAAGKCCGAAATTATCTATTTTGCTGACCAAAAAAACTTCCCGTATGGAAATAAATCAAAAAAACAATTAGARCAAATAATTAAAARGTCCATTRAATTACTTGAAAAAAAATTCARCCCAGAGTTAATCGTWATAGGATCAAACACCCCTACAATAATGCTTGATATAACCAATGAGAGAATTATTGGAGTAAATCCYMCCCTCAAAGAAGCTGCCAATAAATCTAGRACCAAAAATATAGCAATACTAGCTACAGAAAAAGTAGTAAAAAGTAAAAATTTATCAGATTATATAWAAAATTGTAAATTATCAAAAAAAATCAAAGTTCATAAAATTAATGCATCAAATCTTATTCAATTAGTCGAATCTGGAAAATTTATTGAAAATAAAAAATATTGTAAAAAAATAATTAAAAATTCATTAAATGATATTTTTTTAAAAAACAACATAGATGTCGTAACTTTATCAAGTACTCATTTACCATTCTTAACATCGATCCTAGAATTTGAATTTCCTAACATTCAGTTTATTGATCCTGCAGATAATATTGCAAGAAAGATTTTTAAAAAAATAAAGACTAGACAATCAAATAGAAATTCATTGAGAATTTTCTCCTCAGATCAAACTAAAAATTTTCAAAGTAATTTGAGTAAACTTGGTATTAAAAATAAAATAAAATTTCTATCTATTTAATTTTTGATTTTCTATATCCATGACTAAATTTTTTATCATAAAGTTTTGAATATTCATAAGATTTAGGATCAATTACATCACTAATAATTACAATCGCTGTTCTGGTAATTTTTTTATCTCTAACCTTTTTTGTAATATTACCAAGCGTGCCTGTAACAATTTTTTGATCTTGCCAGGTTGCCCTATACACTACAGCTACCGGAGTTGATTCTTTGTATCCTCCCGCAAGCGATTCTTTTACGATATCAGACAATAGATGAACACTCAGATAGAAAATCAAAGTAGCCTTGTGTTTTGCCAATTCAGAAATTTTTTCTCTTTTTGGTACTTTTGTTCTTGATTCTGCTCTAGTCACAATAATCGTTTGAGTTACGCCTGGAAGGGAAAGTTGGATTCCTAATTCAGCAGCTGAGGCTAAAAATGCAGTCACACCAGGCACTACAACAGAGGATATTCCTTTTTCTTGCAAGTTATCAATTTGCTCTTTTATTGCTCCATAAATTGAGGGATCTCCATCATGTAGTCGTACAACTAATTTATTTTTTTTTGCATGTTTATACAAAATGTCAAAAATCTCTTCTCTTACTAAACCAGAAGCATCATGTAGTTTTCCTTTTTTGCAGAGATTTAAGATTCCAGGAGGAATTAAAGAGCCTGAATAAACTACAATGTCTGCTTTTTGAATTAATTTTTTTGCTTTAACTGTAATTAGTTCTGGATCACCTGGACCACATCCAACAAAGAAAACATTAGACACGTTTTACCACCAAAATTGAAAAGTATTTTGTAGTTAAAGTTCCATCATTAACTTCACCTAAGGTTAATTTTCTAATTATTTCATTTTCAGTTCCAAGGTCTTGTCCAATTGCGAAAATAGAGTTATCAGGAAAYCCTGCCTCTTTTAGCAAATCAATTACYTTATCAAAATATCTRCCATCTTTRAGAAAAACCATTGTCTCAGAATTTTTTGCAATCTCTTTAACWGTGCTCAARTCATAACAAGATGGAATAATGGAAACTTTTTCTGCACCCTCTGCAATACTTATACCAACTTTTGCTGCAAATGTAAACATYGATACAATTCCAGGAATWACACTTATTTTCAWAGTAGGATRATTTTTYTCAATTTCCCTATGCATGTAAATCCATGTACTATACAAATAGGGATCACCTATTGTGAGATAAACTACATTTTTTCCTGAYAAAACCTTTTCTGCCATTATTTTTGCATTTTTTWTCCAAGTAGCGTCAAGTACTTCTTTATCTTTAGTCATTGGAAAAATTAACTTGACAATTTCTTGATTTTTAGATTTATCAATTAAGGATGATACTACCGATAATGCAATACTAGGTCTATCTTCTTTTGAGGCAGGACACATTATTACATCGGCATTGTGAATTGCATTAACAGCCTTTACTGTAAGTAGCTCGGGATCACCTGGTCCTACCCCGATTCCTATTAATTCAGGCATGAGAAATATGATTTTGTTCCCAATTAAAAGCTAGATTAGATTTTGGTCGCTGAAATAATAGTTACAGGATTTCGAGCAAGCATCATAGTTCCTTTAGTTGTTTTTTTACTCTTTGAAATTGTAACTTGAGTTATATCAACAGAATCAAATTGCAATTTATCAAGAATTTGTAAAACAGAATATAGAGTCTCAATTAGAATAATTGCAATTACAATTCTTCCACCAGATTTTAATTTATTCTGACTTAATTCWACAATTTCTTTAGTRTCWCCACCTGTGCCTCCAATAAAAATAGCATCTGCTTTTTCTAATTCTAAGATTTTTTCTTTTGCATTACCAAAAATTACTGAAATGTTAGAAACYCCAAACTTTTCAATATTTTTCTTTGTTAACTCAACGGCATTTGAATCATAGTCAATTGCAATAACTTTRCCKGTATTTTCTACTTGAAGTGCAGCTTCAATAGAAATAGAACCACTTCCACATCCAATRTCATATACAGTTTGTCCAGCAGTTAGTCTTGCTTTACTTAATTGAATTGTCCTTACTTCTTCTTTTGTAATTGGTACTTTTTCAGTTCGTTCAAAAAATTCATCTGGAATTCCAGGAGTTTTATAATTCCACATCCACTATCTTCCTTTTATTTTAATTATAAAATTATATATTAACTCCAAGTGGAATCCTTCCTGCATGTACCAATGTGTAACTCACTATCCAAGTAAACAAATACAAGAAAATATAGCTACCAATACCTTGTGTAACAAATTTTTTCCTATCAGAACGTGCTAATTGCATTTTCATTGACTTTGCAACTACTAATGTTGCAGCAAAAATGATAATCATAAAACCAATTGAAGCCCAGCGTCTTTCCTCTCCTTGTATATCTTCAAAGATAAAGGTAGCAGCAGTACCTGCAATAATGGCAAGACTAACTCTTAACCAGAATAATGTGTTTAGTTTTCTGTTTTGTTCAACATTCTCAGCCTGATTTGTTGAAGAGCCAGTTGGGGGTGTATCCATTGAAGTGCTAGATTCAGTTTCTGGAGTTTCCTCAGGTTTACTCTCAATGGGTTCCTTTTTAGAATCCTCAGGCTTTGGAGTTGGTTCTGATTTTTTCTTTTTATGTTTTGCCAAGTAAATTTCTAGTGTGTCTCAATTTATCCTCGTTTAATATCTTTGGCAAGAAAATAACCATAAAGAACAGCAAGAATATAATTTCACATATAGAATAAGCTGATATGACCCTTGCAGGCATAGAGCTAAATTATTTGGTGAATAAGATTTCAGAGGAAGTTCAAGGCTATTATGTAAGTAATATCTGGGCAATCAACAAAGACAGTATATTATTCAAATTGCACCATCCAGAAAAATCAGATATTTTTATGATGATTTCTACTTCAGGGGTTTGGTTAACTTCAGTAAAAATAGATCAAATTGAACCAAATAAATTATTAAAAAGATTACGAAGTGATCTTCTTAGATTCAAAATAAAAAAAATTGAACAAATAGGCTCTGAAAGAATTGCATATTTTACATTCTCGGGATTTGATAAGGAATTTGTAATAATAGGTGAATTTTTTGCTGATGGAAATATTTTRCTTTGTAATGAAGAAATGAAAATTCTTGCTCTACAACACTCTATYGATGTAAGACATCGAAGGTTAGGTGTAGGAATGAAATATGCTACTCCRCCTCAAAGTGARWTAGAYATATTCCAYATWACAGAATCGGATTTTRAAGATCTTAAAACATCAGATTTRATTGCAGGAAAGTGGGTAGGTAGAACTTTAGGTTTACCAAAAAAATATGTTGAAGGAATATTTAATTTGKCAAAAATAGATTCCAAAACAATCGGGAAAAACTTAAGAGAAGATGAAATYACAAAAATTTTTCATACAACAAAAACAATTGTTACAGATATAAYCACAGGAAATCATGATCCTGTAATAATTCGTAGTGATAAAACTGAAGTGATACCTATCAATTTAGGTGAATTAGATGAAAATTGTTCATCCGTTAATAGCTTCATGGAGGGATTAGATACTGTTTTTACAGAAACCATTGTAGAAAAAGGACGAACCRTTCAAACTAGTGAATCTGACAAAAAAATTAAGGACMTTGAAACACAATTATCTGAGCAAGAAAAGGCCATAGAACTAGTCAAAGAAAAATCAAAATATGTAACAAATTTGGCCAATTCCCTATATGAGATGGTATCAAAAGGCATARTTTCAATTGAGGATGTTAATGCCCAAAGTATKTTAGCCGAGCATAAAGCAATATTATCCAAAGAAAAAGGKATYTCTTTAATTGTTATCAAAGACGAAAAAATAAAAATCAACTCACAKKCTTCTCTGCAATCAATTGCTTCAGTTTTGTTTAATGAGGCTAAACGTCAATCKGGTGCCATCARGTCAATTGAGCAAGTAAAAGAAAAAACAAAGAAAAAACTTGAGAAATTAAAAAAYAAAWCRGATACCGAAAWAAAAGAAATTTTGGTTTCAGAAGTTAGGAAAAAAAATTGGTATGAACGATATAGRTGGTTTTTTACCTCCGATGGAATGCTTGCCATTGGAGGACGTGATGCTCCATCAAATTCTGCAGTTRTAAGAAAACATCTTGGAAAGATGGATAAAATTTTTCATGGCGATATATTTGGATCCCCGTTTTTTATACTAAAAGATGCAGAAAACCCATCCACCAACAGTATGAATGAGGTTGCACATGCCACTGTTTGTTTTAGTAGAGCTTGGAGAGAGGGATTACATGGTCTAAATGCCTATTGGGTAAATCCTGATCAGGTAAAAAAATCGGCCCCTAGTGGACAATTTCTTCCAAAGGGATCGTTTTCAATTGAAGGTAAAAGAAATTTTGTAAATATACCATCACTTAGGTTATCTGTTGGCATCATACCACAAGATGATCATTATCTCTTGACGTCAGGTCCTCCAGCAACAATTAAAAAAAATTCAATTTGTTATGCAATTATTGAACCACACGGTTCCGAAATGGTTGAAGTGGCAAAGAAAATCAAAATAGAATTTTCTAAACTAGAAGAAGAAATTACAAAACATATTAGCATAGATGACTTTGTCCGTGCTCTTCCAGCTGGACAAAGTCAGATAAAAGAAGTGGGTWWTGGAGATGCAGGATGAAGAAGAAAATGAGCCAACATTTTTTGTTGATGCMATGTTAGGAAATATTGYAAAAAAATTAAGATTAATGGGTTWTGATTCTAGATATTTGGCWGATATTGAAGATGATGAATTAATTACATTAGCAAAAAATGATAATCGAATTATWATTTCTAGAGACAAAGATTTGATAAGAAAAGCCCTAAAGTATGACATRAAGTCMATTTTTATAAAAAATAAAGAAGAAATTGAACAATTTCGTGAGATAATTAACAAATCAAATTTGAAAATAATTARAATWGATGGCCATAGAGCAAGGTGYCCAAAATGTAATTCTAAAACCAAATTAATTAATAAAAAAAATATTCAGAAAAAAATTCCAAMMAGAGTTTTAGAATTTAATGATAAATTTTGGGAATGTARGAATTGTGATCAAATTTTTTGGGAAGGTACACATATAAAAAATCTGCAGAAATTTGTAGGTCAATTAAATGAAAGATAATACCAAGATCTCAGAGAAAGAAGGTCATATTCTCGTAAAGACTGCAAGGAGAATAGTTACTGAATATCTAAAGAACGGATCAAAGATAGAATTAGAAAAAGATTTCCAGCAAGATTTTTCGTTTAAATCTGGAGTTTTTGTTACATTGAATAATCAATCAGGATTACGTGGATGTATAGGATATCCTCTACCTGAKAAAAAATTGTTTAATGCCATTGAAGATGCAGTTATAGCAGCAGCAACTGAGGATCCAAGATTTCCTCCAGTCAAATTTGAAGAACTTGATTCAATAACCTTTGAGGTAACTGTCCTTACRCCACCAWCAAAAATTGAAGTAAGTGAGCCTCATGAATATTTATCTAAAATCAAAGTTGGGCAAGATGGATTAATTGTGAAATATGGATATAATTCAGGATTACTTTTACCTCAAGTTCCAATTGAATATGGATGGAATGAAAGGGAATTTCTTGAACATRCCTGTGAAAAAGCTGGATTAKCTAAAGATTATTGGAAAAAGGCCGAARTTGAAATYCAAAAATTTGAAGGAATTGTMTTCAAAGAAAAAGATCCTAATGGTGAGGTTATTCAAAAAAAGTTATTRGATTAGAAGATTCAGTATCTAGTGATATTTCTTTTCCATTTTTGAGTGAGGAAAATTCYTCTTCWGTKATTATAACAAGGGGAATATTTGCTAAAGCGCATCCAGTTGCAACTGTAAGGTCAGCTTTTTCACAAATCATTGCAAGAGGTGCCGAATTGTTAGATTTGATAGAATAAATTGTATAGGCTCCTACACTACTGCCTATTCCATATGGAAATACCAAAATTGTGTCTTTAACAGATTTTTTGAAAAGATCGTGATGTTCATCGTTTATAATTCCAGTTTTTTTATCTACCGTTCCAAGAAAATTTATTGGATTTTGGGATTTTAAAATTATACCTTTAACTTTTCCTTTTACAAGAATTTTTTTCATTTGGTTTCATCTTCAATAATTTCAGATAATGATTTGAGATTTACATCTACACCATTAGAATTTTTTAGATAATAAGCTCCCTTGATGCTGTTGGTTGTTACGGCATCAACTTCTTCTTTTTTAATTAATGGAGTTAGACAAGTGCAACAATCTGAAAGAATTTCACATCCGGCTCGTTCCAGTTCGTTTGTATGTCCTAATTTTGTTGCTTGTTCTTTAATTGCTCTAGGACAAAATATCATACATCTTTTTTTAAATGAACGTCCTTTGAGCCTTATTGCTAAATCGGAGATTTCTTCTAATCCCAATTGAGGACTTCCAAGGGTGATTAAATCTCCTTTTTCGCATGTGTTTAATTCATCATAAACTTTATTCATCTCTTCTTGATCAAAATCAACTTTTTCAGATTCTGGATTATCCTCATCAAAATAGAATTTTGCACAGKTTCCAGAAGTACCCATTCCCCCACAAAGTGATTTACAGCTCCGACGATCCARTTGTCCTATGCCAGAAATGTTTACTGATTCATCYCCAACCTTWCCAGCAAAAAATCCAAGCATTCCATAAGTTAGTTCATTTGGATTCTCAACTTTCATTCGTATTGTAAGTTTGGATGAAGTTTCTTTTCTTAGTGAAGAATTTGGGCTTTTTCCCGTTATRGCGCTTGCTAGAGCGCTAAACGAACTTTCTTTGTTTGTTTTTAAATTATCAAAAGAATTGACATGAATTGCTGCGTTGCTTTCAGCAAATGCTACTTGAGTTCCTCTCTTTGGAATATCAAAAATTTCGTATGGAATGCAGGAAAATGAAGGAATAACTCCCATTGTTTCATATGATTTTTTAATGGATAGCTGCTTTGAGATGAAGTTATCATCTAAATTATAATTTGAGACATTATCAATATCAAATCCCATGGGATTAAGACTAGTCTTCACCTTTACTTTGGCTTCTTTACTAATACTAGAGAGAAGTTCTTCGCCGGCATCACCAATTGTATTATAATTAACTCCAGAAAGATGAGCCCATTCTATAGGAACAAGCTTTTCTGCATCAGTTGCTTCTCCTGTTGCCACTAAAATTCTATAAGCCATCTGCATAATCTCCCCTTGTTCACCCTTTAATGCAGATTCTTCTTCTCTGGTTAGTTCCATTGGCAATGGTTGATTATTACAGATATAATACTTGTACGTAAAAAATCATATGGAAATGAAACGAATTCTACAAGGAATGATGAACACTATGAATTCAGTTAATCCACCAAGAATGACAGCTCTTAAAAAACTTCATGAGGCAGAAACAGGTGGACCATTTAGCATACTTATTGGAACTATATTATCTGCACGTACAAAAGATGAAACCACAACCAAAGTAGTCAAYGTRTTATTTTCTAAATACAAAAATGCAAAAKCTTTAGCAAATGCAAAGKTAAAAGATGTTGAAAAAATTATCAAGTCAATTGGATTTTACCACATCAAAGCTAAAAGAATTATMGAGGTTTCAAAGATTATTRATTCTAAATATAAAGGCAAAGTACCAGATAATCTTGAAAAATTAGTAGAACTTCCGGGTGTTGGTAGAAAAACTGCAAATTGTGTTTTGGTTTATGCCTTTGATAAACCAGCAATACCAGTAGATATCCATGTTCACAGAATTTCAAATAGATTAGGATTAGTTGAAACAAAAACKCCAGAAGAAACCGAATTGGAATTRATGAAGAAAATTCCTRAAAAATTTTGGCTTGAAATWAATGATACGTTTGTAATGTATGGTCAGAATATCTGTAAGCCCATTTCCCCRATGTGTAAKGTTTGTAAAATTAAAAAAATTTGTAAGTTTTACAAATCTAAGACCGYCTCTTAGTCAAAWAGAGAACTMCGATAAGARTTACGAGGCCTATAGTAATGTAAAATGGGAAAAATGCCCATATATTTTGCCCGGGATCYCCTGAAAGAAATTCAACTGTCATGCTTCCAGAATTTACCGCAGGCGGATCAGTAGAGCCCTCCAGCCCATGARCGGAATAAGAATCAATTACAAATGAACCRATATTTAGACTAGCAACCGATATTCTGGCTCCATTGTTCACAGTTAATCCTCCTCTTTCGGTAAATGATATTATGAGTTTTGTMGCAGGATACCACCCTCTTTCAAGGTTACTTTGTACAACTACATATCCTTCCTTGACAGTGTTTACTGCAACCCAGAATTTTTTATCAGGTGGAGAACCCATTCCTATTTCTACAAATTTTTCAGAGTTTTTATCGTAAAATTTTAGAACAGCATTTCCATTAGGATGTGCATATACAAGATTGTTATCAACTGTCAATTGCCAGCTTATTGCATGATCATTTTCTAGATCAACWATTGTAGYATCTCGAGAAACTTTGTTAAAGTCTTGAAATGGAATTTCTATTATTTCTATAACAACAGAAGGATTCTTTATTTCCTGCGCAAATGCAGGCATRATAAAAAATCCAGAGAGAAYAATTAAAACTATTAGAWWTCTCAYGAGATAAATTAATTTTGAGTGAATAAATATCTAGTCAACAAATGGATGCGGATAATCCAAGATTATCTTTGCTACTTCAGGTCTTAAGATGAATTCAGATGGTGCTTGACCATTTTTAATCAGTTCTCGTAGTTTCGTTCCACTAATTTGCTCTTTGTCCTCGTCACCATGTGGACATGCTTTTGGATTTGTATATGTTAGACATTTCTTACAATAGAAATATGCAGGGAAAAATATGGGTGATATTTCTAATTCTGGATAATCATCAAATATTTTTTGAGCTGCAAAAGGATCATAAAATTTTCCCACTCCCGCATGATCTCGTCCTATGATGATATGTGTGCATCCATAGTTTTGTCTCATTATTGCGTGATGAATTGCCTCCTTTGGACCAGCATATTTCATTTCAGTATGCAAAGTTCCTAGTTTACATTTGTTTTCAGGATAATAATTTTTAATCATAGTTTCATAGCATTTTATAATTACATCATCGACAAAGTCTCCAGATTTTTTCTTACCTATGATTGGGTTTACAAAAACTCCATCTCTGATTGCAATTGTAGCTTTTTGAAGCATTTCATGGGCTACATGTGGTGGGTTTCGTGTTTGAAAGGCACAAATCGTCTTCCATCCAGCTTGAGTAAATACCTCTCGAGTTTGTAAAGGAGTTAATCTATTTTTTCTAATTCTGGTTTCTTCAGGTCTTTGAACGTAATCGATCTTACCACCAACAAGAAAATCTTTCATGKTCATAGTTTTTGCCACACCAGGGTGTGAAGGGTCAGTTGTTCCATATACTCCCTGAACAGTTTTCTCTTTATCAAACGAAAAAGTCTCTTCAAYATGTAGTACTGCTATACCTAATCCCTGATGATTTTGTAATAAAACATCGCCWTCTTCTTTCATTTTTACAGCTATTGATTCATCTACATCTAAAACWATAGGGATTGTCCAAGCTAAACCGTTTGAYARTCTTCCTTTTGATACAACGCTTTCAAAATCTTGCTTTCCTAAAAATCCCTCTAGKGGACTAAAAATTCCATCKGCRATATTTTCAACATCGTTTGCAAGGTCTTCTGAAATTGATATMGAAAACAACCCCGATGTATTGATTTTATTTATTCTATTTACTAGAATTCCACCGTGTGGTTTGATTCCCTCAGTACTCATAATTATACTTCCTCAGGCATATGCAATCCACATTCTTTTGTTTCATCGTTTTCCCACCACCAGCGACCTGCTCTTAAATCTTCACCRTCCGTAATGGCTCTAGTACAAGGATCGCATCCAATACTAGGATAYCCCTTGTCAATAAGAGAATGATAAGGGACATTATTCTTTTTGATATAGTTCCAGACTTGGTCCCAACTCCAATCMAGTAAGGGATTTACCTTAACGATTCCGTCATATTTTTCATCAATTTCAAGCATTTTTGCATTTTCTCGAGTAGAAGTTTGATCTCTTCTAATGCCAGTTATCCATCCATCCAAACCTGAAAGCATTTTTCGGAGAGGCTTTACTTTTCTAATTCCACAACAAAGACGTCTATTTTCAATACTATCATAAAAGAGGTTAATTCCTTTTGTTTGAACCATTTCTTTAACTTCTTCTGCCTCTGGAAACATTACTTCAAAAATTAAATTATATTTTTTTGATAGTATATCCATGATATCGTAAGTTTCTTGTGGCAATCTTCCCGTATCTAAGGTAAAAAATCGAAATTTAGGATTAATTTTTGTCATCATGTCAACCAAAAGAGAATCTTCTGCTCCAAAACTTGAAGCTTTTGCAACTTTTGGGTGTAAGTTATCAGAGGCCCATTTTATTGCATCTTCAGCTGTTTTTAAAGTAGGATTAATTTCATCGAGTTCCCTTTGGGTAAATTTAACCATACTATGATTCATCGTTAGTTGTTTTATATTGATTACCCGCTTATTTTATCCTAAATTATAAACAAGTAATTTTTAAAATAAAAAAGATGAAAGAAGTTTCTTATGTAGTAGTTTTTCCAACAGTATTTTCTAAAAATAAAATTCCTCAATTAATTTCAAACATTAAAAAAATTCTAAAGATTCGAAATCAAGAATTCAAATCAATAAAACGAGATGGTGACGTAATTTTAGTCAATTCAGGTGATCCTGTATTTTCTTCCTCAGCTATCAATTTACTTTTTGGGATTGAAAAAGTAGCAATAGCAAGACAAGTAAAAAATGATTTTAAAACAATTGTATCAGAAATTACTTCTGTAGGTGGAAATCTACTCYTAAAAGGYGAAAAATTTCYAGTTAAAGTRGAAGGAACATCAAAGGGATTTTTYACAAAAGATGTTGAAATTGCGGCAACCTCCTCTATCATTGAAAAAAAATCAAAYTTAGGCGCTCGRCCTGGTACTGAGGAAAATTATAACAAGTTACTTTATACTTATTTGACAAAAAATAATGCATACATTTGTATTTTTACGGATAAGGGACAAGGTGGAATATCATATAATTCACCAAAACAAAATACTATTTGTAGTGTTTATGACGAACTTTCAGCAGTTTCATGTTTTGAAACAATAAAACAAGGTTATGATTCAAAAATAATAATTTGTTATAGAAAAAAATCAGAATTAATGAATTTGGTTAAAACAATTAATCAGATAATTCCTAGATTGGTAAAAGAAAAAATTAGATTGGATTTTTTTCAAATTAAAATAAACTCTACTGGAACAAAAAATTATCTAACTTTCATAAATTCAGTAATTGAGGTTATGCTTCATGAAGCTAAATCAAATAACTTAAGTTATATCTCCTTAGCATTTTCTCCCCTAGTTTTTTCTCAAAATTTTATAGAATACGCTATGAAAAAAGTATTTCAAAGTAATAAATTGCCAATTATGTGTCTTAATGGAATTAGTACTACACTGTTTGATGAAGCAAAAGAAATTGGGTTGGATAATCAGCATGATCTTTGCCGTCGTGGTCTGCACGATCCTCTTCTTCGTCGGACGAGCAGCACACAGGAGCGGCAAAGAGAGGCGCGGCGTGGCTGAGGCCAGAGACTACGGCTACAGCTCCATAGGTGACGCCAAATCCATGGAAATCGGAGGTACACTGCTAACAATAGGTGCCTTCGTCCTCTTCTTCCTCTGGGTCGGGTTGCACACCCTCATCTCTAGTGTCCATCAGGTGCCCGCCGGTCACGCGGGAGTCATCCGCGAGTTTGGCGCCATCGTCGACCAGACAGACGACGGCTTCCAGTTCATCCCACCGTGGAGAACCCTTGAGGACGCCGACACGCGGGTGCAAACGTGGGTGTTCACTAATGACCCCAGCAGCATCCCGGGAGGAGCGAAGCTGGCGGGCGAAGGGCTAGGCAGCTTCAGTGAGGAGACCCAAGACGTCTTCATCAGCATAACGCTGAACATCGAAGTCTCTCCGAGCGACATCCAGGAGCTGTACCGCAACGTGGGAGCTGACTACTTCGACAAGCTGGTGCCTACACGGGTGCGACAGCTGTTTAAGAATGAGACGGTGAAGTTCAAGGCTGTCGACATCGCCCCTAACCGTGAGCAGATCCGCACGGCGGTGGAGGAGAATCTACGCCAGGAACTGAGCAATTTCAGCATCGACGTCGTCGCCCTGTTGATCGACGACATCGACTTCAACCAGCCGTTCAAGGACGCGATCGAGGCGAAGCAGGTGGCGACTCAGAACGCTCAGGAGGAGGCTGAGCGCATCACGCAGCGGGAGAACGAGGCCAAGCAGGTGATCGCCGAAGCCGAGGGCACGAAGCAGGCCACCATTACCGTCGCCGAGGGCCAGGCGGAGGCCAACAGGCTGCTGGATGCGTCGTTGACGCCTAACGTTATCCTCTTCCAGGCGATCCAGAAGCTGGCGGACGATCTCCAGATCGCCATACTACCGGCAGGTGAGGGGGTGATTATCGACCCAACCACCTTGTTGACACCAAACACACCCGAATGATTCCGATAATGGTCCGACGCCCCTAGCCCAGGCGCACAATGGCGGCGGAACCATCGTTTAAGGAGGCGAGCCGTGTTTGCGGCAAGCGAGCGGCCGAGGAATAACTAGGATGCTGGTTGATGTGGTACTCCCGCTTGTCATGGCGCTGCCGCTCCCCGTATTCCTATGGTTTCTCTTACGACATCCCCGTGGGCCGCGACGGTGAGCCCCCG
>LKGT01005862.1_pt1 | contig 19963 bp, 22 predicted proteins | sample 503861 | NCBI WGS metagenome assembly LKGT01 (sample SAMN04113194, study PRJNA297058) | marine sediment metagenome | biome: marine benthic biome; feature: marine benthic feature; material: marine sediment; isolation source: sediment sample collected at the water-sediment interface from the South......
ACCCATTTCTTTTAAAGAGTCAATAGCTGATTTTGTATCCCTTAAGACATTCACCAAAGTGCTTTCTTTTTGTGTCAATTCTGTAAAATAGGATTCTAACATTTGCATTTGATACATTAATTGTTGTGCCTGTTCTTCACTCATTTACAAAAAAACTTGAAAAGATGGTTATAAATTCATTCACAGTTTTGAATGAAAATCGTGTTTCAATATAGATTGATTAAATTCACAAATGACAAATTTGTTCAGTTGGGTAATCCGGTATAGACTACCCGACATAGTCTTAGATAAGATTATGAAATCTACAGTTTGCGTAATCTGTTGATAGTTCGTATCAAATGTTAATTTGAAAAAAAAAAGGGAAAATAGCTAATTGAATTAAATTACTTTAAACAAATTTAGCTTAATATCTTCCATCGCCAGAGCGATGTTTTGGTAAACATTCTTTGCAATACACTGGTCTGTCTGGTTTTGGGTCAAAAGGTACCTCTGAGTCTTTGCCGCAATCTGCGCAAACAATAGGATACATTTTTCTTTCTGACATGATTTTGGGCTATTCTGACACTATAAGAACTATTATGTTTTTAAAAAATAAGTATGTTAGTTTAACAATTCTAAAAGTCCTTTGTACCTATTCCTAATGGTTACTTCTGTAACGTTAGCAGCTTCTGCCAAATCTCTTTGTGTATGATTTTCACCCATTTTGAGACAGGAAATATACAATGCGGTTGCTGCCAGTGACATAGGATTTTTTCCAGCTGAGATTTTATTTTCTTCAGCTTTTCTAAGAATTTGAATTGAATAACGTTTTGTTTTTTCGGAAATTCCAATTTTACTAGCAATTCTGGCCACATTTTGTACTGAATCAGCAACAGGAATTTTCAAGTCTAGTTCATGTACTAATTTTCTGTAACAAGCTGCAAGATCTCCTTTTTTGATATTCATAATTTCCGCAATTTCCTTAAGGGTTCGTGGTGTCTCAACTTCACGACATGCTGCATATAACGCTGAACCAATCATAGCAGAAATTGATCTGCCTCTTACCATTTTTTTTTCAAGAGCCTTTCTGTAGATGTATGCTGCTTTTTCCACTACTGAATCAGAGAGAACGAGTTTGTCTTTAACTCTGTAAAGTTCACTGAATGCCTGTTTGAGGTTCCTATCAATAGGTTGGCTTTGACTTCGACTATCCCACGTTCTTAGACGTTTGAGAGTCTTTTTCATAGAGCTCGATAGGGGTTTTCCTGTGGCATCTCTGTTTGTTGGGTTGATTACTGTTGACAGACCCTGATCATGTATTGCTAAAGATGTACCAACACCCGTCCTTTCTCTATTGATTCTGTCATCAGGAAATGAACGCCTTTCAGGACCAGAACTTTCTAAACGCTCAGATAATACAAAGCCACAACCACCACAAAAAATCTCACCTGTTTCAGCATCTGTGATAAGTGCCATCTTCCCACATCTTAAACAACTTTGTTTGATGCCAGGAATTAGATTAACCATGCCTCATAGAAGTATGAGAGGTCTTAAACTTGGTGATTAAGTTACTTAAAATGGGTTCACTACCTGAAGAGGGGTTTTGAAACTCATATTAACATTTCAGGATATCGGTCAACAGAATTACAAAACTGTCGATTAATTATGTGTATGAAAAATCATAGTAAGATTATACGAACCACCTTGATTATTGATTAAAAATAATGAATAAAAAAATAAAGATTTGATCTTTATTTTGCTTTTGAAAGTCTGCTATCTACTTCGTCCCAATTAACGACATTCCACCATGCAGATATGTAGTCTGGTCGTTTGTTTTGGTACTTTAGATAGTATGCATGCTCCCAAACATCACAACCAAGCAGGGGTACAAGACCTTCAGTTCTTGGACTAGTTTGGTTTGGCATTGATTTGTACTCGACTTTTCCAGAAGAGGGATTGTAAACTAACCATCCCCATCCACTACCCTGAATTACAGCTGTGGTAGATGAGAATTTTTCTTTAAAGTCTGCAAAACTTCCAAATGATGAATTAATTGCATCTGCAACTGCACCACCTGGTTCTCCTCCCCCATTTGCTTTCATATTATTCCAAAATAACTTATGGTTGTCATAACCACCGCCATTGAAGTTGATTGCACCCCTTACATCATCTGGAACCTGTTTGATATTTGATATAATGTCAAGAATGTCTTTGTTCTGAATATCAGAACTGCATTTTTCCAATGCGGCATTTAGTTTGTCAGTATATGCCTGGTGATGTTTTGTATGGTGAATCTCCATTGTTTTTGCGTCAATGTGTGGTTCTAATGCATCGTATGCATAAGGTAATTCTGGAAGAGTGTATTTTCCCATAGGGGCGTGTCATTTGTTATGCAATTTATTGGTTTACTAGTAAGGGATTTGTATCAGCAAATATGGTTAGGAAAATATGTCACAAAACAAAGTAATTTTTTTTGCAATCGTTACGATAATTGCAGCAATCATAGTTTTTCAGTTAAATTTTGATAATAAATTCGAGATAATGGTAAACATTAGTGGTCCATACGTAGGAACTACTTTTCCAAATGATTTAGGATATGACGGAGAAGGAATCAAGATTGCAGTAATTGATACGGGAGTAGATCACTTGCATCCAGATCTTTTTGGGTTTGGACCTGGTGGAAAAATTGTTGGCGGTTACAATTTTGTTGATGAAAGCAAAATGCCAGTTGATACAAATGGACATGGAACTGAGGTTTCTGGCATCATAGCGTCAGATGGGCAGCTGAGTGGAATTGCCCCAAAGGCTAGCATTTTTGCATACAAAGTTTCTGACGATGGAAAAAATGTTTCATCTGATTTAATCATCAAAGCAATAAACAAGGCAATTGAAGATGAYGTTGATATCATCAATATCAGTTTGGGAGTTAACAAGACAAATTCAAAAATTGATGAKGTMGTTAGCAAGGCAACTAGAAATGGAATTGTTGTTGTAGTGGCTGCTGGCAATGATGGTCCTGGATTAGAAACYATTGGCAGTCCTGGACAAAGCTCTGATGCAATTACAGTTGGAGCTACTTACAACAACATTACAGCAAGCCTTGTTGCAACTCTCGAGRTTGATGGCARACAATTTCAAGTAATGCCAATGATGGGAACTCCCYCACTAGATGAGCCAATCAYAGAAGAAATTGTTTTTGGGAAATACGGTAAACAAAAAGATCTTTCTGAAGGTTCTTTCTCAGATTCCATGGTTTTAGTTGAAAGGGGAAGCGATGTAGAAGGAGAGCTTGTGTATTTTTCTGAAAAAGAAAACAATGTTGCAAATGTTGGAGGAAAGGCTCTTGTTGTGTACAATAACCAAAAAGGAATTTTTCTAGGTGAATTATTTCACCAATTCGCACCTCCAGATTATAGACCAAGAATACCTGTGTTGTCAATGTCAAATGAAGATGGAGAATTTTTGAAAAACAGTATTCAGAATCGAACAACTGCAATTCTGAATGTGTTTTATAATCCAGATTTTGTTGCGTACTTTAGCTCTCGAGGACCAGTTTCGCCATTTTACATAAAACCTGATCTTGTTGCACCGGGCGTTTTTATAAATTCGACACTAATTGATGCAAAATACAACCTGACAAGCGGCACAAGTTTTGCAGCGCCACATGTTTCAGGAGCAGCTGCATTATTGCTTCAAAAAAATCAAGACTTTACGCCAAAGGAAGTAAAATCACTGCTTGTAACAACTACGGATTTTGTAACAGATGCATATGAGAACAAATTTCCAATAGAAACTTCAGGTTCTGGCAGGCTAAATATCACTAGAGCCTTTGAGGCAAATCTTGTAATTTCGCCTCCTGCTCTAATTTACTACCTATCAACTGAAAAAGAAACAGTCAGAGAAGATTTGAAATTAAAAGCATTAGACGGCAGCCTTGGAGAAATAAATGCCGAATTTGTTGGAGCTGATGATGTTAATTTTGATTACAAACAACAAGGCAATGTTTTAGAAACAACTGTTTCACTGCCTTCAGAATCTTTAGGAGAATTTCAAGGAGCCATAGTTATAGAAAACAAAAATGTCGAGTATCATGTTCCAGTAGTGATTCACAAAACAAAAGGTTCTGTTAATGTTTTTGAAGAAGATGGAAGACTTGACTTTGAGATATTGTATCCTGAAGAATGGTCATATGCAAAAATTTCTGTAATTAACAAGGATACTGGAAAAACAGACGTTACTTCTGTTACTCCCAAAAAAGAATCCTCAATTTCTGTAACAGAGAAAGGAGAATATTGGATACTAGCAAACATTGTTGCAAATGGAGAGAGATCTGATGCATTTGAAACCATAACCATTGAAACACCTTCAACTAAAAATAATTTTGATTTATTTAATTTCTTTGAGATTCCTGAACGGCCTTTCATTATTGTTGTTGTTGTAGCAGTAATGATTTCTCTTGTTGGATTAAAATTCAGAATAAAGTCTCAAGAATRAGTAGGTCCAGCATTTTTAATKTCTGGAGAKACATCYTTGAATTTTTTGAAATTATCAATAAACATTTGAGMTAGTTTTTTTGCAGAAAGGTCATAGGAATCCTTGTCAATCCATGTGTTTTTTGGGTCTAGAATCTCTGRWGGAACATYAGGACATTCTACTGGRATATCTAAATTAAACAAATCATCATGTCTGTATTTGACAATATCTAGTGMGCCAGTTAATGCAGCAGTTACCATTGCCCKGCTGTACTTKATCTCGATTCGTTTGCCAACACCATAAGGYCCRCYAGACCAACCAGTGTTKATRAGATAGACTATWGTTTTGTGTTCTTTGATTTTTTCTCCTAGCATTTTTGCGTAAACRGCGGCAGGACGTGGCATGAATGGTGCTGCAAAACATTCTGAAAAAACTGCTTTTGGTTCTTTGATTCCCCGYTCTGTTCCAGATAATTTGCTRGTATATCCTGCCATAAAGTGAAACATTGCRCCYTCTTTTGTTAATTTGGAAACTGGTGGTAAAACTCCCAGCGCATCAGCTGTTAGAAAGACAATRACTTTTGGATGACCACCKGTACTTGGRATTACAGCACCTGGAATRTAATCAAGKGGATAYGCTGCTCTAGTATTTTCTGTTAGACTRTTATCATCAAAATCAGGCTTTAGWGTTTCTTTATCAATTATTACATTTTCTAAAACAGCYCCGGACTTWATKGCATTCCAAATTTGKGGTTCGGCTTCTTGGTTAAGRTTGATACATTTTGCATAACATCCACCTTCAAAATTAAATGWACCATGATCAGACCAGCCATGTTCATCATCACCAATTAACATTCTGTTTGGATCWGCRGATAGTGYGGTCTTTCCCGTACCRGACAAACCAAAGAAGAGTGTAGTATCRCCATCTTTTCCAATGTTTGCAGAACAGTGCATTGGAAATACCCCCTTAGYTGGAAGTATGTAGTTCATTACGCTAAACATTGACTTTTTCATTTCACCTGCATAACTTGTTCCACCAATYAGCACAATTTTTTTWGTTAAATCAATTAGAATGAAAACATTAGAGTTTGTTCCATCAACTTCAGGGATTGCTTCAAAGTCATTAATGCACATTAGTGTGAATTCAGGTTCGTGTGATTCTAGTTCTGCTGCTGAAGGTCGAATAAACAATTGTCTTGCAAAAAGATTTTGCCAAGCATGATCATTGATTAATCTAATTGCAAGTCTGCTTTCTTTTTCAGCTCCCACAAAGCCATCAAATACAWAAAGCTCTTTTCCTTCAACGTATTTTTTCATTTTTTCAAAAATTTTATCAAACTTTCCAACTGGAAATTGGTGATTGATATYGCCCCAATCTACCGTATCGTGAGTCTTATCATCATAAACAATGAATCTGTCATCGGGGGACCTRCCAGTGTATTTTCCTGTTTTAACTGAAAGCGAGCCTGTCGAGGTTACAATTCCCTCATTTTTCTKTAYAGCRHMATSAACAAGTTCCYGKACACTTAGATTTCTGTNGAMCTTTGANGGGTTTAATTCCAAATTTTTCTAATTGTAAAGTGAATCKACTTGTGACTCSTGTTGAATCAGTCAYCWASATCACCTAARAYTGYTYCAGARTTTTTGAATGAAGCCATTGATATGCGAATCGAATRAAATTTCCTTATTATCTGTTTTCTCTTGTGGNTTTTTCAAACAWTTCAGGAAGCTATTTATGACAAATTTCGAGACTCATCTTCATGCCGATCAATAAAGAAAAATTAGAATTACGTGAAAARGTTGCTTCATCCAGACCTGAMTTCATAAGACCAGAGAGTTGGCGTTACAAGAGATTACAGACTACATGGAGAAAACCAAAAGGTRTMGACARCCATCAAAGAAAGCAAAAAAGTAGAGGTCGGCCAGGAATTGTTAAAATTGGTTAYGGTGGACCRAAGATTGCAAAAGGTTTGCATCCATCAGGTTTTACAGATAATTTAGTTTWCAATGTTGGTGATTTAGAAAAATTAAAYCCAAAAAYAGATGGCGTAAGAATTGGTCAYGCTGTTGGAACAAAGAAACGAARAGAGATARTGMCAAAAGCATTAGRAAAAAAATTCAAAGTTTTTAATGCAAGGGYGACYGCAAGTGGTAGTAAATCTTAGAGCRAAAAAGCGACTTGTTTCAAGAGTCACTGGCGTTGGAATTCATCGCGTGTGGTTTGATGTAGAACATGTTGATGATATTACTGATGCAATTACACGTGAAAACATTAGAAGTCTGATTACTGCAAACACAATCAAGATCAAACCCTTTAGAGGAACATCTCGTGGACGTGCAAAACTAAAAAGGATTCAAAAAAGAAAACGAGGAACAACTGCTGGTTCCAAAAAAGGAGCAAAAGGAGCTCGAGTAGGTAAAAAGCGGGTATACGTTATGAAAGTTCGTGCATTAAGATATTTACTTAAAGTGGYAAAGGACCGAAAGGAAATAACAAACCCACAATTTTGGTCATTATACAARAARGTAGGYGGAAATACSGTAAGAAACARGGCTCATTTGAGAACACTTATCGACGAAGTAAAAACYAAAAAATCTTAGAATTTAAAAATTCTTTTTTYAAAATCTAGAATTTTTCCATTTTGAATTTCTATRCCTTCTTTTGTCAACATGTTTGTTTTRACATCAATGCCATAGGCATAACCACCAATTTTTCCATTAGAATTTACCACTCTGTGACATGGAACAATTGCAGGATATGGRTTTTTGTTCATAATTCTTCCAATAGCTCTTTGTCCATTCTTTAATCCKACAGCTTTTGCTAATTCCCCATAAGTTGTAATTTGTCCTTTRGGAACTTGTAWTAGTTTTTTGTAAACCATTTKTTCAATGTTCAAAGCTTGACTACCTCAAGATTGGTTTTACTGAGAAAATCTAAAACTTTTTGTTTGTTTTGTCCYAGTCCTCCCCAATCTAACAAGGCGTTTTTTGCCATTTGATTYCGATCTAATATATGATTGAAYAATTCCTCATCCAAAAAATCAAGAGCATGTTTTGGAATTACTGTTCCTAATGCATGYTCYCCTTCTAAGAGTTCTTTTGTAAATTTTTCAGGATAGTGGGTTCCACCAAAACACAAAGCAGTTGGATAGGATTTTTTTTCGCTTTTCATAACTTCTACAACTAACTTTGCTATTGAATTGCATAGTTGAGTGTCAGTCCATTGTTTTTGTGTGGTACCAATTTCAATAAACAGTGCAGGTTTGTTTAGATYGGTTGGTCCATGATGAGTGGCCTCTATTGTAATTTGAAAATCTGAAAAATTTTCCTTGTTTTTCTGAAGTGTTTGTAGATATTGTTTTTGCAACGATGGGTGAGGGATTGCAATCTGTCTGTCTTTTCCTCCAAATTTTGCTTCTGAAAAGTTTCCGGTGCTGTGACATGTTAGTGCTAAAGCACCAGACTCTGCAGCGTGTTTTGAAAGAAAAACAAATCCATCATAGTGATATTTTTCTTCTAACCAATCAGCTGAAATGGCAGGAGTTGGAATGATTRCCAAATCAAAAAAATTTCCTCTATAAAGTTCAYCATCTTTTTCCATRTCTTGTGCGATGAATTTRGCCATGTTATGACCTGCAGGATCATYCTGATAGGCGACTAGYAATTCCATGAGATAAAAGATATAAGGACACCATATTAATTTCCAGCAATGATTAACCCAAAGCAAACCCTGARGAATATGGTAAATACCATGAAGCTAGCAAGAAAATCAGACAAGGATGATTACATGCAGCACCTTAGACTGGTCTTACTTGGAGTTGCTGGCGTTGGGGCGATTGGATTTATAATTCAGTTTGTGTTTTCGGTAATGACATTCGGATAGGTAAAATTGGCTGAAGAAGTAAAGTCTCATCTTTTTGCAATTAGAACAACTGGTGGACAGGAGAAGGTAGTGATGAATCTGCTCCAAACCAGAGCAAAAATGAACAAAATTAACATTCAAGCAGTATTRCTAGTTGATAATCTCAAAGGATATGTTGTTGTTGAAGCGCTTGACCCAAGTGCAGCATACCAAGCAATTGAAGGTRTAAGACACATCAGAGGTCAGCTAAGAGGAGAATTAGASTTTAAAGATATTGAGGGATATTTGGTGAAAAAATCAACTGTCACTCAACTTRCTGTTGATAAAGTCGTAGAAATTACTGGTGGTCCATTCAAGGGAATGAAAGCAACCATTACAMGAGTTGATTATGAAAAAGAAGAAGCYACAGTTGTTTTGTTAGATGCCGCTTATGAATTACCAGTCACRGTAGATGCGAACTATCTGAAACTTTCATTAACATCATCTTAGCAAAGGATTAAATTTTCTGATTAGGACTGAAATTTTATGGCAGAAGCACAGACCATTTCAGCACTAGTAACAGGCGGCCAGGCATCAGCAGGTCCACCACTTGGTCCATCATTGGGTCCAATGGGAGTAAACATCATGGAAGTAATCARTGCCATAAATGABAAGACYAAAGATTTTGARGGAATGAAGGTTCCAGTTACAGTTTCCATTGATCCTGATACAAAAAAATGGGAAATTGAAATTGGAATTCCATCTGCRGCAGCTTTAATTCTAAAAGAGGCAGGAATTCAAAAGGGCTCTGGCACATCTGGAACGGATTGGGTTGGAGATGTTGGAATGGATTCTGTTGTCAAAGTTGCCCAGACAAAAATKGAAAGCTCTTACGCYACMTCGATAAAATCAGTGGCAAAAAGCATTATTGGAACATGTGTRCCTCTYGGAATCAAGATTGAAGGYAAGACYCCAAAAGAGATYACTGCYGAAATTAACGATGGAAAATGGGATGAAAAATTCCAGTAAGTTATTTGTTAGTTAGATATTCAGGTTCTTTATCGGTTTTTTGTAATTCAACAAAGGTTTCAGTGTTTTKRATTCCATCTATTTTTCCAATCTTTTCAATTACTACASTGTGTAATGCTTCTAAATTGTCAGCATAAACTCTGACCAKAATGTCAAATCTTCCTGTTATTTCCGAAATTGAAACAACCTCTGRTGTTTCCATTAGTTGTTTGTGAATAGATTCTTTTAATTTTGGGTCACGGTTTATTCCTACAGTTGCCTTTACGCCTATTCCCAAAAGAGTTTCATCAATTTCTATGGTGAATTTTTTGATGAGTTTCTTTTTCAWWAGTCGTTTAATTCTRCTRTACAAAACAGAGGCGTTGATTCCAAGTTTTTTTGAGAGATTTGGAACAGATATTGAACCGTCCTTTGTTAGTTCRTATAATAATTTCATATCTAATTCATCTAGTCGATGCAATGTTTTCGAGATCTTTATTTTGATTTAATAAATGTAGGTTTTCACGATTTTTTTTCTAGTTAATTTCATTCTACCTTTAGAAAGTTAGAAAATTTTCAAAATTCAYATMTTTTAGATGCTTTGGTCTCTAAACGATTTTAAGTAGGTTTTCTCGAAATNTTTCCGTAATGATTACTGAAGCTCAACTTACAGATATGATCAAGGAGGCAAAAGCTACCGATAAGGACCGCAAGTTCAAGCAAGCCCTAGAATTGATTATGRTCTTTAARGATATTGATGTGAAAAAGGGATTTTCAATTAACGAGACAATTCAGCTTCCAAAACAGACAAGCACYCCAGCTRCTGTATGCGTTATGGCTTCAGGAGATATGGGACTAAAGGCAAAAGAGGCAAAGGCCGACAAAGTAATAGACACTGGTGATCTTGACAAACTTGGMGCCAACAAACGAGAATCTCGTAAATTTATCAACAAATATGATTTCTTTTTGTCAGACACTAAACTAATGCCAACTGTCGGTAAAGTTTTAGGACAGCTRTTAGGTCCWAGAGGAAAAATGCCAACACCAGTTCCATTTGATGCACCAATTGGATCATTTTTAGAAAGATTTAGATCATCAATCAGAGTCAAAGTAAAAAGTTCCTTGTCARCATCATGCAAAATTGGCGATGAGACAATGGAGGATACRGATTTGGCTGCAAATGCTCATGCAGTARTTAGTGCTRTTGAAAAGAAATTGCCAAACGGGGAYAGGAACATCARAAGAATTTTGGTAAAAACWACAATGGGTAAAGTAATCAAAGAGCAAATCCAGGTGAAAAAGTAGATGCATGAAAACAGAACTAGCTATCCAAAAAGAAAGACACAGATGTATCAGCAGCTACAAGAGTTGCCAAAAAAATACAAAGTTTTAGCTCTTGTAAGAATGGAAAAGGTTAGAGCATCACAAATTYTACCRCTACGAAAGAAGCTAAGAGAGGATGTAGAGTTTGTTAGCATCAAAGACAAAGTAGCTCAGAAAGCTCTTGAAAATGTTGATGTTCCYGGAATCAAGGACATAGTTTCAAAATTAACTGGYCAATGTCTTTTCATGTTTACTAACATGTCGCCATTCAARCTCAATGTTTTGCTTGCAAAAAACAAGATTATGCTACCTGCACGAGGTGGBGATATTGCAAGCATTGATGTTGTGGTACCAGCAAAAAAYACAGGAATTGCTCCAGGTCCAATGCTTACWGAATTCAAAAACGCCAAAATTCCAACAAAAATTGATCAAGGAACAATTTGGATTACAAAAGATACAATCCCTGCAAAAAAAGGYGAGGTAATCTCAGAGCAGTTAGCTGCACTCTTAGGAAAAATGGATATCAAGCCAGTAGAGGCAGGAATTGTTTTAGAATCTGCACTTGARGARGGTCTAGTCTATGCAAAAGAAGACATGGTTATYGATGTAGAGCAGTTTGCTCAAGAGCTTGTRCWAGCACATCAAGAAGCAATTTCTCTTTCAATTGAAATAGCGTATGTTACTCCTGAAAACRTAGAGCARATCCTTGCAAAAGCAGCACAGTCTGCAAGAAGTGTTTCAGTAGAATCTGGATTCTTGACCRATGAAACCAAAGAGCAGRTATTGCAAAAAGGTSAGGGACAAGCTCWAGCCTTAGCTAGAAAAGCTAAAGACTATAMCCCAGCATAAGTTTAGAAAAAAGCGATCAAACTAAACAAATTTTAGGTTTTGTGTGCCTTGTGTTTATCTTTCCAAAATCACTTTGTATAATCATGAAYTATGGCAATAACTGCAAACATTGCGGCAGAACAATTTACTTTGCGTTATTTGGGGGAAAAACAAGAACATTTGATGATAGTTTGTTTACTCAATTTCATAARTGYAGAAGATAGAATCCRTTAAKACCTANATATTCTATGAAAATTTGTTTGAAAGGTTGTGGCAAATCCAACAAATGTTAAACCTTGAAARGGTGGGTTCTAATATGATGAAAACGAAAATCATTCATGGYTGAACAAACATTCCAAGAAAGACTGAAAAAAATTATTGAAAAGGAAAAGAAAAGCAAGACTYTGCCTTCGACGTGATTARTGATGAATGATTATACTTGTACATGTAGWTGTGGATGTCAAAATCCTGCCGATGATTATGTWTGYCATAMTTGCAAAATTGGCATGTGCAAAGTGGGWATGAAAAGGTGATTGGGGNNGAGTCTAGATTGAGTCATGAGTGCTATTATTGTGGGCAAATTCTTGAGACTAAAGAAAAAYTATATGATCATTTAGACGTTCATTCAGAACCTGTGAGTAARAYAAAAAAGAATAGTAAGAAAAAGATAAWGAATGAACCAGAAAACAAAAACATRGTTGAGGTRGGAGAGTCAACTCTAAGCGAGGATGAAATCATAGAACAATTCAATGCCAGTAAAAGTGGCGAGCCTTCAAGAATGTCTTCAAAGAGTTTATCACGCTTMTAAATCCAAAAACAGTCYWRNTCTGAAAGGATTCACATTAACTCTAAATTTTTCTAGCAATTTACTTTCAKAATTATWTAGAAAAACCATAGGGTTTTTTGTGATRAGAYTATTGGCATAATAATGGTYAGTGGAATGCTCTTAATGGAAAAAATTCTCTTTCGTTTTGCCMATCAATGGATTGCAGGAAATACAATATCTGACGCACTTGATTCTGCCAAATTTGCTTACAAAAATGGAAGACATGCAATAATAAACAAATTAGGAGAATATCTAACATCCAAGGCAGMGATAARAGAAACTGTAAAAGACTATCAAAAAATTGTATCGTCATTTARAAAATGGAATRTTCRKGGTGGAATTTCTATAAAACCAACTCAGATAGGACTTTCAGTAAGCAAAGATGTTTGCCTACAAAACTTGCAGAAAATAATCAARAGAGCCKCAGAATCCCATACATTTGTTTGGATTGAYATGGAATCATCTGATCACACAGATGAAACAATTGGAATATACTATGATCTATTTGCTAGMTATGAAAGACTTGGTATTGCCCTACARGCTAATCTAAAGAGAACAAAAAATGACATGATTGATTTATTATCACACGGGGCTAAAATCAGACTTGTAAAAGGAGCATACAAAGAAAAAGCAACAATTTCATACAGATCAAAAAATGATGTTGATAAAAATTTTCTAAAACTCATGAGGTTACTTTTCAAAAAAGGYAACGAGTTTGGCATAGCCACTCATGATGTYAGCATGATASAACATGCAGTRAAGTTATCAAAAAAATATGAWAGAAAATTTGAATTTCAAATGCTTAAAGGAATYAGAGATGAGATAAAACCAAAACTTTTGAAAAAACACTTTGTTGTTTCTGATTACATYCCATATGGAACSAATTGGCTTGCTTATTCAATTCGTAGAMTAAAAGAGAGAAAACGAAACATTTTGTTGCTAGGAAGTTCCTTTATTCAGTCACATCGAGTTTGAGTTTGGGTTCGCAAAAACTGTTGAAGGTATCGCTCTCCACCAGCWCCCCTACTTGATATTCCAGARTCYTTCCATCCAACAAAAGGTTGACTTTGYACCAAAGCTGCAGTTGTRGCACYTGATGCCYTATTTGCGTAAACTGTACCAGCTTGAATTTCGTTAAAGAATTTTTCAAGCTCTTCTTTAYTCTCACTGAAGAYTCCAGCTGTCAAGCCATASTCGGTATCATTTGCTAACYGTATAGCTTCATCATATGTTTCAAATTCATCTACACACAAAATTGGCAAAAATAGTTCTTCTTTRACTAACTTGTGATCTCTTGGAAGTTTTGTAATTATTGTTGGCTCAATRTAGTAACCATGTTCRTAATCCCCRTCCYGTAATACAGAACCTCCTCTGAGAATCTGTCCATCCTTTTTTGCCAAATCAATAACAGATTGGAATTTTTCTTTGGCAGCYTTGTTAATCACRGGTCCTAAGAAGACMTCTTTTTTCCAKGGCAAACCAATTTTTARGGAATYTGTTTTTTCTRAAAGTTTTTTGATAAATTCATCTGCAATATTTTTTTGTAYATAAACTCTAGAACAWGCACTGCATTTTTGYCCYCCATATCCAAATGCTGCTYTCATTACTCCTTCTGCMGCCTTTTCTAAATCCGCATTTTCTGTCACTATWACGGGATTTTTACCKCCCATTTCTGAGATGAATGGTTTTACACGTTTTTCTGTAAATTTTTGAAATCCTGACATGCCAACTTCCTTAGAACCAGTAAATGCAATTCCACTAACAAGTGGATTTTCAATCAAGGTTTTACCAACAATGCTGCCAGGTCCTGTAACAAAATTAATTGCACCRGGGGGCAGATTTTTGTAAATTGCTTCAGCAAAYTTAAAAGATGAAAGTGGTGTATCGGTTGCAGGTTTTAGAACAGCTGTATTTCCTGTGACGAGAGCACCAGTTGTCATTCCTATTGCAATAGCAGATGGAAAATTAAACGGAGCAATAATTCCCCACACGCCATATGGTTTYAGTACAGTTCTTGTTTTTTCTTTTGGATTTGGATGAGGAGTCTCCTTCTCAAACCCCTCATTACTCTCTAGTTGGTAGGCATAAAATCTCATAAAATCAATGGCTTCATCAACATCTCCCATCCCTTCAACCCTATTTTTTCCATTTTCCAGCGACATAATTGCADCTAGATGAAACTTTTGTTTTGAGAAAAGATCDGCACAATCTTTGAAAATTTGTGCTCTCTGTTTGAAAGGAGTTGAACTCCATTYAGAAAATGCATTTTTTGCACTTTSTATRGCWTCTATTGYATCATCTTTWGTAGCTTGTKGAAACTTGGCAACAATTATTCTGGTATCAGATGGAGATTTTACATCAAATTTGTTGTCTARAAAAACTTCTTTTCCATTSATTATTAYTGGATATTCTTTACCCAAATCTGTTTTAACTTCTGCWAAACTCYTTTCAAATTTATCATCAAATTCTGAAACTGYATTGTTAGCTACTGCTTTTCCCCACGTGTATTCATTTTCAAACACAGACAAATTACTCAGCTATTCTATTTTAAATCAGTRGCAAATATCACTTCTGAAATCATCCTTGAAGCTAAATGTGACGTTCTATCCTTTACATCATAATTTGGGCAAACTTCCATTATATCCATTCCTACGATTCCTTGYTTTGCTATCTTTTTTAGAAGATAAACTGCATCAACATTGTTTAAACCCATKGGAACKGGTACAGAAACTCCTGGTGCATAAGATGGATCAAYACAATCCATATCAAATGAAACGTATACCTTTTCTCCAATTGTRTTCAAAATTGACTCGGATRTTTTCTCAAGTCCTTTTTCTGCAATATCAAAMGGGGTAATYAYTTTKAGGTTATATTTTCTAATATTATCGAGCTCTTCTTTTTCTGGAGTTCTGATTCCAATTTGRATACTRGAATCTAYATCAATTTGTGATAAAACATCGTAAAACACTGATCCATAGTAATTCGTCGTTGAGCTAACAAAATCTGGATGAGCATCAAAGTAAACTAGAGAAAATTTACCTATGTTATTTGACAAGRCTTTCARTATATGACGTGTAATTGAATGGTCGCCTCCYATWGTWATTGGGATTTTTGATTTRGAAAGGATCTGGTCATAAACCTCGTCAATCTKAACTCTGTCTATGTTGCCATAATCGTAAACATTTGCATGAGTTGAATAGGAATATGGTAAACCAAGCGAAGTCTTRYCATCCCTRGARTAAGAATCTCGTTTTTGTGAAATTTCTCTAATTCGATCAGGTGCATCTTCAGTACCTTGTCTTAATGCATGTGATTCTGACTCGTCAGGAACACCAACAATTACAAAATCAGAATCATCAAAATTATTGGTGTTTGCCCAGCAAATTTTGTCCATTACACTAWACCAAAAATTGGATGACTTGATTTTAGTTTTATTACYGGTAGATAGGAATAACCATGCTGAAACTTGTCTGTAAAAACTGGRTTCTTTTGTTCTGATAGAGAATATTGCAAAAATGGTTTAGATGGTTCATTCTCAAGTGACATGTAATTAAAACAATGAACTGTTTCTTCTAAATCAAGCTCGGTAATGTAACCAATAATCCATTTTTTCTTATGTGGAAAAGAGTAAAGTGTCAAATCTTGTTCTTCTGGAAATTCAGGATCATAAGTTARTCTTGCAAGACTACCCAAATCTTCRAYDTGGATTGTCTTGAATTTGTCAYTAATTTTTTTTGGATCTATTACAAAAATTTTGGGAAWRGAGCTMAGATGAAYRATAGGGGCGTATTTAGAAATGGCTTTWGTGGAATTTGCAACAACRCATTCYTCCCTACCGCCTTTTRCYGAATATGAGATATATCTTCCCAWCTTTGGAGCYTTTGTATAAAATGAAAGTAATGAATTWGAAAGAACAATTCTACTTGAAAAGACCTTYTCCCCCTTRAAGTCATGAGAGTATACTCTWAGGGGATTTTCTCTAAGKGCACAGACAAACCTTGCGAAGCTTTCAAARYMRCTYRTTTCTACAAAAAACTGACTTYTCAACGAACAGAATTGKAAAGAAGGTAATTAAAAATCTATTATGAAATTTGGGGAAAAATTTAGTTGGTAGAATGACGTATTACATATATGGAAAGTGCCTTTGTTTTGATAAATTGTGATTTGGGCTCAGAAAATTCAGTAATTGATGAACTAAATCATTTGAATGGGGTCAAGGAAGTACATGGAACCTATGGGATATATGACATTATTGCCAAAATAGAGTCAGAAAARTCAGAAACACTAAAACGAACAATCACAGATAAGATAAGGAAATTGCACCACATAACATCYACACTMACACTTATTGAGACAGAAAATGYSGAAGAAACCTCTCAAGGTGATTTGATTCCAGATGTAATTCCWGATGARAAAAAACCATTAGAGCRCCCTTCTGAAACTGAWGRAGAGTTTGAAGATGAYGAAGATGATGATTATGAAGATGAAGATCATTCACAAACAAAGAAAAGATACAAAGAYGTTTACAGAAAAAGGTACAGAGACAAAGTATAGATCACWTTRAAGAAAAATTTGCATTAAAAARTTACACTAACGAACAATTATTCGTGACTTGCACACTATTTGTTGTACTAAAYATGTTTTCAATGCATGGCAGCATCAAAAGCAAAACGTAGTGCAGCAGCTAGAAAAGCGGCACGCACACGAAAAAGAAATGCAGCAGCAAAAGCTGCAACAAGTAAAAAAGCAGGAGCAAGACGTAGACGTCGTGCATCTGCAGGAAGAACAGCGAGAAGAACAACAAGAAAAGCTTCTGGCAGAAGAAGAACAGCAAAGAGAAGAACAGCGAGAAGAACAACAAGAAAAGCTTCTGGTAGAAGAAGAACAGCGAGAAGACGACGCTGATCTTTTTTCTTTTTTTAATTAAAATTTGATACTAACTATAGTGGTTGAATTTTTTACGTAATTCTAAGCATCAGATAAGTCTCTGCATCTAACTCAGAAAAGGAATAGGCACATTCTAGCGAACAAAACTCACTGACATCGTTTTCGTGTTTTTTTCCACATTTTTTGCATTTTTGAATCATTAAGGACTATTTTTGAAATGTTGTTTTTAGAGGTAAAATCAAGATCACAATACATAATGAATAAAAAAATTACATTTGATACATAATCTTGCTATGATTACYCAAYAGRGRACTTTGAACTTATTTTGTTAGGCCCTGCAAGAGTACMGAACTTAATASTTCCAATAATTYGATTCCAAGTGAACGGTACAAAAGGRTTTACGCCCAAAATGATTTCAAAAAGTTATAATCTAGAAATTGTTTTGTTGGATCTATAGGAAATGAGTAGTTCGGGCAARGGCAAAAAATCAATTGGAATTGGAATTGCTGTMGCAGTTGCGATTGGTATTGTTATTGCATTTAGTGCCCTAGGTGCCGATACAAATGACACTACTGAAGCACCAGCCATAATTGAGGAAACGACTGGATTATCGGGTGAAGTAAAAATTGGATTAATTCTTCCACTAACKGGAGATCTGGCAACTCATGGTATAGAAAATCATGAAGGTTCAAAATTTGGCATAGTTGAATTTAACAAACATCTAGAAGAGATTGGAGCATCATGGCATCTCAAAATGGTTTCAGAAGATTCCGCAACYAGTCCWGTKATTGCACTTGAAAARCTAACTTCWCTYAATGCWAAAGGAATYRGWATTGTRGTTGGYCCCGAAACCAGCTCAAACATTAGAAACATCAAAGGTTATTCWGATTCTAACAACATGTTACTAGTTAGCTGTTGTTCTTCTGCACCTGCACTGGCAATTCCAAACGACAGTGTTTTTCGTTTGGTTCCAGATGACACAAATCAAGGATCCGCACTTGGAAAACTAATACAACATGAAGGAATTGAGGTATTGGTTCCGGTTTGGAGAGCCGACACATGGGGTGATGGACTTAGTGAGGCTGCAACTAGCTCATTTAGAGACAGAGGCGGTATAACTGGTGAGGGAATTCGTTACAATCCGGAGTCGCCAGAGTTTTCTGCATCAACTTCTCTGTTGGCAGAACAAGTTCGAGAATATGTTGACGAATATGGTGCTGACAAGGTAGCGGTTTTGTTTTTGGGATTTGCAGAAATTTTACAATTTACACAATCTGCATCTGAACATGATGTCTTGGATGACGTTAGATGGTTTGGACCAGGAGCAAACACAAAAGAACACAGACTAATAGATGACCCAATAGGATTAGAGTTTTCAACCAGCGTACAATTTACAACAGTACAGTTCGCAGCATCTAAAAATCCAACCTATGATAAAGTACAAGCACATCTAATCGAAAATCTTGGTACTGATCCTAACACATTTGTATATTCGTCTTATGACGCAGTATGGATTATTGGACTCGCGATGCTTGAAACTCAAAGTACTGATGTTAGTACTATAAAAGCTGCAATACCTGGAATTGCGGAAAATTACAGTGGTGCGATTGGACCCACAAAACTCAATGAAGCTGGAGATTTAGCACAAGCAGATTACGAAGTATGGGGCATCAGAGGCGGAGAATGGGTACTATTAGGCAAGTACACATCTGCAAGTGATTCTGTATCGCTACTTTAGCTAATTCCCAAGTATAGCTTACTTAATTCTGGATGTGCCAATAGCTCATTGGGTTTTCCTTTGAATACTTGTTTTCCGTTGGCAAAAAGATAAACAAAATCACCTAGATTTAGTGCTCTTTTGACGTTTTGCTCTACTAAAATTACAGTAATTCCAAATTCATCTCGCATTTGTTTAATTTTGGATAWAACCTCACCCGCTAATTTTGGTGAAAGGCTTGCAGTTGGTTCATCAAAGAGCATTACCTTTGGTTGTCTTATGAGTGCCATGCCCATAGCAAGCATTTGTCTTTCTCCACCACTTAGARTATCAGCTTTTTTCTTTTCAWATTTTTTCAAAAYAGGAAATGTTTCAAATATTTCAGGCAATCTCTGAGAAATTTGTTTAGAATCTAAAGTRTAGCTWGCCATAGAAAGATTCTCCTTTATTGTAAGATTAGAAAAGACATTATTTACTTGTGGCAAGTATGCAATTTTTTTTCTTGCTACYTGGTGTGGTGCAAGTCCTGTGATTGTAWTRCCRCCAAAAGTTATCTTWCCTGAATAGAYWGYACACAGWCCAAAAATGCTTTTGAGCAAGGTGCTTTTTCCACTTCCGTTTGGTCCAACTAYTACTGTGATCTYTTTTTCTTTTGCCTCAAAATCTACACCAAAAAGYACATGACTRTTTGCATATCCAGAATTTARTGAATCTACATGRATTATTGATTTAGTGMTGATGCTTTTTTGTGACAACTYATTTCCCCAAATATGATTCAATTACCTTGGGRTGTTTAATGATGTCATCAGAGTTTCCCTCTGCAATTATTTTTCCTCTATTCATTGCAAATACATGATCTGCATATTGCAATGCTATGTCTAATCTATGCTCAACAATTAGAAAAGTAATTTTTTGTTTGGTGCAAATCTTGTGAATTTTATCAAACAAGTCATGTGCCAAAGTTGGATTTACTCCTGCAATTGGTTCATCCATCAAAATCATTTTGGCCCCAGACATAATTGCCCTTCCTAATTCGAGTAGCTTTAACTGTCCGCCACTCAGATTCTGGCTCTCTATATCCT
>LKGT01005865.1_pt1 | contig 19957 bp, 21 predicted proteins | sample 503861 | NCBI WGS metagenome assembly LKGT01 (sample SAMN04113194, study PRJNA297058) | marine sediment metagenome | biome: marine benthic biome; feature: marine benthic feature; material: marine sediment; isolation source: sediment sample collected at the water-sediment interface from the South......
GCGTGTGGGGTAACCCGTGGGGGTTCGACTCCCCCCTTCGGCACCAAGATCTCCCGCTCATATTCCCGCCTGTTCTCGCGTCCGCCCCTGGGCAAGCAGTGACACAGATGCCAGCCCAAGCCGTGCAAGCGGGAGAGAGACCAAGAAGAGGCTGGGGAATAAACCCCGCGCAAATCCGTCATACTAAATATATAGATGAACCAGGACCCAACCGGATGGGCAGCGGTGGGACAGATCCCAATCATCGACATCGGAGGGAACGGACTGGATGTATCCCCTCTCAACAAATCGTTCCCGGGTAGGAGAAGGGGTAATATGAGGAGTCCCATGGACTCATCCCGAGTCAGTAACCAAGGCGAATGTACAAGGAGGGAAAGGTCATGCGAGGATTCATCACTCTCTTCTCGGCGGTGGCCCTGCTCAGCGCCTGCGCCAGCCAGCAACCTCTGTCCACGAGAGAGAAAGGGGCCCTGACCGGAGCCGCCCTGGGGGCGGGGACGGGGGCGATCATTGGAAGTGCCACCGGCAGGGCCGGGACCGGCGCCGCTATCGGGGCGGGCATTGGCATCTTGACCGGGGCCGTGATCGGAGGAGCGGTCGAGAACCAGCGGGGCGAGACGGCGTACCCGCCGCCTGCACCTCCCGCTGGACCAACCCAGTCGAGCGCTCCGACCCAGCCCGCGTACCCACAGGCAGATTTGCCCACGCCGACCACTGCCACTGTAGACCCCACGGCGGGCCAACTCGTCAACGCGACGCGATGGCGGCTGGAGGTCTTTGTCGACGTTGATCCCCAGACCCTGCAGAGCGCAGCCTCCATTCACCTGAATCCCCAGGAGTCTCGACAGCACAACCTGGACCTGGGTTCCCATCGCGTGATCGCAAAGGCGATCGCAGACACCCAGTTCGGCCCGCGAATAGTGGGACGGTACGACCGGAGCATCCAGGTGGATCCCCGCGGCAGCGGCTGGACCTTGCGCTTCACCGAGACAAGTTTCCGGGACTGAGAAAAACGGGCAATGACGCGTGGAACATTTGAGATGAGGATGAACCATCTTCAGGAGACCCGCAATGCTGCCGTCGTCCGAGCTGACCGTCGGCTGAACCACGGCAAAGTCACGGCCGCTTTTGGGCTTTGCCGCGATACGGGAATTCGGAAGATCGCCATCGCAATCAAGTAAGAATCGGCGACCGCCTAACGCGTTCATGGCTCAGGGTGAATAGTTCAGGGTCTCTGAACTATGAACCATCTACCATAAACCATCCACTATGAACTACGAACGCTCCGGTCGGCGAGCGGTCACGGTTCCACCACGCTCGGTGATCTTCGCCCCAATCGATAGCGCAGCCTGCCTAGGATTTTTTTCTCTGCCTGTTCTCGACCCACCACCCACAACCGTTCGGATTGGCTCGTGGTCTATAGACCGTGGTTCGTGATTTCAGCATCGAAGTGCGAGGTTTTTCCCTAAACCATGAACCCTGAACCATGAACCGGGGTTATCGGTCGTCGATCTCGCACTAGCGCGCTGGTGTCCTTTTTGGTATGGTGGCTCCGTTTCTCACACACGAGATGAGCCGTGCCGAAGCGACATTATCTTTTTCTCGTCCTATTCAGCGTGGGGTTAGCCGCCTCAGGGTGCGGCCCTCTCCTCAAGCACCTGACCGTCGCCTCCGCAACGGAGATCTTCCGGGATGGCCAGGCGGCCTTTCTCCGGGAAGAAGACCTGCTACTCGCGGAGCAATCCCTCGCCTCCAACCTCAAGCTCTTGGAGGTTTTTCTCCAGGCCGCTCCCGACAATCAGGACCTGCTCCTGCAGGCTTCTCAGGGATTCGGGGCCTACACCTTTGCCTTCGTCGAGGATAAGATCGCCACGCACCGGGACCATCCTGCACTGGTGCGTCTCCATCAGAAGCGCGCCAGCCGTCTCTACCTCCGAGGGCGCGACTATGGTCTTCGCGTCCTCGCCCTTCGGCACGAACCCCTGGCCGCCGCCCTCAGGGCAGATCTCCACACCTTTCGGGACATGATGAACCTCCTCCAAGATGAGGACGTCCCCGCCCTGTTCTGGGCAGCCTATGGATGGGCGGGATCTATCAACTGGAGCCGCAACCGTCCAGAGATGATGGCGGACGTCCCCCGCGTCGTGGCGATGATGGGCCGGGCATTAGAGCTGGATGAGGAGTACTTCTACGCCGGTCCACACCTCTTCCTTGGTGTCTACTACGCCTCCCGCTCCCGGGCATTGGGAGGGGACCCGTCTCGGGCGAAGTTTCATCTCGATAGGGCCCTAGATCTCACCGGAGGCAGGTCCCTCCTCGTCCACCTCTTCATGGCGGACCCATACGCTGTCCAGACCCAGGACCGTCCCCTCTTCGAGACTCAGCTCCGGTTGATCCTCGATGCCCCGGATGATCTGTCTCCGGAGCAACGGCTGCTGAACCAGATTGCCAGGGCCCGAGCCCGGATCCTGCTGGAGAGGATAGATGAGCTGTTCCTCTAATTCGATGTCCGACGACCGTAAACCGACGCCCGATCACACCGGTTCATGGTTCAGAGTTCATGGCTTAGGGAAGAACCCACATTCCCATTCTGAAACCATGAACCACGAACCATGGGCGACGAACCAATCGCAGCGGTCATCGGTCCACGGCTCCTTGCGGTCATCTCTTTCGTGCGGTCATCGGTCATCGAGAATCGGTCGTCGAATCGCGGCTATCCTCATCGGCGTTCTACTTCTTACTCCCCGGGGAGGGCTCGAAAGTGCCACCCCCCTTGCCATAAAATTCGCCACCCTCGCCCCCGAAGGAACCACCTGGATGCTGACGCTTCGGGAGATGGATGCGGAACTACGACACCGCAGCGGCGGCCGGATCCATTTCGTTTTCTATCCGGGAGGCGTGGTCGGGGATGAAATCGATGTCCTGCGCAAGATTCGTATCGGACAGCTCCATGGCGGGGCCTTTTCCGGGGTCGGTCTCGGCTCGGTACTCCCCTCGGTCCGGGTCTTGGAGCTTCCCCTCCTCTTTCGGGAGGCTGGGGAGGCAGATTTTGTCACGGGACGGCTTAAAGCGTATTTTGCCCGAGCATTCGAAGAGCGGGGATTCATTTTCTTGAGCTTCGCCGAAGCCGGCCCCGTCCATCTCTTCTCCCAGAAGGCAATCCGGCGCCGTCAAGACCTGGAAGGGATCAAGATCTGGGCCTGGCAGGGGGATCCGCTGGCTGCGGCCCTGTTCCGGGCCTATCGGGTTGCCCCCGTCCCGCTCGCCCTCCCCGAGGTCCTCCCCTCCCTCCAAACCGGTCTTATCGACGCTTTCTATGCGCCACCGCTGGCTGCCATCGCGCTCCAATGGTTCAGCCAGGTTTCCTATATGTCCTCGGACGCGTATACGCGCGCGACCGGCGGGATGCTCATCTCGAGATCCCGCTGGGAGGCAATCCCAACAAAACTTCGAATGATCCTGAAGGACGTGGCCGGTAGATATGCACAGGAGGTGGTCATCAAGACTCGACGCGAAAACCAGGAAGCACTGGCCGCCCTCAAGCGGCACGGCATCCAGATGGTGGACCTCGACCCGGGGGAGCAGAGCCGACTTCTCGAGGTGAGCCGTAATCTCTGGGAGGAGCAGGCGGGGAAGCTTTACCCTCGCACACTCCTCAATAAGGTCCAATCTCTCCTGCAGCAGTACCGGGGGAAAGGGCCATGAAAGTATTCTCGTGGATCGATGAGTATCTGGCCAAACTGGAACGGATCCTGATCGTCACCACCCTCACAGGAATGCTCTTGCTCGCCTTCCTCCAGGTCGTGCTCCGGAATCTGTGGGGGCTTGGCCTTCCCTGGGTGGATATCCTCCTCAGGCACGTGGTCCTGTGGCTCGCGATCGTAGGGGCCTCTTTGGCGACCAGGATGAAACGGCACATCCGGATCGATGTCCTCCCCCGCTACTTTTCATCTCGACAACAACAAATCGTCGAGCGAGGCGTCCTTCTCCTCTCTGCGGCCGTCGCAACTCTCCTCAGCCTTGCGGCCATTGACTTGGTCCGGCAGGAACGGGCAGCACAATCGGTCGCCTTTGGGCCCGTCCCCACCTGGGTGCTGCAGCTTGTCCTGCCCGTCGGATTTGCGATACTTGCCTTTCGCTTTGCTCTTCAAGTTTTCCTCAAAGGACCGACATCACCAGACATCAGGGCCCGAGGAGAAGACCAGTGGGCTGGATAATTGCCGGCCTAGGCGGGATCGCCATCCTGCTCGGAACACCACTCTTCATCGGCCTCGGGGGGATGGCGCTCGCCCTCTTCGCGGGTGCCGGCATTTCCTCCACGGCCGTCCTGATCGAGATGTACCGCTTGGTCAGCTCACCCGTCCTCATCGCCCTCCCCCTCTTCGCCTTCGCCGGGTCGATGCTGGCAGAAAGTCAGAGCGCAACCCGACTGGTGGCGCTCAGCCGGGCCTGCTTCGCATGGCTCCCCGGTGGGCTGGCCATCGTCGCTTTGATCGCCTCGGCCCTCTTCACCGCGCTCACCGGCGGCTCGGGCATTACGATCCTCGCTCTGGGGGGGTTGCTGTACCCTATGCTCCTCCGCGATAATTATCCTGACCGCTTTTCCCTGGGACTCGTCACCACCTCCGGAAGCCTCGGGATTCTCTTCGCCCCGAGCCTCCCGCTGATCGTGTATGGACTGGTGTCTCAGACACGCATCGATCACCTCTTTATCGCGGGAGTCCTCCCCGGGTTCCTGATCATCCTGCTCCTGGCGCTCTACGCCTCCATAGTCGGAATGCGGGTCCGGCGCCCGCGGCAGCCTCCCAACCTCAGAATCGCCTTGGAAACCTTCTGGGAGGCTAAATGGGAGATCCTCCTCCTCCCCCTGATCCTCATCGGGATATACGGCGGTTTTTTCACCGCGAGCGAGGTGGCCGTCGTCGACGACGGTTCAACAAGCCAATCCTCGTCCTCTACCGAGCGACTCTTCCGTTCCTTCTCATTTACCTGGTCGCCCTGATGATCATCACCTACGTTCCACAACTCAGCTTGATCCTCCTCCCCTAAAGGAGATTCGCCGGTGAGGCATGCATACCGCATAATCCTTTTCTTGGCTCTCTTGGGAGCCCCACCGGCATTGACTGCCACATCGCAGAATCTCTCTGTCCCTTTAGACGCCCTGGGGGAAAGGGCGAGGGAAAAGGTCGAGGCCTTACTGCAGGATCACACCCTCAAGCGAACACCGGTCCTGGAACATCCCATCCTGAATCGTTCCATTCACCAGTTTCTCTTAGACCGCCCGGATGTGGGGGCCGCCTTCACGAGAATCCTAGGCATCGGCAAGTACACCATCACGCGGGTAGGAAAAGAGCATTTTCACGGAAGTGACGGGGAAGGGGCCGAAGGGGACCTGGATATCCTCTACCGCGATGACGCGCATCGCGTCTACTTCATGAAAGGGTTCAATAAGGGGGCCATAGCCACGGTGCGAGGGAAGGCGATCATCCTCCAGGAATTTGAGTACCGGACCACCGACGAGGGAGAAAATCGAGTGGAGAGCCGCCTCACCATCTATGCCAGGGTCGAAAACCCGCTTCTGGCTCTCCTCCTGAAGATCTTTGCGCCGTTCATCGGCAGATTAGTGGATAACAAAATCACCAAGGCGCAAGGCGCGGTCCAGGAGGTGAGTGAGGCGATGGTTCACGACCCCCAAGAGACCTACAGGCGGATTAAGGAGTCCGACGAACTGGCAAGTGAAGACCTCACGATGCTTCGACAACTGATGAAGCTCCCAGACCCCTCCGCTATACCTTGATGAGTTCCCCATAATTGTGAATTTCAGAGCATATGCGGGGGCCGGATCCAATCCTTCCTTCGCCTGAGGCGAGGCCCCCTGTGGAGCAGGCTGGGCTCAGAGAACAAGAGGGGATGCACACAACGCGACCGATCGCTTTATCAAGGAATCCCTCGTTATCATTCTGCAGAAGGAGACGGTGGACGGGAGACCTGCGAGACAGGAACCTTTGACATCGTCCTCGCGAGGACTGGCAAATAGCATCATTTATCTCACATCGAATAGAATCATCGCTTTCATAGTCCATAAACCATGAACTCTGAACCCTGAACTGGTCAGACGCCGCGCTGGAGACCCCAGAGCAGACGATGTAATTGCGGTAGGACGCGATAGGGAGAGCCGCGCTCGCGAACAAACTCCGCCAGACGGCAGAGGGTGGTCTCGTAGGCGGGGGCCAATCCGTTGGGCTGCAGGATCACCTTGGTGCTGGGAAGGCCCCGGCTCTCGACAAACTCCTGGACCTCCGGCAGATCAGTGGCAGGATCGCAGATCACAAACTTCAGATAGTAGTTCTGCGTCTTCCCGAGCCAGTCCAGGGGGCCCCACTGGACCTCCATCCCCGCATTCGCGAGTTTCGGCGAGACGGCCCAGTGGTGCACCAGGTCAAGTAACGCCTGTTCCGGCGTGTGTCGACCATTGGTCTCAACCACCACCTGATAGCCTCGGGCGTCAAGCGCGGCGACGAGAGGCAGGATCGGCTGGAGCAGCGGTTCCCCTCCGGTGATCGTGACCAGGGGGGCTCTGGACTCTTCCCGAACCCACCCCAGGATGTTACTCACGGCCATGGAGGTGTACTCTTTCCCCTCGACCGCTTGGTCCTGTCGAAGCCAGGTGTATTTTGAATCACACCAGGAGCAGGTGAGGTCGCACCGATAGAGGCGGATAAAGTGGGAAGGGATTCCAATGACCTCTCCCTCCCCCTGGATCGAGGTGAAGAGCTCGCTCACTGCGTAGGTCGTAGCCATCTCAACAGAACTCTACGGCGTCAACTCGTTCCTGTCAATGGCTCCCCTTTCATCGTCGCCTAGCCATATCGGGGAGCACCTTCGGCCCCTCGCTCCGGGCCTTTCCGTGGGAGCCCGGAACCCTTCGGGCTCGCGGCGACCCTGAGCGACGGCTTACGGCCTGGGTCCCTCCGTGTTCACGATCCATGCAGAAAGGCTGGGCACGGATCGCGCCTCGGTTTCCCAGGCGGTCGCCAGCCGAGGGGCCCCGCCGCTTTCGTCAATGTCACTCGGGGCCTCCAGGTGCTCCCCAAAAAAAGCAAGGTTCGCGAGGAGAGTCGAGTGTCTCTGGAAGGGCGAGGGGAGATGGGCCTGGACCCAGCGGAACCTGGTTTGCGGGTCCGAGATCCCGGGACGGGCTCCCGGACCGGGACGGCCGGGGTCCCGCCACCGAAGCGAAGTGGAGGTGGGGGATGGCCGTCCTGCTGCCGGGTCGAACCGCCCGGTGCGGAAGTACAACGTTACGCGACACCGACCTGTGGAATCGTTCCGCCGGGGAAGACCCACTCCCCGAACCCTTCCTGGCTCGACCTGCGATGGAGAGGCCTGGAGCGAGGGGCGTGCAGATGCTGCTCTTTCTTTTTCTTGGGTTTACGGACTCCGGCGAGCTCAGTCGAGCCGTCATGGGTCACGAGAAATGTGGCGGCTTGACACTCCGAGGGCCCATTGCTAGTTTCGACAAAAGCGAGTGTGGATGCGTGAAGGAGGTAAGAGTAAGATGCTCAGCCTCGACCCCCACCGCGATTCGGTGATCGTGGTGGATGTGCAAAACGACTTTTGTCCCGGGGGCGCCCTCGCTGTTCCGGAGGGAGACAAAGTCATCCCGCCGCTGAACGCCCTCGTGGGCCGGGCCGATTGCTTCATCGTGGCCACTCGGGACTGGCACCCCGCAAATCACTGCTCTTTCACAGCCCAGGGTGGGACGTGGCCGATCCATTGCGTCGCACAGACCTGGGGGGCAGATTTTCACCCTGCCCTGGACCGCGCCCCACTGCAGCTCATCGTGTCCAAGGCCACCACGCCAGATCACGAAGCGTACTCGGGATTCCAGCGGACCTCCTTGGCCGAAATCCTGCGCGAGCGCGGTGTTCAGCGAGTCCTGATTGGCGGATTGGCCACCGATTACTGCGTCAAGGCCACTGCTCTCGATGCCCGTCGGGAAGGCTTGGAAGTCATCGTCCTGGAAGATGCCATCCGCGAGGTTGGGGTTAACCCCGGAGACTGCGAACAGGCAATCGAGGAGATGAAGCAGGCCGGCTGCACCTTTCTTCGGAGTGATCAAATCGCATAGAGCAGCACAGCACGAGGATGCCTACCGAGAACCGGCCCGATACCGCCGGACAAACTCCATGATCCGTGCCCGGTAGAGATAGCCCACCAGCCGAGGACAACATAGGGAATCCAACCGAAGACTGCCTCGGCCTGGAATTTGGCCCCCTGAATCGACAGGAGCCAGGTCCCTGGCATACGCCCAACAGTCATCACCAGGAAAAAGGCCCACAGCGGGATCGGACTCACTCCGAGGATGTACGAGAGCGTATCTTTGGGAAAGCCAGGGATCAGAAAGAGGARAAAGACGGCGGGAATACCCCGAGGCTCCTCCCTGTTACGACNGAAAAARMAGAACGCTACATCTGCCGGAGCYTCGGGTTAAAGGCCTCCCTCAAMCCCTCYCCRAAGAGGTTRAAGGCGAGCACGACGATCAGGATTGCCGTCCCTGGGATAATGGTCAGCCACGCGGCATCAAAGAGAAAGTTCTTTCCGTCCGAGAGGATGTTCCCCCATGTCGCGTCCGGCGGCGGGACGCCGAACCCGAGGAAGGAGAGGGCAGACTCGGTCAGGATAGCAAAGGCGACCCCCAGGGTCGCCGAGACCAGGACCGGGGCCATGGCATTCGGGATCAGGTGGCGCAGCATCATCCGAGGACCCGACACGCCGAGCGCGTGTGCGGCCTGGACAAAATCCTGCTCGCGAAGCGCCAGGATCTCGGCGCGGACGAAACGCGCCGTCCCAGTCCAGCTGGTGAGACCAATCACGACCATAATATTCCAGATCGACGGCTTCAGGACGGCCACGACCGTCAGGATGAGGAAGAAAGAGGGGAAGGAGAGAAAGACGTCAATGAGGCCGGTAATTAGGGTATCGACGGTCATCAGCCAGAGACGTCCTATCCCGATCCGCAAGCGACCGTAATACCCGGCGATGCCCCCAAGGGCGATCCCGATGGCGGTCGCAATCCCGACAGCTACGAAACCGACGGCGAAGGAGACGAAGGCCCCCTCGAGCATCCGGGCGAAGACGTCGCGTCCGAGGTCATCGGTGCCAAGCAGGTAGATGCCGACACGTGGCAGAGCCTCGGCGGGGACTGCCTGGTGGTTGGGGAGCGAGAGAGGGGGCCTAAACTTGTCTGCAAGCCGCACCTGCCGGGGGTCGAGGACCGGGTTTTCCCCCTTGGTTAGCAACAGGCCGAGGAGGGCCACGAGGAAAAAGAGGACGCAGGCGAGCATACCTGCCACGGCCGTCCGGTTCCGGAGAAAGGATCGCCAGGCGAGCCGAGAGGGGGAGAGCGGTCCCTTCGAGGACTGCGACCCTGCCATCGTTGACGTAGCCATCGCTATTCGGCCCCCTCCAGCCGGATCCGCGGGTCGACCACCATATAGAGGACGTCCGAGAGCAGCGTTCCGAGCAACGTCAAGACCGCCGCGATGAAGTTGAGGCTAATCACGACCGGGTAGTCGCGACTCAGGATCGCCTCGTACCCCAGCCGTCCGATCCCCGGCCAGGCAAAGATCGTCTCGATGATGACGCTTCCGCCGATCAATCCTGGGATGAGCAGGGCAATCATCGTCACGAAGGGGAGCAAGGCGTTACGCAGGGCATGCTTGTAGAGGACGGTATCCTCGTCCAACCCTTTCGCCCGGGCGGTCCGGACGTAGTCCGAGTTGATGACCTCGAGCATCTGCGAGCGCACGTACCGGGACAGGACAGCAATCCCCGCAGTCGCCCCGAGCACCGACGGCAGGACCAGGTGCCATGTCCGATCCATGACGTTCAAGTACGGCGCGATTCCCTCGCGTCCAAAGGTCCTGAGCCCAATCACATCCACGTGGAAGGTCTGGACGACGAAGATGATCAGGAGGTACGCCAGGTAAAACCCCGGGACCGAGATGAGGGCGAAGACCACGACGGTAGTGACCTTGTCGAAGAGGGAGTTCCGACGGATGGCGCTGGCGATCCCCAGCGGAAAGGCATAGCACCAGACGAGGATCGTCCCGACCAAGAAGAGGGGGAAGCTGTTCCAGATCCGTTCGATGAGCTTGGGCAAGACCGGCTGGCTGTCCTTGAAGGAGCGCAGCTCACCGGTAAAGAGTCTGCTATAGAAAAGCAAGTATTGTTCGTGCAGCGGCTTATCGAGGTCGAAGGCCTCCCGGTAGCGCTCGAGCTGCTCGGGCGTAAACCGGGGATTCATGGGGTCGATCTGACTCGGCTGTCCCGGGGCGAGGTGGATCACGGCGAACGAGATAATGGACACGAAAAAGAGGGTCCAAAGTTTCTTCCATCCGATGCGGAGCAGAGCAGAGAGCATTTCGCCTCAATCGGTTGTCAGAACCGGTTGTGGGGTCTTCACCCATTGGTTAAGGTGGAACTTGATTCCACCGAGCTTATCGGGAACGATGGGGAGGTGCCGGGGTGCTCCGTCCGCATCCTCGACCATCCGTACCACCTTCCGGTCAAGAAGGTTGAGACCTTTGCCAACAAAGAGGAAAGTGTAGGGCTGGTCTTCGGCGATCAACTCGTGCAGTCGTCTAGCCATGGCCACCTGCCGCTTGCGGTTGTATTCCTGACGAATGCGGATCATCAGCGCGTCCGCCTCCGAGTTTTTATAGCCCACAAAGTTGAGCTGGAAGTGGCCCGTCTGACTCGAGTGAAAGATCTGGAAGAGGTCCGCATCCAGTCCCATAGACCAGCCAAGAATGAGTGCGTCGAAGTCCCCCTTATCCACCCGCTCGTTGATAAAGACCGCCCACTCCATGGTGAGGGTCTCGACCTTAATGCCCAAGCGGCGCCACGCGTTCTGGGCAACCACCATCACCGCCTTTCGAATCTCATTCCCCGAGTTGGTGATGAGGGTAAAGGCCAATGGGCGCCCATCTTTCTCGAGCCATCCATCGGCGTTCCGGACCCAGCCCGCCTCGGCGAGAAGTCGGAGCGCCCCCTCGGGGTCGTAAGGGAGCGATGATACGTCCGGGTCGTAGAACTCGGTCTGTTTCGGGTAGGGACCGGTCGTCCGCTCTGCCTGGCCGTACAGGACGTAGTCAATGATCTCCTGGACGTTGATCGCCATGCCCAACGCCTTGCGCACTCGGACATCCTGGAAGATCGGGCGTCGCATGTTGTAGCCGATGTAGCTGTAGCCTAACCCGAGCCGCGAGAAACTCTGAAAGCGAGGATCATGTTTCAACCGCTCTACCTGGTGCGGCTGTGCGCCGTAGGCATCGCTGGTCCCCGCGTAAAAGGTAAGCTCGGCGGTCAGCGGGTCGGGGATGATTCGAAACAGATACTCTTGGAGGTTCGGCGCGCCCTCCCAGTAGCGGTCAAAACGCTTCAGGCGGATAAACTGGTCGGTCTTCCACTCGCCGAATCGAAAGGGACCTGTGCCGATCGGGGCTCGATTAAACTGGGAATCGCGGACGGAGAAGTTATTGGGATCGCGGCCCAAACGGATCGCCTCTTCCCTAAGCCGCTCTCGGTTGAGGAGGTGCTCGGGGAGGATTCCCATACCCCAGCTGCCGAAACCCGGTTCAAAGAGCCTTTTGTAGATAATCTTGACGGCATACCGGCCGAGAGGCTCCACCACCTTGACCGGCTCGAAGTCGGGGACCCGCGGCGAGAGATTTTCCGGGGCCATGATCGCCTTGTAGGTGAATACCACATCCCCGGAGTCGAACTCGTGCCCGTCGTGAAAGTGGACCCCCTTTCGTAGCCGGAACAGGACGACCGGATTGTTCTCGGTCGGGGGGACGAGCGCGGCGGCCCGTTCCCGGGTAAGGACTGGCTCACCCACCTCGATAAAGCGCGAGGGATCGATACGATCTGCGTACCCCCCGAGCAGGCGGTTGAGCTTGATGAAGAAGTCCTGGTCCACTTCGCGGAGGGTAAACCTGAGCCGGGGAGGCTGGTGTACCTTCACCTCAACCCCACGCTTGACGGGTTTACCCGACTTCGGTCCCGGTGCTGCCACTTTGATCTGCTCGACCCTTGACTGGCCGGGGACCATCTCGATCTTCTGGACAAGACGGAGAGCGGGATCGCCCGCCACCCGTCCCCTTTCGAGGTAGCGGAGCAGTTCGTCGGTGGTCGCTCGGGATCCGTTGGGCAGTTGCTGAGTCTGATCCACGACCAGGTAGGCTTCTTCGAAGATCTCCCACGACTCGGCCAGACGTCCGCGAAAGGAGAGATCGAAATCCCGATCGATCAGCCCCTCGAAGACCAAGCTATTGATATTGCTACTGGCTGAGTCCGCGGAGAGCGTAGGGTTCAGGATGGAGGCATCCCCGATAGAGGTTTCAATATACCGGATGAGCCGGCCGGGGTCCCCCTTCACTTGGTCCTCGAAGGTGGGTACCCAGAAATAGGACTGGAGCAGGAAAAGACTGACGAGGGTCGGAGCCAGGATCAGGATCTGCTTTACGCGCATCTGGAAACCCGGGGGGATGCCTGCCGCTTTCGAAGCGGGCGGACAGCCTGGAGACTGGCCGACAGGGAGTAGGGGGCTGCGTGCGCTTGGCGGTTCATCCGTATCACGTCCGCGCGTTCCCTACTGCGGCGAGGTAGGCGCCGCCGGTGCTGTCTGGGCCGGCTCCTCGGGGATCACCGAGGCCGGTCCCAGTCGGGTGGCGTGGATCGTGAGAACGATGGAGGTCACCATTATGAGGACAGCAAGGATGATGGTCAACCGGTGGAGAAACGTGGTCGGGCCCCGGGCGCCGAACACGGTCTGGGAGGACCCACCTCCGAAGGCTGCGCCGATGTCTGCACCCTTACCGGTCTGGACTAAAATTACGCCAATCAAGGACAGGGCCAGCAAGGTATGCAGAATCACGAACATTGTATGCATCGAATCCCCTTTCCTTAACGTCCGATGTCCGACGTCCCGCAACCTCGTTCAGGGTTCAGAGTTCAGAGACCTAGATACCAGCCTTTGCCGTGAACCATGAACTGTGAACCATGAACCGTTAAACGGTCATCGTTCAACGTTGGACTTCGGACCTCGGACTTTCTCGAACTGGACAATTCGGGCAAAGGCCTCCGCCTTCAGACTCGACCCGCCCACCAGTGCCCCATCGATTTCCGACTCGGCCATCAAGGCATCAATATTATCGGGTTTGACGCTCCCCCCGTAAAGGATTCGGACTGCCCTGGCCGCCCCCTCTCCCCAAAGCTCCGCCAGCCGCTTCCGGATAAAGGCGTGAACCGCTCCAGCTTGCTCCGGGGTGGCAGTAAGTCCGGTCCCAATAGCCCAGACTGGCTCGTAGGCCAGGGCGATCCCTGCCGCTGCCTGAGGAGAAACTCCGTTCAGGCCCCCCTGAAGCTGCCCTTCGACCACCTGAAGGGTGCGACCTGCCTCCCGCTCCTCCAATGTTTCGCCGATACAGAGGATCGGGGTAAGTCCGGACTCCAGGGCCGCCCTCAGCTTCCGGTTGACCTCGAGGTCGGTCTCGCCAAAGTACTGCCGCCGCTCGGAGTGGCCCAAGATGACGTACCGGCAGCCGAGATCCCTCAGCATTACCGGCGAGATTTCGCCGGTATACGCCCCCTCCTTTTCCCAGTGCATGTTTTGAGCCCCGACGCCGATCCGAGAGCCCTCGAGCGCTTTGACCACCGCCGGCAAGGCGGTGAAAGGAGGGCAGACCACTACCTCGACTTCGTCATTTTCCCCGCAAAGCGCCTGGAGACGTTCAACCAAAACGACCGCATCGGCGGTGGTCTGATACATTTTCCAGTTGCCCGCCATCAAGGGTATCCGCATGACTTGGTTAAGCGACGACCGACGACGGGTGACCGATGACCGCAATCCGACGACCGTAAGAATCCATAAGGCTTTTCCGGTATTGTGTCATTGGTGGTCGGTGGTCGGTCGTCGGTCATCGACGATCAGTGAGCGCCGCGATCCCGGGCAGCTCCTTACCCTCGAGAAACTCTAACGAGGCCCCACCGCCTGTGGAGATATGGGTCATCTTATCTGCCACCCCTGCCTGGACCACCACCGCGGCGGTCTCCCCGCCGCCGATGATCGAGGTGCCACCACAGGCTGCGATCGCAACCGCGATCGCCCAGCTCCCCTCATGGAAGGGGGGGGTCTCGAAGACCCCCATGGGGCCGTTCCAAAGAATCGTGCGCGCCCCACGGATCACCACGGCAAAGGCCTCCCGAGTCTTGGGGCCAATGTCCAGGGCCATCCACCCCTCGGGAATCTCGGGACCGTCCACCACGCGGGTCGGGGGACTGGACTCGATCCGCTCGGCAACGACATGGTCGGAAGCCGGCATGAAGGCGACCTTCGCTGCCCGTGCCGCCTTCATCGTTTCGCGGGCCAACTCCAATTTGTCCTCTTCCACCAATGATCTTCCCATCGAATGCCCGACCGCTCTCAAGAAGGTATAGGCCATTGCACCGCCGAGAAGGAACACATCCACCTTCCCGATCAGGTTTTTCACCACCCCGATCTTGTCCGAGACTTTGGCCCCACCCAGGATTGCCACGAAGGGATGTTCCGGAGCGGCAAGGAGCTTGCCCAGGTGTTCGATCTCCTTCCTCAGAAGGAAGCCGGACGCTGCCACGGGGACAAAGCGGGTGATGCCGGCTGTAGAGGCGTGGGCGCGATGCGCGGCACCAAAGGCGTCGTTCACATACACGTCGCAAAGCCCCGCGAGCACCCCGGCAAACTCCTCCGCGTTTTTTTCCTCTTCCGGGTGAAAACGCAGATTTTCCAGGAGGAGAACATCGCCCGGCTCAAGCCTCTCCACGGCTGCCTGTGCTTTCTCGCCGACGCAATCCTCGGCCATGGCCACGGGTACACCAAGAAGCTGCGACAGACAGTTTGCGACCGGCCCGAGACTCAACGCCGGGGATGGCCTGCCTTTCGGTCGACCGAGGTGGGCACAGAGGATCACTTTCGCCTTCTGGTCCCGAGCGTAACGGATGGTGGGCAAGCTCTCCCGGATCCGGGTATCATCCCCAACCCGGCCCTCCTCCAAGGGGACGTTAAAGTCTACCCGGATCAGGACCCGCCTGCCCTTGAGCTCGACTTCGTCGATGCCGACCTTATTCATAGCAACGTCCAATGTCCAAAGTCCAACGTCCAAAGTCAGAATTCACTGCATGAAAACATCCGCTGGGATTCGACATTGGACCTTGGACGTTGGACTGCACGACTCCACTAGCGGGAGGCCATGTACTTGATCAGATCTCGCAGACGGCAGGAGTACCCCCATTCATTGTCGTACCAGGCCAAGATCTTCACCAAAGTGCTGTCGACGACCCCGGTGGACGGGCCATCCACGATGGCGGAATGTGAGTCATGGATGAAATCAACAGAGACCAAGGGTTCTTCTGTATACTCAAGGATCCCCTTCAATTCCCCCTTGGCTGCCTTCTTGAATGCCTGGTTTACCTCCTCCTCCGACGTCACCCGTTCTACTTCTGCCACCAGGTCCACCAGCGAGACGTTGGCGACGGGGACACGGATGGCGATGCCATGGAGCTTCCCTTGCAGCTCGGGTAAGACCAACCCAACGGCCTTGGCCGCCCCTGTCGTCGTCGGGATCTGGGAGAGGGCCGCCGCCCGAGCCCGCCTAAGATCTTTGTGCGGCAAGTCGAGGAGCTGCTGATCATTCGTGTAGGCATGGATGGTAGTCATGAATCCGTGCTTGATGCGGAAGTGTTCATGCACCACCTTGGCCACGGGAGCAACGCAGTTTGTGGTGCACGAGGCATTCGAGATGACGTGGTGCTTCTGGGGGTCGTACGTTTTCTCGTTCACGCCCAGGACGATGGTGATGTCGGGGCCCTCGGCCGGTGCAGAGATGATCACCTTTTTCGCGCCGGCCTGGAGGTGTTTCGAGGCACTGTCCCGGTCGGTGAAGCGTCCCGTACATTCCACGACGTATTCGACGCCGAGATCTTTCCAGGGCAAAGCGGCCGGATCCCTGACGGCCAGAACCTTGATGACCTTGCCGTTCACCACAATGGCGTCGTCTGTGGCCTCGATCTGCACATTGAGCTTGCCGAGTATCGAGTCGTACTTCAAGAGGTGGGCGAGGGTTTTGGCATCAGTGATGTCATTCACCGCCACAAATTCCAAGACCGGGTCCTGCAAGGACGCCCGGTAAAGGTTCCGCCCGATCCGGCCAAAGCCGTTGATTCCGACGCGAATGGCCATCATCGTCCTCCTTTCCATCTACCACGCACAGGCGGAACACCACTGCAAAAGATTCAAAAAATCTTTGTCCATGATAGACGCGATGTCGCGGGAAGTCAACATTACAGCGCCCGTGCCAGGGTGTAGACGAGGACCGTGCGAGCCCCGGCCTTCATCAGAACCTTGGCACACTCGTTGACGGTGGCCCCAGTCGTCAAGACATCATCCACAAGGAGGAGGGATCGGTCCTTGATCTCTTCCACACGTCGAACGGCGAAGGCTCCCCGAACATTCCGCGCGCGCCCTCGGGGCTTGCCGCTCTGTCGCGGGGTCGGGCGGATCCGCTGCACGGTCTTCCGGAGGACCGGCCGATCAAGACGCCTCGCGACAGCCCTGGCCAGGATATCAGCCTGGTTGAACCCCCGTTCCTGCTCTCGCCTGCGGTGCAGGGGAACCGGCACCACCGCATCAATGCAGAGGTGACCGAAGAGGTCCACTGTCCGCTCGGCCATGAGACCGCCCAGATGCCTCCCCAGCGCGATCTTCCGACCGTGCTTGAAAAGCAGGAGGATATCCCGGAGGGGATCGTCCCGCTCATAGAGGACGGCCGAGCGGGCCAGAAGGTACTGAGGCGACCTGGTCCGACAGGCCTGGCAACGATGCGATGGGGGATGGGCGAGGGTGCTTCCCCAAAAGGGTCGCCCGCATCGAGGGCAGAAGGGTGGATCAAGAACCCGGATCCCTCCCCAGCAGGCGCCACAGACGACCGACCGCGCTCCGACTCCAAGCGTGCCCTGACAGATGGCGCAATCGCCCGGAAAAACAAAACGGAGGAGGGCAAAGTACAGTTCCGTGCCGAGGCGCTTCCAACGAGCGAGTCCCATCCGCTGCGTCCCGCCGAGAGACGGTGCCGAGGGTGGCCTCACATTGGAGGTCATTGGAGGTGGAACGAAGTAGAACAATGATCAGAGTCAGGAGGGACCGGTTTACTGGCGCTCCTCCTCTTCCTGACATGGGATGCAGTATTCGGCAAAGGGGAGGGCTTCCAAACGCCTTAGGCCGATCTCCTTCTCACACTTCTCGCATTTCCCGTACGAGCGAAGCCGGATGTTCTCTAGGGCAGCATCCACCTGGCGTAAAAGCCGCCTTTCCGCATCGCCTAAGGAGAGGAGAAACTCCTTGGTGTACGCACTTGCCGCCTGGTCGGCCAGGTCTAAGGTCCTGCTATCGGTCTCGAACCTCGATGCATTCAGCGTACGGACCCCGTTCAAGAGCTCCTTCCGCTTCTCCAAGAGCCGCTTCTCGAGTTCCTTCAGCTTGGATGCCCGCATCTCCAGAACCTCTTCTTCCCTGAATCCGACGATCGGACCGGACGATCTCGTGAAAGAGAGATGCATCGGGTCACTCGAAAGCAGATGGTAATGAGCGAAAGCAGGGAGGGCCCCGTCCGCCTCTATCCACGGTACTCTCGTTGCGGCGCATCTCCCCACAGCCGCTCCAGGTCGTAGTAACGCCGCGCTTCCCCGTCAAAAATATGGATTATGAGATCATGGTAGTCAAGCAAAATCCAGCGCGCCTCTGAATACCCTTCCCGGTGATGCAACCGGACATGAACCTTTTCCAGACACTCCCCGATGTGATCGGCAATGGCACGCAAGTGCCGGTCCGATTCCGCACTGCAGATAAGAAAATGATCCGCAATACCAGAGATCCCCCGGAGGTCCACGATGATGAGATCGTGGGCCTTGACCTCCCAGGCTGCGTGCGCCGCTAGACCGATCAGTCGCTCCGAATCTATTCTTCCCATCCTCCAAGCAGGCTGCCCTGAACCTCCTCTGCCCTCCCCCCCTTCCGTCTCTGATAGAGCTTGTTCTTCCCCATGTAGGCGGCCACGGTGTCGGGGACCAGAAACCGGATGCTCCGCCCCTCCTCCACCAGGTGCCGGATCTCTCGGGAGGAGATATCCAGGGAGACCACTTCTACCAACAGGACCAGACCGGGGGCCAGCCCCTGGTGACTCAGCTTCGGACTTACCTCTAAGATCTTCAGGTATTGAAACTGAGGGTTGCCGAGTTGTCGGCGCTGCTCCGGCGTCAGGGTCTTCTCGACCTCGTCCAGACGCCAGCCGGGTCGGGCGGTCACGACTACCTGGGTCAGGCGCAGGATCTCCTCCGCCTCTTTCCACGTACTCATCTCCAGAAAGGCATCGACCCCCATGATGAAGCACAGATAGGTCTCAGGGCCGTACAGCTTGAGTAGGTCCCGCACGGTTTCCACGGAGTAAGATCGGCCTGGTCGGTTGAGTTCTATGGGAGAGACACTGAAGGACGGGGTAAAGACCGTGGCCAAGGAGACCATTTCATAGCGATGAATAGGCGCCGCCACGTCCTGGTCACCCTTGTGGGGCGGATGGGCCGCCGGGACAAAGATGATGTGATCGAGCCCGAAGGCCAGGTAGATTTCCTCGGCCGCCCGCAGATGACCGAGATGGATCGGGTCAAAGGTTCCCCCCATCACGCCGATGCGCATCTTTACAACCTCAAGGCGTTCACGGTTCAGGGTTCATGGATCATAGCCAACGGTTCATGGTGGATGGTTCATGGTTCATGGTCTTTAAACCCTGAACCCCGAACCGTGATCCCTGAACCGCGTGAACTGTGAACTGTCAACCTCCTGCGCGGCGGGAGTCACGGACCTGGCCTTCCCCCAGCGCGATGAATTTCGTACATGTCAATTCTTTGAGCCCCATGGGGCCCCGGGCGTGAAGCTTCTGCGTGCTGATGCCAATCTCCGCCCCCAATCCAAATTCCCCTCCATCGGCAAAGCGGGTGGAGGCGTTGACGAACACCACCCCCGCATCCACCTCTCGCAAGAAACAGAGTGCCCGAGAATAATCGGCGGTCACGATCGCCTCCGCGAGTCCGGAGCTGTACTGACGGATGTGCGCCACCGCCTCTTCGAACGAGTCCACGACCTTTATAGAAAGGATCAGACCCAGATATTCAGTCTCCCAATCTTTTTCCGTAGCCTCGATGAGATGGGGCAGGACCGTCCGCGTCTTGGGGCATCCCCGGAGCTCTACGCCCGCCGCCGCCAGGCGTGCCGCGATCCTCGGAAGGAGCGCGGCAGCAACCTGCTCGTGCAGGAGCAGGGTCTCGACGGCATTGCAGACCCCTGGGCGTTCTACCTTAGCATTAAAGACCACCTCCTCGGCCATGGAGTGATCAGCCGCCGCGTCCACATAGATATGACAGAGGCCTTTCTCGTGAGCAATGACCGGGATCGTGGACGCCTCCTTCACCGTCCGGACGAGTTCCTCCCCCCCTCGGGGGATGACGAGATCGATATATCGATCCAGCTTGAGGAGGGCATGTACTGCCGCCCGATCGGTGGTCTCCACAATCCCGACAACCCCCTTCGGGAGCCCCGCGGCCTCTGCCGCGGCCGTCAAGACTGCCGCGATGGCCCTGTTACTCCGTATGGCCTCGGATCCGCCTCGCAGGAGGATTGCATTGCCGGCCTTGAGACACAGGCCGGTCACATCGGCGGTCACATTCGGCCGGGACTCATAGATGACGGCGACAACGCCCAAGGGGACTCGCATGCGCCCCACCCAGAGGCCGTTGGGGCGGCGCTCCATCCCGGTCACTTCCCCCACCGGATCTGGGAGGGCCGCTGCCTCCTTGAGCCCTCTCG
>LKGT01008395.1_pt1 | contig 19889 bp, 17 predicted proteins | sample 503861 | NCBI WGS metagenome assembly LKGT01 (sample SAMN04113194, study PRJNA297058) | marine sediment metagenome | biome: marine benthic biome; feature: marine benthic feature; material: marine sediment; isolation source: sediment sample collected at the water-sediment interface from the South......
CGTACTTGGGGACAGCCCCCATGGCCCCGACGTCACTCAGGCTGACCGTGAGTCCCTTGTGTCCGACCGCCTCCGGGGGGCACCACTGCCAGCGGAAATCCTTCCCTTCCACCAGAACATCCACGGTGGCCACCAGGGCTAAGCCGGGCGAGGGTTGCATGATGGAGGCATCATCGCCCATGCCCAGCAAGACGTCAGGGGGAAGGAGGGGGGTCCGCCCGCGGAGCCTCCTGAGGAGGCCAAACTCTCCCAGCGTCCGGAGCGTGGCTCCTTCAGCTATTATGCGGCGCCTTCCCGTCTTTCCCAGACCTCGTGGATTCATACCGTTTAGCGTCCTCGCGATCTATGGGTACGAGATGATTGCATGCTGAAACGATCCCTCCAGCGGATGAATCTCGCTATGCGAGAACCCCGCTTTCTGGAACATTTCCTCTAGCTCGACCCTTGTGAAAGCATCACCCGCTGGAGTTGAGACCAGCATCACCAGACTGAACGCAGCTGCCCGAGGCGGCGACACCCGATCGGCGTCTACGACGAACTCGACCGTGACGACGCGCCCCTCATCGCTCAACGCTCCGCGCACGCGCCTCAAGAACCGCACGCACGTGGGAACGTCGAAGTGATGGAGAAAGTTGGTGACGAGGATCGTATCGTACGGGCCTCCGAGGTCTACCGTGAACGCATCACCGGCCAGCGTACGATACCGTTCGGCGAGGCCGGCCCCCCGTGCGTTTTCCTCAGCCACCGCCAGAACGTTCGCCCAATCCTGAAATACGACCTCTGCCTCGGGCCACCGGCTGCCAAGTGCGATTCCATAGCTTCCGTGGCCAGCGGCGACGTCTAGGACGCGACCCGGAACGAGATTGCGCGATTCGAAGAGGTGCGCGATGGCGTCCGCTTGAGGCTTGGCCACGGGCGCCATGCCCCGCGCAAACTCGACCCATGCCGGGTTCTGGGCAGCGAGCATCCCCTGTTCCTCGAGCACTGTGCCCCCTTTCCGCACAGCGGCCGCCACATCCTCAAACGCACCCCGGAGGTGAGGGGAATGCAGAAAGGTCGAGACGGAGCCCATGTAGGCGGGCGATCGACGGTCGAGGAACATCGCCGCCTGATCGCTGAGCGTATACCCCCCCTCTCCCTTTGAGAGGAACTGCTGGACCACGAGATAATCACAGAGGCTCCGCATCCCACGCTCGCTCGTCCCACAACGTTTCGCCAACGCCGGCACAGTGGTCGCACCTTCGGCGATGCCGCTAAAGAGATCCAACTGGATTGCGGCGTGCAGAGCGGCGGCTTTCTGATAGGCAGTGAGTGTCTCGAATATCGCTTCGGGTGATAACTCCTTCTCCGGCATGTCGATCCTCGCTTGTCAGTGCACTGGATTCCCGCTACTCGTTTCGACAAACACGAATTCGATCTCCGCAAAGCGCCTTTTGCAGGGTGAATTCTGAAGTATCACAGGGGGAGGTGTTCAAGCTCAGCGAGGACTCTGGAGCGGATCTCCTGCGTATTGGGCAGCTCCCGGACGATCCGTCCTTTCCGGAGGAGAGGAATGAGGAGCGATTCGAGGGAGCCGCCGCAGGAACAGGAGGGGGAGGGTGTATCGGCGGGGAGCACCCACCGATGCCGACAGCCCAAACATCGATACGCCGCCTTTCGCCCGGACCGCTTTCCCCGCTTGGCTATGGGCCGCCCATCGATCTCCACCAAATCCAGGGCGAAATTCATCACTGCTGCATTCGAGATGGCAGTCCCGACCCCGTAAGCATCTGCCACCGGGTTGAGCCTTCGGATCTCCGCCTCATCCAGGCCCCCGGAAATGAAGAGCTTCACCTGGGGAAACCCCCGATAGTCCAATTCCCAACGGACTTCCTTAAGGATCTCCAGCATATTGCCCCGTCGGGAGGAAGGCGTATCAAGCCGCACGCCGAATAGCCGCTCACCGAGGGCTTCCGCCACCCGGACCGCCTCGAACTTCTCATCGCTAAACGTGTCGATGAGCACCACTCGCTTGACGCGCGGATCGATGACCGCGTCAAAGGCCTTGGCCGCCTCCACGGTATCTCCCAGGATGAGGATCAGAGAATGCGGCATGGTGCCCACCGGCTCCTCCTTGATCAGCTCGGCCGATTTCACCACGGACACCCCGTCGCAGCCCCCGATGAAAGCATTCCGCTCGATCATGGGCGCGAGCGCGGGGTGCATCCGCCGAGCCCCAAAGCTGATCACGGGTCGGCCCTCCGCAGCTTTCTTACACCGGGCCGCCTTAGTGGCGATTCCCGAGGCCTGGCAGAGGAGCCCTAAGATGGCCGTCTCAAAGTGTCCCCATGCCCGGTACATGCCTGCGATGCTGAAGATCGGCTCTCCCGCTCGAAAGGACGACCCCTCGGGAAAGGTGTCCACGTCGACCGGCAGCCCCTCCAGCAGGTTCGCAACCTCTTCTATCCCGGCGAGGATGCCCCAGCTCTGGGAGTCGAGGAAGGCTTTTGTGGTGACCTCTGCCCCTGCGGCGGCATCGATCTTTTTGCGGTTGAGGATCTCGAGCGTCCGCAGGAAATAGACATCTGTGATCTGTCCCGCCTTGATGTCTTCTTCCCGTGCCGTATGAAACATCTCCACCCCCTGTATCAGCTGTCAGCTATCGGCCAGGACCTCCGGGCTGACTACTGACGGCCGACTGCTGGCTGTTCTCCTCATTGCTGACGGCTGACAGCCAGCCGCTGACTGCTATTCCCAATATGAGAGAGCAGCTCGTCTGCGAGCACCTGAAACTCTTGCAGGGTCAAGGTCTCTCCTCGCCGAGAAGAATCGATGTCTGCCCGGGCCAGGACCGTCTGAATTTCCTGCCGGTCCAAAGGAACCCACTCCGACTGCATGAGGGCATTCGTGAGGGTCTTCCGTCGGTGGGCGAAAGCGGCTCGGACCAGACGAAAAAAGAGTGTGGCATCCCCGGGCGCCACGCGGGGGGTCGGGAGGGGCTCAAGTTTTAGCAGGACCGAATCGACTTGGGGTTTTGGGTAAAAGGCGCTTGGGGAAACGCGGGCCACCACTCGCACATCGGCGTAGTACTGGGTTAAGACAGTGAGGGACCCATAAGCCTTCGTTCCCGGGGAAGCCATCAACCGCTCTGCCACCTCTTCCTGCATCATTAAGAGCAAGAGGGAAAAGTGATGGCTGGCCGTGAGGAGCCGAGTGACGAGGGGAGTGGCGACGGAGTAAGGTAAATTCGCGATGACCTTCCAGGGCCCCTCGTCCCCCAAGAGGGACCCGAAGTCGAGATCCAGCGCATCTCCATGCACGAGAGTCACCTGCGGTCTGCCCCCGAGGACCTCCTCGAGGATACGGAAGAGCCCCGCATCGATTTCGACCGCGATGACCCGATGACAGCGCTCGGCTAAGGCGTGGGTCAACGTCCCGACCCCGGCCCCAATCTCTAGGACCCGATCCTCCCGTTGGAGCTTCCCCCCCTCCAGGATCTTTCGCAGGGTGGTTCGATCAACCAGGAAGCTTTGGCCCAAGCGCTTTTTAGGCCGAAGACCATGAGTGAGCAGAAGCCGACGCGTCTCTGTCAGGATCGAGGCCATGGACCGCGGGATCAATCTCCCGCGCCCCCCTCCCGCGCCATGCGCAGGTAGATCTGGACCAAGACATTGCCCGGATCGGAGGCCAGGGCCTTCTCCCAGGAAGCAACAGCCTGAAAGGTCTCGCGCCGCTGATAGTGAAGGAGCCCCATCTGGACAAGGGCATCGGCATAACCTGGATGAAGCTCTAATGCGTGCGCCAGGGCAGCCTCTGCCCGATCTCCATCCTCCGCCTCCATGTAACAGCGGGCGAGGTTGCAATGAAGGTCAGGAAAATGGGGGGCCAGGGCGATGGCCTTCTCGTATTCCTGGACCGCCTGAGGATAGAGCCTGAGCTCCTGATACGCCTTGCCCAGTTCGGCATGGGCATTGGCCAAGCGGGCCTGCGCATGGGTCGGGAGGGTCGGGGCCTTGGCCTCTTCTCGCTCCTTGGCCAGTCCATATTCCCGGACCGCCTCGCCGTAGACTCCCATATCGGCCAACGTGATGGCGAGATTAAGCCGCGCCTCAGTGTACCCCGGGTTGATGCTCAACGCTTGGCGGAACAGATCCACGGCCTTGTCCGGGGCGTTCTGCTGCGAATAGATGAACCCGAGCATATTGTATATGTTCGCATAGAGGGGAGTTTGTTTGACAATTTCCAAGAGCAAAACCTCCGACTCGTCGTACCGCCCCGACTGGAACAGGGCCGTCGCCTGTTGGATTTGCTGCTTCAATTGCTGGGCATCCATGTCGTTGGATTGGGGATTACTCGGGGGGAGAATTCAGAGTGTTTTTGAAGGCGGTTTTGATCTCTTCCCAGGACTCTTTGAACAAGCCCCAAATCCCCCCAGTTTCCTCCTCGGGATATTTCTTGTTATTCTCATCCGGTCGCGACTGGAGCACGACCTTGATCCCGAGGCGATCACCACACTCGACCGCCCAGCGAGAGTCAGGGTATTTCTCCAAGACTTGCTGGTACATCTCTTGGGCCTCTTCCTCCTTCTCCATACTGGCGTACGTCTCTCCCAGGTAGAAGAGGGCCTTGGGCTCTAGGCCCGTACCAGTGTAGCGATCCAGAACGCGCTGGAACCGGCCCGTGGCCCCTTTCAACTTGTCCCGCTTCAAATAGAAGAGGCCCACGTTGATCTCCTGCGCCGCCAGACGGCGGCGGGCGGTGGTGATCTTCGCCTTGGCATCCTCTTTGTACGGGGTGTCAGGGACTTCAGTCATGAGCCTTCGAAAGGCAACGACCGCTCGCCGGGAGGCGGTCTGATCTCGATCCACCTTCTCCATCTGCCGGAAGTAGCTCAAACCGATATAGTACAGGGCCTCGTCCATCCGATCGTGCCGAGGGTGGAACGTCAGGAAGCGTTCATACTCCACCCGGGCCTGTTCATAATTTTCCTCTTCGAAAAAAGTCCGGGCGATCCCGAGGCGGACCTCAGGAACAACGGGGTTGTCGGGAAACTGGGAAACGAAGAGGCGAAGCTTCTCTCGGGCGTCCTCGTACCGTCCCCGCATAAAGTCGTAGTTGGCCCGCCAGAAGAGGGCCTCTTCGTTCACCGGCGTCGTCTTCGAGGAGCGGTCACTGGCACAGGCACCCAGTATGAGCAACGGCACCAGCACAAGGAGGGGAGCTATCCATGTGGGGTGTCTTGAGGTCACACGAAGCCTCTCGGGAGAGGGGATACGCAATCGGCCGAAAGGTACTGGAGACGCCCAGGAGTGTCAAGGAAAAAGGGCGGAATCGGCTGAAAGCAACGCGCGACAGCTACGCCGATTCAGCCTTTTTCTTATTATGGAACAGGCGGATGGGAGGTTTCCGCTCTATGACCATCTCCCGACCGATCATCACTTCGGCCACCCCGGTCTGAGAGGGGATCTCGTACATGACATCCAGCATGATATCCTCAAGAATAGACCGAAGACCTCGGGCCCCCGTGTATCGACGCGCTGCTTCTTGTGCCACGGCCCGTATGGCATCCTCGGTGAAAGACAGCTTCACCCCATCAAAGCCGAAAATCTTCTCGTATTGCTTTAGCAAGGCGTTTCTCGGCTCGACCAAAATGCGGACCAGGGCCGCTTCATCCAGCTCGTGGAGCGTAGCCACCACCGGCAGCCGCCCGACCAGTTCAGGGATCAAACCGTACCTGAGGAGGTCCTCGGGCTGCACTTCGGCTAACGTCTCACCGATCTTCTTGTCTCCCCGCCCCTGGATTATAGCCCCGAAGCCCATTCCTTTCCGGCCAATCCGGTCCCCCACGATCTTCTCCAACCCGACGAAGGCGCCCCCGCAAACGAAGAGGATATTTGTGGTATCTACCTGGAGGTACTCCTGCTGCGGGTGTTTCCGCCCCCCCTGAGGAGGGACGTTGGCCACAGTCCCCTCCAGGATCTTCAAAAGGGCCTGCTGCACCCCCTCCCCGGAGACATCTCGGGTGATGGAGGGGTTTTCGGATTTCCGCGCAATCTTGTCGATCTCGTCGATATAGACGATCCCCCGCTCGGCTCGCGCGATGTCATAGTCGGCCACCTGGAGAAGGCGGAGAATGATATTCTCTACGTCCTCCCCCACGTATCCCGCCTCGGTGAGGGTCGTGGCATCGGCGATGGTAAAGGGGACCTCCAAAATCTTGGCAAAGGTCTGAGCGAGCAGGGTCTTCCCCGACCCCGTCGGGCCGACGAGCAAGATATTGGACTTGGAAAGCTCCGCACCGTCGAACTGGGACCGGGCGTTGATGCGCTTGTAATGGTTGTACACCGCCACCGATAGGATCCGCTTAGCCCGCTCCTGCCCGATGACGTACTGGTCCAAGACGGCCTTGATCTCCGCTGGCTTGGGCACATCCCCCAGGTCCGTGCCACGCTCCTCCTCGAGCTCTTCGGCGATGATGTCGTTGCACAGCTCGATGCATTCATCACAGATGTAAACGGTCGGTCCGGCAATCAGCTTGCGGACATCATCCTGGCCCTTACCGCAGAAGGAGCACTGGAGCTTTCCACCCTGCTTGATGGGCTTGGCCATCTCTTCCCTCCTGTTGCCTTTACCCCCGCACGAGCATCTCCGGTGAGAGCTTCGCGACGTCCCGGGAGACGATCACTTCATCGATGATGCCGTAATCCCTCGCTTGCTCGGCGGTCATGAAGAAATCCCGGTCCGTATCACTCCGGATCTTCTCGAAGGCCTGGCCCGTATGTCCGACGAAGATCCGGCTCACTTCATCCCGGACCCGGAGGATCTCTCGCGCCTGGATGTCGATGTCGGTCGCCTGCCCATGCACCCCCCCTAATGGTTGGTGAATCATAATCCGGGCATGAGGGAGGGAGTAGCGTTTCCCCTTCCGACCAGCTGCGAGAATCAGAGCACCCATGCTGCTTGCCTGTCCCATGCAGATGGTCTCAACGTCCGGCTTGATGTACTGCATCGTATCATAGATGGCAAGACCTGCGGTCACCGAGCCGCCCGGGCAGTTGATGTACATGTGGATGTCCCTGTCTGGTTCTTCGGCCTCCAGGAAGATCATCTGGGCGATGATCAGGTTGGCATCTACATCATCGATGCCCTGTCCCAGGAAAATAATCCGATCCTTAAGCAGACGGGAGAATATATCGTAGGCCCGCTCCCCCCGGCTCGTCTGTTCTACTACCATGGGCACGAGATACATCGGTCGTCTCCCTCTCCTTGCCCCGGCAGAATGTGGCCGGGGTCCTCCCTTCACGGGAGGGTAATAAGATCAAAGTTATCCAGAATCCTCGCCTGAGCAAAGAGAAAATCAATGGTCTTCCGCTCGACGAGGTTGGCCCTGAGGCCCTCTATGCGACTCTCCCGGTTCAAGTGTGCCATGAGCTCGTCCGGTTTCCGGTTCAACGCCGAGGCCACCCTTTGCACCTCGGCCTCCACCTCCTCGGAATCGACCGCAATCCCCTCCTGCCTGGTGATAGCCTCGAGGATCAGGGCATGCTTGACCCGCTTTCGGGCGGACTCTTCCAATTTCAAGCGGAACGAGACGTCCCCCTCCAGCCGCTCCGGAGGGGCCCCTACCGAGGTGGAAAATTCCCGAAGCATCCCCTCCATTTCCCGCCGGACCAATCCTTCGGGAACCTCAAAGGGGTGCACGGCCGCGACCTTCTCCACCACCTCCCACCTGAGGCGTTGTTCCTCCACCTCCTCCTTCCGCTTGAGAATCTCTTGACGGACCTTATCCCGGAGTTCCCGTAGTGTCTCGCCCTCGCCCACGGCCCTGGCAAAGGCGTCATCCAGGGGGAGGACCTTTTTCTTCTTGATCTCCTTCACCGTGAACCGAAACACTATCTCCCTGTTCCGGAGATCTTTCCTGGAGTCCTCGGGGGGAAAAGTCACCGGGACATCCCGGACCTCCCCCTTTTGTACTCCCGCGAGACGCTCATCCACCCCCGGGAGGAGCTGTCCCGCTCCGAGCTCCAGGGAGAAATCCTCCACCTGAAGGTCCTTCCGCGGTTTTCCGTCGAGAAAACCTTGCGCATCGACGATCAGCCGATCCCCCCCGAGGGCCGGCCATCCCTCCATGGGGACATACTCCGCCGCTTGCTCTTGGAGGAGTTTAAGGTGTTCCTCTACCTCCTCATCGGTCACTTCGACCTTCCGCCGAGAGACCGCAACCCCCGTATAGTCTTTTACCTCCAGGGGAGGCTTGACCTCCACCACGGCCCGGTATCGCAGAGTTTCCCCAAGCTGGAAGACCACTTCCTCTACCGTGGGAAGACCGACCGGGTCCAGGTGGAACTGCTCCAACGCCTGTCGGTAGGTGGTCGAGATCATCTCCTGGAGGACCTCTTCCCGAATCTCATCTCGGAACCGACGTTCCAGGACCTCCCGAGGCACCTTCCCGCGCCGAAAGCCAGGCAGCGAGACCCGCTGACCCAGCTTCTGAAACACCCCCTCCATCGTGGGCCGGACCGCCTCAGGTGAGACCTCCACACTCAGCGCCCGCTTGCATCCCGAGAGTTCCTCAACACTAACCTTCATCGCCCAGCCTTTGGTGCGAGAGGGGGGAGTTGAACCCCCACGGTTTTACCCACGGGATCCTAAGTCCCGCGCGTCTGCCTATTCCGCCACTCTCGCTCGACATCGCGCCTCCGGCGCGACGTGGTTCATGGTTCGTGGTTCAGGGTTCGTCGTTCGTGGTTCAAGGCTCATCGTCCACAGTTCGTAGACCCTGAACTCTCAACTCTGAACCCTCAACAGATCTGGTGGGCCGCCAAGGACTCGAACCTTGGACCCGCTGATTAAGAGTCAGCTGCTCTACCAGACTGAGCTAGCGGCCCCCTGCGATGCGCCACATGCGCATCACAAGTGATCATCAGTGATTGGTGGCTACACGAAAAGGCCGGCACGCTTGATCCAATCACTGACCACTAATCACTTATCACCAATCACCGCCGGTTGCCCCAGGCAACCGGCTGGCGCGCCTGAGAGGATTCGAACCTCCGACCTACTGCTTAGAAGGCAGTTGCTCTATCCCCTGAGCTACAGGCGCCCTATCCTTCGGTTCATGGTTTATAGTTCAGGGTTCAGAGTAAGGACTCGCCTCTCCGGTGCTCTTCACCTTCGACCCTGAACCTTGAACCATGAACTACGAACGCTCTTCACTGGCTTGGCGCGCCCAGCAGGATTCGAACCTGCGACCTACGGATTCGAAGTCCGGCGCTCTATCCAGCTGAGCTATGGGCGCATTCCTCTAAAACAGTGAATGGTGATTGGTGAACCCTCGCCCCTTATTTCGCGGAGGCGAGACCTGACTCAAAGCACCAACCATTTCACTCGATTCACCAATCACCAGCCACGATTCACCAATCACCAGACTTTGGGGTGAACGGAGGGATTCGAACCCTCGACCCCTGGAGCCACAGTCCAGTGCTCTAACCGCTGAGCTACGCTCACCATCGTTCGCACGGTTCATAGTTCATGGTTCGTGGTTCAGGATCAAGAGCCCTACACTAGCTTTTTGCTCTGAACTATAAACTCTGAACCCTGAACGCCGTCCTCTACCCTGAACTATGAACCCTGAACGAGCCGCCTCGGGCGACATTGGCGCGCCTGAGAGGATTTGAACCTCTGGCACACGGCTCCGGAGGCCGTTGCTCTATCCGGGCTGAGCTACAGGCGCGAGAATCTTTCACAAAAAGAATTCGTGTCCTGGCGTTTCCCTGATCCGACGCGCTCCGTATCAGCGGGGCATTCTCCCCTGTAACGGCCGTGCCGCTTGCCTCGGGGAACGCCCCGCGCCTCACTGTGGTCGGAGTGATCCTGCACCATCCTCTGAGCAATTGGTCGGGGCGATCCCGCAACATCCTTCCAACGGTTGGTCGGGGCGAGAGGATTTGAACCTCCGACTCCCTGCACCCAAGGCAGGTGCGCTACCAGGCTGCGCCACGCCCCGAATAAACAATAGTCCTCGCCCCGACCCAGATCCAACTATAAGGCGTTGCGGGACGACCCTCCCGCACCAGTGCGGGATGCGCTACCAGGCTGCGCCACGCCCCGCTCCCCAGCATCATCCTCAGAACCGCTCCTCATCCTTGAGCCGCGTCAAGATCTCCTGACACTTCTCTAGTGCCTTGGCGCGATGACTGATTTGATTTTTCAGGGTGGGTCCGATTTCCGCCAAAGTTCTACCGTGTTCGGAGACGTAAAAAATGGGGTCGTAACCGAACCCGGCCGTCCCCTTGGGCTCCCACGCGATATAACCCTCGCAGACCCCTTCGGAAAAATCGATCTTGCCCCCCGGTTGGGCCACGGCCACTACACAACGAAAACGGGCTGTCCGCCCGTGCCAGGGGTACGTCCGAAGTTGCCTGAGGATCTCCTGGATCCGATCGTGATCGGTCGCTCGCTCCCCGAGGAAACGGGAGGAGTGAATTCCCGGGGCCCCCCCCAGGGCATCCACCTCCAAGGCGGAGTCCTCCGCAAGCGCAATGAGTCCGCTGAAGGCAGCTCCCGCTTTTGCCTTCGCGGCGGCGTTTTCCCGGAGGCTCGAGCCCTCCTCCCTGAGAGGAGGTCCATCCGCAAGGCTCGAGTACGGAATCCATTCCACCCCAGGATCCCTCAGGATTGCAGTGATCTCCTGGAGCTTGTGAGGATTCCGCGTCGCCAGGACAATTTTCATGGTAAACGCGGGGTTAGGTCTTGTCAAGCGGCAATTTGAGCGTCTTGAGCCGCTCCGCGACAAGTCGTTGCTGCAAATGAACGAGTTCTCGGATTCCCCGGGCCGCCACGGTCAGCATGGCGTCGAGCTGCTCTTTGCTGAATGGGGCCTCCTCCGCCGTCCCTTGGATTTCGACGAACCTCCCCGCTCCGGTCATCACCACGTTCATGTCCACGTCGGCGATGGAGTCCTCAGCGTAGCAGAGGTCCAAGAGGATGTGACCCTCCACGGTGCCCACGCTGATGGCAGCCACATTATCCAACAGAGGGTCCTCTTTAATTTTTCCCTGCTCCTTGAGAAGATGTAAGCTATCCGTCAAGGCGACGAAGCCCCCGGTCACCGCGGCGGCTCGAGTCCCACCATCAGCCTGAATAACATCACAGTCGATAACGATCGTCCGTTCCCCCAGCCGCTTGAGATCGGCAACGCCTCGCAGCGATCGACCCACCAGCCTTTGGATCTCCGAGGTTCGGCCGCTTACTCGACCCGCCACTGCTTCCCTGGGGGTCCGGATTGTGGTGGAGCGAGGAAGCAATGCGTATTCGGCGGTGATCCACCCTTGTCCAGAGTCCTTGAGAAACTGGGGAACCCGTTCCTCCACCGAGGCGGCGCACAGGACCTTCGTATGCCCGAATTCGATCAAGACTGATCCCTCGGCATGCTTTAGATACCCGCGGGTAATGGTCACCGGACGCATCTCTTCGTCTTTGCGGCCACTGGCCCTCACTTATCGTACCCCCTCAAGAGAGTAGCGGGGCCTGAAGGGGCGCCGGGCGTCGATGTGGCCGACCAGCGTCAGGACCTCGGACCCCTCCACGAGAATCTTGACCTGCTGGATTTCATCGAAATTGGCGGTGAGTGTGTCCACAATCGAGTAAATGGTCAGGAGTTCTCCGCCGCTCCCCCCCGAGTGCTTCGTTTGGAGATCCCGGGAAAAGTCCACGTATGCGGTCCCTCGACCGTCAATATAAAGCTGCCGGAGCTTGACATCGGGCGGGATGGTCGGGTTGAGGTCGTTCTGTGGCCCCTTGATGAGCTCTGCCACAGTCCGCCTCGCCTCCTCGACGAAGGAGGCTGCCCGGGGAATCGTCCGCTCTTCTTCCTGAAGTTTATCCGCATCGGGGACGGCGAAAAAGAGGCGGATCCGTCGGGTGGTGGTTTCGACGCCGCTCTCGTCCTTGATGGGCGAGGTTTGCGGCACAGGAGCGGGCGGGGCCAAGGCCCGACCCACGAGATATCCGCCCACCCCTACCCCCAAGACCAGGAGAAGGAGGGCCAACAGAGCCTTTCGATTGAGGTCGGCCATGATCTACCTCACGGCAGCCTCGGCCGACCGACCGCCGGGACGGCGAGGGGTAAGACCCAGACGTCGCTCGTAGCGCGCCTTGAAGCGGGCCACACCGGCATAGAGCGCATCAGCGACCCGATCCTTGTATCGTGTCGTTTGGAGCTTTCTCTCCTCTCTCGGATTCGAGATGAACGCCACCTCTAACAGGACCGCCGGCATGGCTGCCCCCATCAGAACGAAGAAGGGCGCCGACTTGATCCCCCTATTGTCCACCCTGAGAATCTTATCAAGTTCCTCAAGGAGCATCTGTGCCAGCTCACTGGACTCTCTCAGGTAGAGGGTATTGGCCATGTCCCAGAGAATGGCTCTCAGGGCGTCTCCCTCCCGTGGCTTGAGCCCCGCGAGATTCACCGACAGGTTCTCCCGAATGGCAGAGGCCCTGGCAGCGCTATCCGAGGGCTCTCGGCTCAAGAAATAGGTTTCGAATCCCTTGGCCCTCGTCTTAGGGGCGGCGTTCACATGGATGCTGATGAAGAAATCAGCCTTGGCCCGATTGGCAATGGCGGTCCGTTCCTCCAGCGGGACAAAGACATCCTCGGTCCGGGTCATGACCACCCGGATCCCTAGCCGCTTCTGGATGAGACGGCGGAGTTTCAGCGCAATCTCCAGAACCACATTCTTCTCCCTCAAACCATTGGGTCCCACTGCTCCCGTATCCCGCCCGCCGTGACCGGGATCGATTACAATGGTCCTCAGAGCTGGCGACGGGGGAATCGAAGGAGTTGGCGATCCGGAGCGGGGCGACAACCGGGCAGGCGGAGCCCCAAGGGGCGACCCGCCGATCCTGGTCTTGGCTCCGTAAAGATCCACCACAATTCGATCGGGGTTATTCAGGGCAAAGGCTCGGGTGAGACCTCCGAAGTCATCCCGGTAAATGCGGAAGATCGCCTCCCCCTTCCCTTGAGTGGGCTCGACCATTTTGATCAAGCCGTCGTTGACCCGGACTGCCTCAGAGAGCATAGGAGAGAGGATGCCACCTTTGATCCGAAGGCTGAGCCGGGCCTTATCGTCCTCCTGAAGGCGAAAATTGAGGGGCTCGAGTGCTTCAATCACGATCCGGGTGTAGTCGGGATAGGCATGGTGTCGCATCAGGCGAAGATTGTACCGCTCCTTTCCCACCCAGACCACCCGAGTGGACCTATTCCAGTAGATCCGCCCTTCGCCGTGGCGGGCCTCCAGAGCGCGGACGAGAAACTCGATAGGAACCCAAAAGGCCCCACGCCTTTTCAGAGGCGGGGCGGTAAGGAGAAACGTAGTCTCCCCCACGACGACCCCTGCCTCGCCCTCCACCAGGCGAAAAGTCACCCTTTTCACCCGGAGTCCATCCCTGAGGACCCTTCCCCCGCTGATCTTCGCCACCTGGAAAAGTGGCACGTACTCCTGGTTATTGATCAGCTCGGTCTTGAGAACCTTCCAGCGCCCTCCGTAGAGGACCTCGATCTCCCCCGTCCATGCAAACCGGGGTAGGAGGAGAACTCCTGCTATCCCTAGAAGGATCACGAGCCCCTTACGCATTAGATTTTTTCTCCCTTCGGAGGTAACCCCTCATGTCTATCATGAATAACACAGTTGTAACGCACTGTCAATACGGCCGAATTTGCCTAAAGGCTCATGCTGAGGTATATTTTGTAGGCTGACTCCGGGGAGGGAAAGCTATGGCAAAGGGTGCGATGCCACGAAAAGCCAAGCTCTTCATTGCCATCCTTGCACCTGAAAACCTTCTCGGAGCGGCCGAGAATTCCCTGAATGCGGCCTTCGGTTCTCTCGACCTCAAGAGCTACACCTTTCCCTTCTGCTTCACCGATTATTACCAGGCGGAGATGGGGGCCGACCTCCATCGACGCTTCGTGGCCATTGAGAACCTGGTCCCCCAAGACGCATTGCCGGAGATCAAGCATCGAACCAGCGGGATCGAACGGCAATTCAGCGTCTCCGAGGACGGAATCCCGCGTCGGCGGGTCAATCTCGACCCGGGCTACCTCACCCCCGCGAAAATCGTCCTGGCGAGCACCAAGGACTACGCTCACCGGATGTATCTGGGCCAAGGGGTCTTTGGCGACCTGCACCTCAGATACGAGCAAGGCGCCTACCAACCTCTCCCCTGGACCTACCCCGATTATTGTACCCAGGAGGCCCTCGCGTTCTTCGCCCAGCTTCGCCACCTGTACCTCCAAAAATAGCAGTCAGCTGTCGGCCGTCAGCACGGAGGTCCAAAGTCCGATGTCCGAAGTCGCTAAGGGTTCGGAGGGGGTTCCTTCCGAGGCAGGCGACATCTGGCTTGCGTCTCCGAAGGAGTCCGGGGTCCTTACTGGCCGGGGTCCGCGTGGTGAGGTCACCGGGTGGCGCCACACCTGAACCGGCGAGGGAAGCAGATCCTCCCTCCCCAGGCAACAGCACCTGTAGGCCCCGAGCGACATTGCCGGAAGCGGCGGGGCCCCTCGGCTGGCGACGGCCTGGGAAACCGGGGCGCGATCCGTGCTCACGGTCTTTGCACGGATCGTGAACACGGAGGGACCCAGGGCGTAAGCCGCCGAACAGGGTCGCCGCGCGAGGCCCGGAGCGAGGGGCCTACAGGTGCTGGTCCACCAGAATCAGCGACCCATGGAATTTTCCGCCGACGAAGGATACTTCCCGAGCCGGTCAGCTGAGAGGCAACCGAACCCGCTGGCCACAAGGAAGGTCCCTCCGAGCCCTTAGTCATCGGTCATCGGTCATCGGTCAACGGACTTCGGCGAGCTCAGTCGAGCCGTCACCGTTCACTCCCTTCCCCCGCGGCACGCGCCTTGCAAGATATCCCTTTAAGTATACCAAATAAATGGACACAGCGGGCGTGCGCCTCAGCCCTCCGGAGATCCGGAGGGCCCATCAACAGGGCCCGGGGACAATGGGTCTCCTCCACATCTCTCCGAGGCCGTCGTAGTCGATTACTGGAGGTAAGAAGCACCGGGAGAGGGTAGAGCATCTGGTCCCTGCTCGGCCTCCCTTAGTGAAGCAACCTTTTGTGTCAGGAGAGTGCGGTAGTGCCGCGGAAGGTCCTCGTTGCCGATGATGACCAACTCCTAGTCGGACTCCTGCAGGAGGCCCTCGAAGAAAAGGGTTACCAGGTTTTGACGGCCTTCGACGGGATACAGGCCCTCGATCACGTCCGCAGGGACGCCCCCGACTACGTAATCCTCGATCTCGTCATGCCCAAGCTTGACGGGATCCAGGTCTGTCAGCAACTCAAGGAGGACTCGAGGCTCCGGTCCATCCCTATCATCGTCCTGACCGGGACGACCCCCGAATCCGCGGACTGGCTCGGCGACGTGAAGGCCGATGCCTACGTCGACAAGCAAAAGGTCGACGCAATGCTTCACAACCTGTTCCCCATCCTTCAGGCCTTTGAGGAGGGAACCACTCCTCCCACTTGTGGCCAGCGGCTCCGAGACCTCGAAGAGATCCAGTCCCGCAGGATCGTGACCGAACTCCTCGCCCACACCGCCCATTTCAATGCCCTCTTCCACAATCTCGGGGAAGGGGTTCTCTTCCTCGATTCCTCTCATCACATCCTCTACGTGAATCCGGCAGGCGCCGCGCTTCTCCAGTTCCCTGAGCGAGCCCTGGTGGGAGCGCCACTCTCTACCATCTTGGGAGCTCGAGATACCGACCCCTTGTTTTTGGCGCTGAAGGACCTCGCCTTCCAGGAGGGGTTGGCAACCGATCGGCTCGTCTATGCCTATCGGAACCGCACCTTCCACCTCACCATCACCAACCTGATGGCAGAAGGATGGGCCGCGAGCCAGCTTCTGCTGATCCGGGATGTGAGTTCCCTATTTCGACGAGTGCGGGAGCTCGGAGCCCTGAACGAGGTGTCCACGCTGCTCACGGCAACCCTGGACCTTGACGAGCTTTTGCGACTGATTATGGAGCAAATCCAGGCCCTCATGGGCGTGGAGGCAAGCTCCCTCTTGCTCAAGGATGGCGACACAGATGAGTTGGCGTTCCGGATCGGATTGGGCGAGTACGGTCAGGCGGTAACGGGCCGGCGCTTGAAAGTGGGAAAAGGGATCGCCGGCTGGGTGTTTGAGCAAGGGTCGCCGGTCATTGTCCCGGACGTTCGACAAGATAGCCGGTTCTACCAGGGGGTCGATTACCAGACTGGGTTTACGACCAAGTCCATGCTCTGCGTGCCCCTCAAGACCCGGGAGAAAGTGATTGGTGTCATCCAGGTTCTCAACGGCCCGAACGACCGCACCTTTGATCAGGATGACCTCAACCTCCTCTCCGCCATCGGTGCCCACGCCGCTACCGCCATCGAGAATGTCCGACTCTATACCGAAGTGAAGTCCTATGCCGAGGCCCTCCAGCGTAAGGTTGAAGAGCGGACCAGCGAAGTGGAGGCCGCTAATACCCGGCTCGAAAAGGCTTTGGGGCAGGCGCAGGAGGCCTCTCAACACAAGTCGACCTTCCTCGCAAACGTGAGCCATGAATTTCGAACTCCTTTGAACGCTATCATCGGATTTTCGGAGGTCCTGCGGGACCAGCAATTCGGCTCCCTCACGGAGAAGCAGGCCCGGCACGTGCAAAACATCCACAAGGCCGGCCATCAGATGCTCCAGCTCATCAACGGTCTTTTGGACCTCGCCAAGGTGGAGGCGGGTCGGGTTGAGCTTTATCGGCAGCCGGCACGGATCGACCTCCTCATCACTGATGCCGTCGCCATGATGAAAGACCAGGTGGACAAGATAGATTTCATCATCGAGTTTCACGCACAAGAGTCGCTTCCTTTGCTGTACGCCGATCCGTACCGGGTGACACAGATCTTGAACAACCTGTTGTCAAACGCCGTAAAGTTCACGCCAAGCGGCGGGCGAGTGACCATCACCGCCCGCCGAGTTCACGGTTCAGGGTTCAGGGTTCAGGACCGGGGAAAGGGTGACCATGAACCATCAACCATGAACTCTGAACCACCCGGAGATTTCGTGGAAATATGCGTACAAGACACCGGCATCGGGATCCGGCCAGAGGATCAAACAAAGCTGTTTCAGCCCTTCATGAGACTCGAGGCCGCGCTCTTGATGCGGTATGAGGGAACGGGCCTCGGCCTGGTCATCACCCGGGGCCTTGTGGAGATGCACGGGGGTCAGATCTGGGTTGAATCGGAGGGCGAGGGGAAAGGGAGCTCCTTTATCTTTACCCTCCCCGTGGCCGACCGGCATGAGAGTGGCGGGATGCCCTAAGTTCTTATTTTTGTTGGTTTAACGATTTGCTCCTTTCGCCGTCTAATGAGATGAACACCCGGATGATGATCATCACGGCGGAAAGGCAACTGATAACAAAGAACCCAAGACTCCGGATAAATCCAAAAAGGCATCCGGAGCACGAGCAAACAGGAGGAACACGAGATGCGAACAGGAAGGTTTTTGATCACCTTGGCTCTTCTGGTTGGATTCCAGGCCGGCCTGGGCGTTCCAGAGAGCCCAGCTCAGCAGGGACCTCCACAGGTTACGCCGAGCGGCACGCAGCCCGCAGTCCCCGACCGGTTTCAGGAATCAGACATCACGCCGGAGAATGTCGCGAACAATCCCAGGATGGCCGAATGGGTCGCGAAACACCCCCGGCTGGGTCACTATCTGGAAAAACACCCTGGCCTGGCAGAGAAACTGGCGAAGCATCCTCGGGCCGCCCACTTTCTTTTGAAGCATCCAGATGCCGCTCGCTTCCTGGCCAAGCATCCGCAGGTCCGGGAGCGGGCCAAGGAGATCGCCCGAGATCGCAAAGAGGTCCGGCAGGATCGGCGGGAGCTCCGGCAGGATCGCCACGAGCTCAAGCGGGATAAGCGGGAACTGCGCAAAGACATCCGCGAAGGGGCCTCCCCCCGTGAAATCAGACGGGACAAGCGAGAGATCCGGCAGGACCGGCGGGAGCTTCGTGGGGACCGGAGAGAATATCGACGGGATCGACGTGAGCTTCGCGGGGATAAGCGGGGATAAGCGGGAGCTGCGCCGTGACGTCCGTCAGCGGCATCGGCAGAATCAAGGGCCGCGGCCCCGAGCTCGGGGCAGAGATCGGAGATAACGAGGTACGCTGAACGCTCAAGACGAGAAAGGGAAACGAAAAAGCCCCGGGCAAACAACCCGGGGCTTTTTTTATCCCGGCAACGCCCTACTCTCCCACCCCATTCCCAGGGTACTCGGGCACCCACCGGAGGTGGGTCGGGCGCTGGAGGGCTTAACTTCCGTGTTCGGAATGGGAACGGGTGTGACCCCTCCGCGATAACTGCAACCCACGCCTTGCGACAGGACCCCTCCAGCAGCTCGTCCGCTTCCACCTTGACAGCCCCTCAATTCGTCCTCTAGTGTCTCATCTGATGCCAGGATGTGTTCGCAAGAAGCCGGGATGACTGGCCAAGCTCGCGATCAAGAATTAGACGGCGCGGAGGGCGCCAAAGAACACATGCCTGGGGAGGTGATGTATGCCGTTCCAGACGGTTCTCACTGAGCGACTGGGATTGACTCATCCAATCATCCAGGCACCCATGGCAGGCGGTGCAACTACAGTCGATCTCGTGGTCGCCGTCTGCGAGGCGAGAGCCCTCGGCTTCATCGGGGCAGCCCATCTGACGCCCCCCCAAATCGTCGAGATCTCGCGCGAGGTGCGAGCGCGGACATCCCGGCCCTTCGGGATCAACATCTTCGCGCCTCTCCCAGCGCCTGATACGCCGAAGGATGTTGCTCCTGCGCTGGAACGCCTGGCTCCTTTCCACGCGGAGCTCGGGCTGCCGCCGCCCACCCCCCCGGCACTGACGGACGACCCGTTCAGTGAACAGCTGGACGCGACTCTTGAAAGTGGCGCCTCGGTCTTCAGCTTCACCTTCGGCATTCTGCCGATGGGCGCAATGGAGGTCATAAAGGCTGGTGGCATGTTCCTGATCGGCACGGCGACGACGGTCGAGGAAGCCGTGCAGCTTGAGAGGGCGGGTGTCGATGCCGTCGTTGCCCAGGGGAGCGAAGCGGGTGCTCACCGGGGCACGTTCGCGGCCGACTTCGACGCGGCGATGGTCGGGACTATGGCCCTCGTGCCGCAGGTGGCCGACGCGGTAACAGTGCCTGTCATCGCGTCGGGCGGCATTATGGACGGCCGTGGGGTTGCCGCAGCGCTGGCCCTTGGGGCGAGCGCCGCGCAAATGGGAACAGCCTTCCTGACCTGCGACGAGGCGGGTATCCCGGAGGCTCATAAAGAGGCGATCCTCAAGGCGCGCGAAGACGCAACGCGGGTGACGCGGGCCTTCTCCGGCCGGCCGGCACGCGGGATCGTCAACCGCTTTATGACGGAAGTCGACCGCCCCAACGCCCCCGAGGCCATTCTCCCCTACCCGCTCCAGAATGCGCTGACACGGCCGCTCCGGAATGCGGCGGCAAAGCAGGGCCGGGAAGAGTTTCTGTCGCTCTGGGCGGGCCAGGGTGTCTGTTTGGCCCGTCGCCAATCGGCCGCCTCGCTCATCGCACAGCTCGCGCAGGAGACCGACGCAGTCGTCCGTCGGCTGGCGGCGACTGACTAACAGTGTCCAGCAAATGAAAAGCCCCGGGCGAAAACCCGGGGCTTTTTTTGATCCCGGCAACGACCTACTCTCCCACCCCGTCTCCAGGGCAGTACCATCGGCGCTGGAGGGCTTAACTTCCGTGTTCGGAATGGGAACGGGTGTCTCCCCTCCGCTATGATCACCGGGAATTCAGAAAAGAGAATAGAGAAGACGGCCGGGAACCGGAGAACAGAACCGATAGGTGGGATATATGGTCAAGCCGCACGGCCGAT
>LKGT01002072.1_pt1 | contig 19883 bp, 22 predicted proteins | sample 503861 | NCBI WGS metagenome assembly LKGT01 (sample SAMN04113194, study PRJNA297058) | marine sediment metagenome | biome: marine benthic biome; feature: marine benthic feature; material: marine sediment; isolation source: sediment sample collected at the water-sediment interface from the South......
TTGCCCTGGCGGAAAACGCGGAGGAGCTTCTTTTCTTCAGCAAGAAATAGATCAGACGGAGGTTACTATGGCTAGTGTTTTCAGGCGGCTCTTTAGAATCGGACAGGCTGAAGCCCATTCGGCGCTGAATAGTCTGGAGGACCCCATTAAAATGTCCGAACAGGGCATAAGAGACCTCAGGCGCGACCTGCATGCGAGTATGACCAGCCTGGCAGAGGTCAAAGGCATTGCTATCCGCCTTAGAAAAGATGCGGACGAGAGCAAATCCCTTGCTGCTGAGTATGAGCGCAAGGCTATGCTCCTTTTGCAAAGGATGGAAAAGGGGGATCTGGCCAAGGAGGAGGCCGAGCGGCTGGCCATGGAGGGGCTGAAGAGAAAAGAGGAGGTCAGCCAAAAAGCGGTGCGGCTGCTGGGGGAGTGGGAGTCACAGGATCGCATGGCTACCCAGCTCCAGGGAACGGTGGAGAAGCTCAAGACCACTGTCACTAAGTACGAAAACGACCTTGTCACCCTTAAGGCGCGAGCCAGAACCGCGGCTTCGACCAGGAAGATCAACGAGCAGCTGGCAAAAGTGGACTCTTCCGGAACCATTGCCATGCTGGAAAAGATGAAGGCCAAAGTCGAGGAAGACGAGTCGCTCGCCCAGGCCTATGGCTCCATGGCCGCGGTGGACACGAGTATTGATGACGAGATCAGCGTTGCCTTGACCAAAGGCACCGCGCATCCGTCGGTGGGCGCACTGGCAGACCTAAAGGCAAAGATGGGGATATCCGGCTAGAGGAAGGTTGTAGGTGGGAATCTGGGATAGGGTATTAGGGAAAAAGAGCAAGGAAGAGACGGATCCCCTGCGCGATCTGACCCTTTCCGCGCTAAAGGTGGGCTACATCCTGGACTATGACCTCAAAACATGGGAGGTCAAGAGCTATCATACGTACGACTTTGATGGAGCCCGAGTTGAGGAATGGGAGCTCGACTCCGGGGACGACGGTTGTTACCTGGAGCGAGCAAAAGATGATGAGGTGGAGTGGGCGATGAGCCGTAAACTCTCTTTCTCAGAGCTCGGAGATGGAATCATAGAGCACATCCGAAAGCATGAGGATCCTCCGGGGGAAATTACTTACCAGGGTGCGCGTTTTGCCCTGGGGGAAAGCGGGGCCGGGTACTATTACAGGGGTGGAGAGGGGACAGGAGAAGAGATGATTTACTGGGAATACACTGACGCGTCAGGGGAGAGGTTGCTCTGTATCGAGCAGTGGGGGGAGGATGAGTTTGAGGCCTCTATTGGCCACTGTGTCCAGGAGTACCAGTTCACGAATATCCTGCCAAGGGAAAAGAAATAAGTGCCCGATGGGCGTTGATRRYTRMCAAAAGAAGCGTTACAACTAGCGGACCGTTCATGCTGAATAGGCGACCAGGGGAACGACTGCGGGCTTCATCTATCACCTAAGTAATCTCTTCACCATATCGAAGAACGATCGGTCCAGATGACCATACCAAATCCCTTTGATAGCAAACAGAGGCTATTCTACGTTCACCCTGCGACAGGACGCGCTTGATCGTTTCGCATTCGGCCATCCTTCTCTGTGAAACCGCGACGTAACTCAAGGTGAACGGTGGTTGATTCCCATTCCCAGTCCTTGCCGAACCTCCGAACCGCGGTTCAATATGGAGTACAGATCCGACAGATGCACCCGGCCTGATGTCCCCAATGCCAGCGCCCGGGCGGCATGAGAGGAGGTATCCGGTGCGATTCCCTACTACTTGGTTGCTTTTCGGGGTGCTGTGCCTCGGCTGTGGCGGCCCCGCGCCGCTTACCGTCGACATGCCGCTCCACCTGGAAGACCATCTCGACGCCGCCACCATCGTGGGCTCCGAGGTGCCGGCGGACCCACCGACCGTCATGGAGTGGCTCTTCGACGAGCCCCAGGAAGACTGGAAGCCGGTGATTCCGTGGAACCCTACGATCCAACCGGTCCGGGTCACGCAGTTGGACGATGCTTTGCGGGTGACTCTTACCGAGGGCACGAAGAACCCCGATGGCCAGCCGAAGGGTGGCCTCGTTCTCGATGTTCCCGATTGGACCATCGAKGMCACGGCGATGTTTCAAGAGGTCGACCAGGATGGATTCGGTGACGATGATCTCGCCGAAAATTTCTTTAGCGGACAGGCACTAGATGATTGGGAACAATTTCGCTTCCACGACGATACCTGGGAGGATGAATGGTATCAGGTGGCGCTGACGGTCGAAGGTAATTTGGGGTTTGCCGACCTGACGGTGATGGGCTCATTCATGAACCGCAAGACCCGGTACGAGGCCGACTCGACCGCTTATCTTTTTGCGTGGCAAGAACTCAACGAAAAGGTGTTCTACCCGAATCGATATGAATTCGGGGGTGATCCTCACGCTCTGTCGACTGATGATGGCGAAACCGATCGCGTGACGTTCGAGGCCGCGACCAGCTTCTTCGGGGGGCGTGTGCACGGCGCGCCCGGAGCAGGAGCCAGAGTGGCGCGCGASGCSCNCATCGCCGGAGCTCGCCAGATCATCGCCGTCGACGTGGTGCCGGACAAGCTCGAAGTGGCGCGTCATTTCGGTGCGACGCACACAGTGCTCGCTGGAGACAGCTCTCCGGACGGCGATCCGGTAAAAGCAATCAAACGGCTCAGCCGCGGCGGCGTGGACTACGCGTTCGATGCGGTTGGCGCTACTCAACTGAGTGCGCAATGCCTTTATTGCCTTGCACCCCGCGGCACAGCAGTGATCGTTGGCGCGATCCCTCCTGGACAACGTCTGGAATTGGAGCCCGGGCATTTTTATGTGGAGAAGACCATCACCGGTTGCTTCATGGGTTCAAATCGTTTTCATATCGATGCCTTGCGATACCTCGATCTGTATCGTCAGAAAAAACTCGATCTCGATACCATGATCACTGCACGGATGCCGCTAGACGAAGTCAATGAAGCGTTTCGCCTCATGGAGGCCGGGGAAGTCACCCGCACCGTGCTCACGTTCGATTGATCGCTAATTTCGCGATGAGAACACAACTGAAACGCATCTGTATGTCCGCTATTCGATTCTGTACCAGGGACGGCCGAAAGCGACCATCTATTCATCGTTCAGTTCAAAACAGCAGAGGATCACCTTGCCGTCCGCGAGCGAAATGTTATGTTGTCGGGCTGAAGCTATTAAAGGAGACCACTCGCTATGGAGCTACTGGGGCACGGATTCTACTTCCAGGACTGGGAGGTGGGTTTCAGCTTCCGTACGTTGACTAGAAGYRTCACCGAAGCGGATWGGCGCTTGTTTACGACGTTGATTCGATTCGACGGGGTGTACTACAGCCATTTCAAAACCAATCTCAGGCACATCGATGATTACCCGAATCTTTCCAACTATCTGCGGGATTTATTTCAAGTCGAAGGCATCGCTGACACGGTGAATTTTGATCACATCAAAACTCACTACTATTTCAGCCAGACCACGATCAATCCAACACAGGTGGTGCCGGTGGGCCCGATTTTAGATTACACCCGCCCTCACAACCGCGATCAATTTCGGGAGAGTGCGTAATGACGGCTCAGTATCGTCAACTTCAGGCTGTCTACGACAGCCAGGCCGTCACCGATGGTGATGCCGCCTGCATAAATCGGCCTTTTCCACAAAGCAGACTTAAGAAAGTCGGGGCTTAGTCAAGCCACGATCGCCGCTCATGGCCTTTAGGGTGTCACAGAATTAGCTATAGTGTTTCACGGCTACGTTATGAGATCGCGATGTCCGCTTTCATAAAAACGGCCGTTCAAATTTGAGAAATCAGCTAATTTCGACCGGCTGCTAACGGCTGCGGTTTCAGCCGGTCGATGCAACCATGCCGTATTGGCTGGTTGCATCTGTCCGCCATGGGCTGGATCGGACTAAGCGTGTAAGCGATACTTAGGTACTGCCACACAAGAATCTGCTTCCATAGCGCGGGTTCAAGAAAAATAACAACAGGGATAAAAGACATGCACCTAGTCGCTCGTGTTGCTACCGCCGTTGTCTTAACAACACTCGCCTTGCCGGTTCTGGCCGACGTTGATCCGGAGTCATTTCCGAAAGAAATAAGAGCGATGGAATGGCGTGAGATCGGGCCCTATCGGGGTGGCCGTTCGGCGGCTGTCACGGGCCTTCCGGCGAATGAACAGACCTACTACATGGGAACGACGGGCGGTGGCGTTTGGAAGACGATTGATGCCGGGCAATCCTGGGAGAACGTCTCCGACGGTTATTTCGSCKGATNNCCATCGGCGCGGTCGYCGTTTCCCTTGCCTACATCTTCGTGGTCTCAGCAACGGCCGACGCCGGGTCCCTCTGGAGCTCGCGCTTGCTGATTCGGATCCCGTTTCTCTTCACCGCAGCAGCGTTTTATGGCTACCTCGTTGAGCGCGTGCGGCGCGAGCGGCAGCGGACGCGCGAGGAGGCGCACGCGGTGGCGCGCCTGGAGGAAGCGCAGCGGATCCTTGCGGAACGCGCCCTCCAAGTCGAACTGGCGAATGAGGACCTGGCCCGGGAAATCTCCGAGCGCACGCAGGTCGAGGCGGCGTTGCGGGCAGCGAAAGATTACGCCGAGAACCTCATCGACAGTTCGTTGGACATGATTATCTCTGTGGACGAGAACCAGAACATCGTCGAGTTCAACAGGGCGGCTGAACAAGGCCTCGGATACAGCAAAGCGGAAGTCTTGGGCAAGCCGATTGGCCACCTGTACGCGGATCCATCCCAGGGGGCACGGGTGTACGGCGCCCTCACGAGATATGAGGAGTTTACAGGAGGGATCAGGAACAAGCGGAAAAGCGGGGAGACCTTTTACGCGTACCTCTCCGCCTCGGTGATCTGTGACGCGAACGGCACGGTGGTGGGCAGCATGGGCATATCGCGCGACATCACCGAGCGCAAGCGGGCCGAGGAGGCGCTGGAAAAGCTGCGCCGTCAAAACGAGCTGATCTTGAATTCGGCGGGCGAGGGGATTTATGGCCTGGACCTGGAGGGGAAGACTACTTTTATCAACCCGGCGGCGGCGAAGATGATCGGATGGGAGGTCGAGGATCTCATCGGCAAACCCCAGCATGCGATTCTGCACCACTCCAAGCCGGATGGAACCCCCTACCCCCGGGAGGAGTGTCTCATCTATGCGGCGTTCAAGGACGGGGCCGTCCATCACGTGGACACCGAAGTGTTTTGGCGCAAGGATGGGACCAGCTTCCCGGTCGAGTACGTCAGTACCCCGATGCGAGATGAACGCGGCGTGCTCGTGGGGGCGGTCGTCAATTTCCGGGACATCACCGAGCGAAAACGAGCGGAGGACACTCGGGAGGCACTGTACCGGGCGAGCTTGGCGACCCAGGAGTCGCTCGATCTCGAGGAGCGACTCAACCGCCTCCTCACGACGGCCCAGACGCTGTTGGAGCTGGATCGCGTCAACATCCTCCTCGCCGATCCAGCGGGGCAGTGGCTGCAGGCGGTGGCCACTATCGGGACAGAGGACCCCCTGGAGGCAATCCGGGTCCCGATCGGACCGGAGGGGGGGGCGATAGCGCGGGCCTATCTCGGGAAGCAGGCGATCTTCTGGGAGGGTCGGAGCCCGGTGCCGGAAGAGTTCCGACTCACACCCCCATACGATCAGATCGAGGCCCTCCGGTCCCGGGTCTTCGCCATCATCCCCCTAATCGTCCAGGGCCGGGCGATCGGGGTCTTAGGGGCCGATCGAAAACAGAGCCGCCGACCCCTGGAGCCAGCCACCGTGGAACTGCTCCAGCTGTTCGCTACTCAGGCCGCCATCGCTATAGAAAGCGGCCGCCTTTTCCAGGAGATGGAATCGACCAATCGGCGCCTGTTTGCCTTGAACCAGTTGGCCCAAACCGTCAACCAGTCACTGAACCTGGGGGAGACCCTCGAGGGGGCCCTGGAGGCGACGCTCAAGGCGGTCGAGCTTCACGCCGGCATCATCCGCCTCTGGGACGAACAACAGGGGGTCTTGGTGATTGCCGCCCACCGGGGCATCAGCGCAAGCTATATTGACCGGATGCGGTTCCTTAGGCCGGGAGAGGGGGTTGGTGGGAAGGTCTTCCAGCGGCGGGAGCCCCTCCTGGTGGATGACATTGGCCAGTATCCCCACCTCAAGGATCCCCCGCCGAAGCGCTCACCGGCGCTTCGTGGCACGACCTTTGGGACCAACTCGGCGTGTCATCTCCCTGCCCCCATTGCGAGGCCTGGAGCACGAAGCGGCCGGCCTCGGCCGAAGCTTACGTTTCCGCCTTGAACCGGTCCATTGCCCTCGCCGCCTTTCTCCTCCAGGCTCATGAGCCCGGTCCCTCGGAGTCCTTCACTGGGACCATCCTCGTCATCCGGGACATCACCGAGCGGAAGCAGGCGGAGGAAGCCCTGTACGAGAGCAACCGCCGTTTAGAGGAGGCGCTCGTCGAACTGAAGGCGACGCAGCAGCAGGTCCTGCAGCAGGAGCGCCTGCGCGCCCTGGGTCAGATGGCGAGCGGCATCGCCCACGACTTCAACAATGCGCTCTCACCGGTTTTAGGGTTCACCGAGCTCCTGCTCGATCACCCGGAATACCTCGAGAACAAGGAGAAGGTGAAGCACTATTCGCAAATGATGAACACCGCCGCCAAAGACGCCGCCAACGTGGTCCGCCGCTTGCGCGAGTTTTATCGCGCCCGGGAAGAGGACGAAATCTTCCTGTCCGTCGACCTCAACTCCCTGGTCAAACAGGTCATCATGCTGACGCAGCCGCGGTGGAAAGACCAGGCGCTGGCGAGCGGCATTACCATCGACACTGAGACGCACTTACAGAATGTCCCGCATGTCGCCGGCAACGAAGCCGAAGTCCGGGAGGTGTTGACCAACCTGATTTTCAACGCGGTGGACGCCATGCCCGAGGGCGGGACGCTCACCCTCCGCACCCGCTCCGATGGCCAGCACGTCGTCGTGGAAGTGAGCGACACGGGCACCGGCATGACCGACGAGGTCCTCCGACGGTGCCTGGAACCGTTCTTCTCTACAAAGCTTGAACGCGGGACCGGTCTGGGGCTGGCGATGGTGTATGGCATCATCCAGCGGCACCAGGGGACGTTGGCCATTGAGAGCGAGCCGGGTCAGGGAACCACCTTCATCCTCCGCCTGCCGGTCTACACGGAGCAGGGTGTGGAGCGTAGATCTCAGGCGGGAGAAGTCCTGTCCCGGCGGCTGCAGATTCTCGTCGTGGACGATGAACCGCCGGTGCGAGAGGTCATAACGGCCTATCTGGCCGGCGATGGCCACACAGTCGAGACCGCAAGCAATGGAAGTGAAGGCCTCGAGAAGTTCCTGGCGGGCGGGTTCGATGTGGTGGTCACGGACCAAGGGATGCCCGAAATGGCCGGCGACCAACTGGCAGCCGCCATCAGACGGATTGCCCCGGACATGCCCGTCATCCTGCTCACCGGGTTCGGCGATCTGATGATCGCCTCGGGGGAGACGCCGGCGGGCGTGGACATCATTGTGGGAAAGCCTGTCGCCCTGGCCGCGCTGCGGCAGGCGTTGGCGAAGGTGACGGCGGAGAAAATACCAGTCGCAGAGTGATGACTGAAAAATGAAGAACTCAAAGTGTGAAAACCAGACATTCTGCATTCTTCACTCATAATTGTGAACTCGACGCGAAAGAGGAGCAAACATGGCAAAGATCTTAGTTGTCGACGATGATGTCCCCATCACCGAGATGCTGCGGGAGATCCTCGAGGGGGCGGAGCACGGCGTCACCACGGTGCATACCGGCCAGGACGGCGTGCAGCGCTTCGCCCGCGAGCCCTTTGATCTCGTCGTCCAAGACATCAATCTCCCCGGGGGGGTGTCCGGCTACGGGGCCTGCCAGACSTACAAATCGCTGCGGGACACGGTCGCGGTCATCATGATGACYGGGGAGTTCAAGAGYGCYCAGGAYGAGGCSCTGGCCCGGCGGCTCGGGGCRGACGGGTTTCTCCGSAAGCCCTTTGGGCCGGACCAGCTGTTGCASGAGGTGGAACAGGGYCTCGAAGTACGGGCGAAACTGCTCGGGGAACTGCCGGTCTTTACGTGTSGGGGGTGYGGGGCCGTGTTCCCCGTCCAGGACTTCCTCCCGCAACAGGGGAGCTTTCGCCTGGCCTGCCCCAACTGCGGCCAGACGGCACAGGTCACCAAGCAGGACGTGGTGTGGGAGAACCCGGAGGAGCGGGCGGGGCCCCGCGACCCCAAGGCCCGGCGCGTCCTGGTGGTCGAGGACAATGCGAGGTATCGCCAGTTCCTGGCCTTCCTGTTGAAACGCGCGGGGTATGTGGTCCTGGAGGCGAGGAGCGGGCGGGAGGGGCTCGAGTTTGCCACGCGGTGGGCGCCCCACGTGGTGATCACCGATGTCATGTTGCCGGACCTGGACGGGCTGGCGATGGCCAGCCAGATCAAGGCGACGCCGGCCACGGCCCCGATCCCGGTGGTGTTCCTTACCTCGTTTCAGGCCGAAAGCCATCGCCAGCAGGCGACGGAGCTCGGGGCGACCTATTTGTCGAAGCCGATCAAGCCGGACGCCTTCTTGAAAACCGTCAATCGATTGGTAGCCGGATAAGGCCCTGCCGACCGAGGCACGGCTCCATGGTAGAGGAGAACTTGCTGCTCGCGGCAGATGACACCCCGTGGACCTCTGAGCTCGGGAGGGTCTTGATGACCCAAGGAAAGCGCGCGGTGATCGATGCCGGCGGCACAGAGGCCCGTACGGGAACGACGAGAGAAACCGAAGCGGGCCACGTTGGTCCCCCGAGGACATCTTGCCGAGGAAAGAAATGGGCTGGGTGAGACTGTCCCATGAATACCCTTGCGAAACGTGCGGAGGCCCCGTGCACCGTTGGGTTCGCCTGACGACGAAAGGGGGTCGGATCGCCGAAGCCACCTTCTGTCCAGTCTGCTTCCCTGAAGTAAAAGCCGGGGTGGACATTCCTGAGACCGACCTGTGCGGAACCGACGGGCCGAGCCCCGCGCACAACCCATCCGAGCCAGGCCAGGAAACCATAGACCTCCGCTGAGCCCTCGGCTCGGTGGACGGACTTCGGGTTTGATTGTCTCCGCACCACTCGGGGCCCCAATGCATGGGTCTTCTCGACGCACCCAGGTGACGGCGACACGAATGAGAGGGAACCGATGCGCACACGTCCGGTCTTGATCATCGATGACGATCACAGGGTGTGCGAGCTGGTCACCGAGATCCTCGAAAGCGCAGGGTTCAAAGTCCTGACGGCCCTGGATGGCCCGACCGGGATCGAGATGGCCCGGGAGGCGCAGCCGAGCGTCATCCTCCTGGATATGATGATGCCTGGCCTCGGTGGGATCGACACATGCCAGCGCCTGAAACAGGACCCGGTCCTCGAAGATATTCCCGTGGTAGGCATCACAGCTTCCGAGGACTTGACCTACACCGCAAAGGCCTTTCGCGCCGGAGCCGAGTTCTTTCTGCCGAAGCCCTTTGAGGTCGAGGGCCTGCTCCATGTGGTGTCCCTGGCCGAAGAGGCGGTGCGGCGGCAGACCCGACTGGTCCGCCGACACCAATGCCGTTCCCGGTTCCCGGTCGAGATTCCCGTCCGGTGCCTCGTCACCGAGAAGCCGAGTGCCACCCGAGACGTCACCGGCCACACGGGCGACGTGAGCATCGGCGGCCTGCTGCTCTTGCTCCCCGAAAAATTGGCGTCCGGGACCGTCTTCCGCCTCCGGCTCAGGCTCCCCGGCGGAGTCATTCCCGCCGAAGCCGTGGTCGTTTAGCAGGATCCCCAACCTGTCGCGCAGGACAGGTTCCGCCATGGCATCAAGCTTCTGCGCTTTCCGGAAGATTGCGACCTCGTCCTCTATCGACGCTTCCTGAGCGAGGTCGCTACAGGTCATGGCCCGAAACCAAAATCATGAGGGTATCGATTGCAACCTTCTGGTGTTCACCCGAGCAATCGAATCCCAAGGCTCTCCCCCGCCACTAAACCCCTTAATCACTCATCGCTTCACCGATTTTTTCCTTGATCGGTCTGCTCGCGTGCAGACCACACAACGAAAAGATGGCGGGCCGATGAATCGCTTGGGAGACCGCCGGTTGTTATACTACAATACTAAGCATTCCGGTCGAAAGGGTGCCTTGACCGATGCAAGAGGGAGGATAACGAAGATGTCCGGATCCCACCGGGAACGGGCGACCAAGATCCGCACAGTCCTGACGGCCACCCTGATACTCAATTGGTCGATGGCCGCTCTCAAGATCGGATACGGGACCTGGTCCGAGACCCTCAGCATGGTGGCGGATGGCTTTCATTCCGTGCTGGACGGCTCCGCAAACATCATTGGCCTCATCGCCATGAGCGTTGCAATTCTGCCGGCCGACCACTCGCACCCCTATGGCCATCGAAAATTTGAGAGCTTCGCCGCCCTGGGGATCTCCCTTCTTCTCCTCCTGGCCGCCTACGAGATCGGACAGGGGGCCTTTCACCGATGGCAAGTGGGGACGGGACCCCACGTAACCCCCTTGAGTTTCGTCGTGATGCTTGTCGCCATGGGAGTGAGCTTCTTCGTCAGCTGGTATGAAAACCGCGTTGGGCGGCGCCTCCACAGCGAGATCCTCGTGGCCGACGCCATGCACACCCGGAGCGATCTCTACGCTTCCCTGACCGTCCTCGTCTCCCTTGCTGCGGCGAAAGCCGGATACCCGGGCCTCGATCTCGTCGCAGCCCTCTTTATCGTCTTCCTGATCGCGCACACTGGTATACGGATTATCGGTCGGAGCCTCTCTGTCCTGGCGGATGCCTCTCGCCTCCCTCCCCGCACCGTCGAGAAGGTGGCTTTAGAGGTCGAGGGGGTCCGCGAGGTCCACGCCGTCCGGAACCGAGGATTTGCCGACGCCGTTTACATGGACCTGCACATCCTGGTCGACCCACAGCTCACCGTAGCCGAGGCCCACGCGATCGCCCACCGGGTGGAGACCTCCCTCAAGAAGCAGTACCCGGAGGTGGCGGATATGGTGGTCCATGTGGAGCCAGACACGTCTGACGAGCGCCGTCGTTCCGAGCAAAGCCGGATGCCCTAAACTCAAACACTGCCCTTATGTCGTCATCCGGCGGCTAGCGGCCCCTTCTGGCCTATCGCGAGCGAGTCGTATCCGAGAATGCGAAGCGGGTGAGGGGCAACGCCTAGGGTGGCGGGACGGTTAGCCTTTACCTCGCTGACACGCTCATGAGGGTTAGTCAGTATCCTGGTACGCCGCAAAATCCTTCAGGCTGAAGATCGACTCGTAAGGAAGTCCGGTGGCTTGAAGACTCTCGGTGCCGCCTTCTAAGCGATCTACCAAAACGACGATCTTCACGATCTGTAGGGCGGCCTCCTTCGCGGCAGCGATCGCGGTCAAGGTCGATTCGCCTGTCGTGACAACATCGTCGACAATGACGACTCTGCCTCCCGGGCTCACATGGCCCTCGATCGGTTTCTGCAGCCCGTATGTTTTAGGTTTCTTTCTCACGTAAAACCAGGGTATCGGATCATGATGTTGGTAGCTGTAAAACGTGACTGCCTGGGCTATGTGGAGCGCACCGATTTCGATTCCCCCTATGGCATCAACGGAGATGCCTTCGGCTTCCTCGATCGCTTTGATCCTCCAATAAAAAATTTGCCCAGCGAGGTAAAGTCCCTCCGGCTCACAGAGCGTTGCTTTGACGTCTATGTAGTGAGGGCTCTCTCGGCCCGAGGAGAGGTGAAATGGGGTGTCCGGGGAATACTTGTACGAATGACGGTATAACAGGCTCAGCAATCTTCTCTCAACTCTTCGCATCCCCTCCTCCTATTGCCGCACCAACTATTTTTTGCTAGCAGTCCGCTGTGGTGCGGCACTTCCGCTAGTCCCGAAAGCGTTTCCCGAAGAGACTCTCGTCCCATCGGGACGGAGCGGGATTCGGCGCTCGGCGGTGGCCTCGCTGAGCACCCCCCAGGTCTCCCCCGAGAGGACAGCCAGCCCCGGACTTATCGCGGTCTTGTCGCCCTCCTTGCCCTGGTGGACTTTGCCAACTTCGCTTTTGCGTTGAATCGGACCACCTTGGGGGATTGCTCGCTCAGCTTCTCCATCGCCGCATGCTTCTTCTCGATTTCTTCCGCCACCTCTCGTAGGCTGTCTCGCTTCTTACACTCCTCAATAAAAAGGAGTGCAGCCTTGTTGAGGAGATCAGACTTGGAAGGCCTGGGATAAAGAGGATCCTCCATCTTGTTTCTGATCGCCTCAAGGATCTCATCGATCCTGGGGTCCATGTTTATGTGAAATGCCTTTTTTTTCATAGAGGGTCCATATTCGGCCTTATATGACCATATACGCCTACTCAGAGAACTGTCAAGGGATAATTCGCGCAGTCCGACAGGAACAAACAGGTGTCCGACCTCGCCAAATCGGTCTTTCGCCGAGTCCGTCTGTCCATGTGTGGGACGCACCCCCCCCTCATCGCCGGACCGGCAGATACGCTAGAAGGCACCCCCAGCGAGGAGCGGGGCATAGCCTTCGCGATAGGTCGGGAATCGGAATATGTATCCTGACTCAACTAGTTTGGTGTTGCGACAGCGTTTGTTGCCTCGCTGCCGTCCCGCCGCGGCGCGTGACGGCGCCTGAATTCGAGGCGGAGAAACCCCGAGCTGCGCCGCCAACCAGCGCAAGACCGCAGACTCCTCGGCCGGCTCGTGGTCCACGCCGATATAGACGCTGCCTGGCTGACCCAACGCCATCAGATGGTGAAGGGCCCCAGCGCAGTCCTCGCGGTGAATGCGGTTTGTGTAGACGGGCGGTCCGTCGCTGCAAACAGCACTCTCTTGGCGCACGCGTTCGATCAGGCCCCTCCTGCCGGGACCGTACACACCACCCAGCCGGAGGACGGTAGCCGGAAACGGACCGCCCAGCACCAGGCGTTCGGCCTCGAGCATGCGAACGCCGGCAAAGTGCACCGGTTCGGTCGGCGAGTCCTCGTCCACCCAGGCTCCATCGGATTGAGCGTAGACCGCGGTGCTCGAGGTGAAAAAAACGCGCCTTATTTGCTCGCGCTGGCTCTGCAGCGCATCGAGCAAGTGGCGCAAGCCATCCACGTAAATGGCCCGGTAGTTCTCGTCGCTTGACACATCGGGTGCTGCAGTGTAGAACACAAAATCCAACTGAGGGGGCAATCTGTGAAGTGTTTCCGGAGCTGTGAGGTCGGCGACAAATAGGGACATGCCCGGGGGGAGCGGTTCTGGATGACGACGCAACCCCCAGACCTTGTGCCCTTCCGCTGCCAGGTGGAGGGCTAAGGCTGTGCCGACATAGCCGCAACCTGCGATGAGGACGTGCGCCATACCCGATGCCTCCGTCCCGCGCTACACGTCAGTCACACAGTGCCACACTTGCCTAAATTGCTTAACTCTTCCGGCTCGACACTTGGTTACGAACGCGGACGCGGCGCCGTCCACAGAATCGCAAATCACAACCCAGGCGACGACACCAGGAACCGACACTCTGAAACTGAGAGTTCAATTTACGAGAGTCTACCAGAGACGGCGGTTTGCGAAAGCCTGACCGGAACCGGTCTTGAGGTAGCGTTCGAACTCTTGGGCGCGCCTCGTATCTGCGAATGCCGCATAGGTGACCAGACGCCAGGGACGATATTTATGGGTGTGTTCGCCTTTGCCTGCATTGTGTTCGGAAATACGGCGCTTCAGATCCTTGGTGGAACCGATGTAGCGGCGGTCAGGATGAGGAATGCTTCGGAGAAGATAGACGTAGTGCATCTGCGTTTGTCCTCCTTCGCTCCCCTATGGGGAGCTTCGGAGGACACCCTTCGCTGCTTGTTATCCGATATCCAGGATTCTCAAACGGCTGGCGTGCCACCCATAGCTCGACCGAGCAAAGCGAGGACGAGCGAAGGGTGGCTCCCCGGGCAGGATTCGAACCTGCAGCCTAGCGGTTAACAGCCGCTCGCTCCACCATTGAGCTACCGGGGAATGCAATAGATGCTACCGCAATAAGACGTATCGGTCAACCGAGCGGGCGTGAGATCCGGCTGTGAGCAAACCGGACACGGGGCTACGTTTTTCTCTGCAGTTCCTGCAGAACGACCTTGGCGACGGCCTTCAGCGTCTCAAAGACGCCGGGCCCCTCGGTGGCAACCGCCTCAAACCAGGGAAGGTTGCGGGGATTGAGGGCCTTTTGCAGCTCATCGACGGGGACTGCTTTCGGGAGGTCTCGTTTGTTATACTGCATCACCAGAGGGATCTTCTCCGCGTCGAGCCCCTGCTCCGTCAGGTGCTGTGCCATATCCGCCAGGCTCTGGATGTTCGATTCCATGCGCTCGAGCTGCGAGTCGGCAACAAATACCACGCCGTCCGCTCCCTTCAGAATGAGCTTCCGGCTGGCCTCGTAAAAGATCTGGCCAGGAACCGTATAGAGGTGAAACCGCGTCTTGAACCCCCGGATCGTTCCAAGTTCCAACGGCAGGAAATCAAAAAACAGGGTGCGCTCCGCCTCCGTGGCTAACGAGATCAGCTTCCCCTTCGTCCCGGGGTCCACCTTCTTGTAAATATGTTGCAGGTTCGTGGTCTTCCCGCAGAGACCTGGGCCGTAGTAGACCAGCTTACAGTTGATCTCTCTGGCGGCGTAGTTTATAAACGACATTCTTCAGCCTTTGTCAAACAGGTTCTCCACGTCGGCATCGGTAATCTCGCCCCCCCCTGACTCCGAAAGAAGCCCCTTCTCCCCTGCGACCTTCCGCGGTCGCCGGGAGAGATGAGCGAAAATGTCGACGATCTCCCTGGAGAACTTCTTGACCTGGAGCCGGACCAGTGTCACGGCGGATTTCTGGTCCAACAACACGAGGAGGATTGCACGGCTCCCGATCAATGAGAGATGGAGACGCTTCCGCTCGCCGTCGTAAAAGACGAAAGAAAACTCTTTCTCGCCCAGGAGTTGGGCCAGCGCACCTGCGGCGGCGATACTGCCCGCGGCCAAGCTGGCCAGCGGGGTCGTGTCGAGGCCGTCCGTCTCCCCAGCGCTGGCGATGAGCTGCCCGCTCGTGTCGACGAGGAGGACTGCCCTGCCCCGGGTCTTCTGGTGCAGGGCGGTCAGGCAGGCGTTGAGCCGGGTCAGGTCTTCTTCGTAAATGATCAGATCGACTATAGGACGCACATATCCTCCGTGGGGCCCCAGGCAAATCAGCTTTCAACTTTCATGCCATCTTCCCTATCCCAGTTCCCGGCGCCCGTCCAGGGCCCGACCCAACGTAATCTCGTCTGCGTACTCCAGATCTCCCCCTACCGGGAGGCCAAGGGCGATCCGGGTGACCCGTACGCCGAGCGGGGCGATGAGGCGGGCCAGGTAAAACGCCGTCGCCTCCCCCTCCACATTCGGATTGGTGGCCACGATGACCTCTTTTACCTCCCCTGATTTCAACCGCCCCAAAAGCTCCTTGGCGGTGAGCTGATCCGGCCCTCGCCCTTCGATGGGCGACAGGGACCCCTGCAGGACATGATAGCGTCCCTTAAACGCGCCCGTTCGCTCAACAGCCAAGAGATCGTTCGCCTCCTCCACCACGCACAGGATGCTGCCGTCCCGGGTCGGATCCTGGCAAACCACGCACTGCTCCTCCTCAGCGATGTTGTAGCAGCACTCGCAGACGCGGATCTTCTCTTTCACCTCCACGATCGCTTCAGCCAGCTTCATGACCTCGTCCCGGGAGGCTTTCAAGAGGTAAAAGGCGAGGCGTTGGGCGGTCTTGGCACCCACGCCTGGAAGGCGCATCAGGACATCCACAAGGCGAGTGAGCGGGGAAGCGTACCGGATCACCATGCCAGCCTACATGAGTCCCGGCAGGTTCAACCCGCCGGTCAGCCGTCCCATCTCGGTCGAAAGCAGCTCTCGGGCCCGGCGCAAGGCCTCGTTGGTGGCGGCTAGGACAAGATCCTGGAGCATCTCCAGATCACCACCCTGGGCTACCTCGGGGTCGATCTTGATCGCCACGATTTCCCCCCGACCGTCGGCTGTCACCGTCACCATCCCTCCACCGGCCGAGCCCTCCACTCGCTGTGCGGCGACTTCCTCCTGAATCCGTTCGAGCTCCGCCTTCATCTGCTGAGCCTGCTTCATGAAGTCGCCAAATCCCTTCATGACTCACTCCGGTGAGACGAAACGTCTCACCCCTCCTTGACCTCTACGATCCGGCCCTCAAAAAGCTCCAGCGCCTCTCGAACCAGCGGATGGTTCCGGGCGGGGATCCTGGCTGGTCCCTCCGCCTTTCTGCTTTCCTCTCCCGAAGGGAGGAAGCGGTACCTCACCTGGAGGCGTCTCCCAAAGACTGCGGAGGCAGTAGAGGCAAGGAGGTTTCGGACCTCCGGGTCCTCGAGGGTGGACTGAGAGAAATGATTGCCGTTGGCAAAGGTCAAGGTCAGCGTCTCCGCCTCCAGCGTGACGTCGGCCTCGGCCAGCAGAACTGCCAAAGAGCGCCGCTCCAATCCAATCCGCCGCTGTACCTCCTGCCATCCGGTCTCAACCCCGGTCGTCGCCGCCGGTGGGTCTGGAAGGTTGGTTTCCTCCCCAGTCCTGAAGAGCCCTGGCTGCGGGTCGGACCGATCCGGTGCAGCTCCGAGGCGGCCCTCCAGAGACTCCAGTCGCTTGACCAGGCTCTCAACGGACTGAAGTCCCCGAGCCTCGGCCATCCGAACCAGGGCCATCTCCAGGACATACCGCGGTTGGGACGCCCGCCGCATCTCTCCTTCAGCATCCAACAAGAACCGAAGGGCCAATTCCACGTGGAGAAGCTCCACATGCGCCCCCTGGTGTTCGAGTTCTCGCACAGCCTCCGGGGCGAGCCCCAGGATCTCTCCTGCGTTCGAGGTTAGCTTGACAAGGAGGAGGGAGCGAAGGTGCTCCAACAAATCGAAGAGAAAGGCACGAAGATCTCCCCCTTTGGCGGCGAGCTCCCCGACCAGCTCCATGGCCCTCCCTGCCTCGCCCGCGAAGCAGGCCTCCATCACCGCTCGGACCACCTCGGGCGCCGTCCAGCCCAAAACGGCCGCCACCGCCTCGGCGGTCACCCGTTCGCCTGAATAGGTGATCACCTGGTCCAGGATGCTCTGGGCATCGCGGAGGCTCCCATCAGCCGCCCGAGCCACGCTGGCCAAGGCCTCGGGGGTCACCGCCACCCGCTCGGCCTCGGCAATCGACCCCAGACGTTCGACCAGCAGGCCTTGCCCAATTCGCCGAAAGTCGTGCCGTTGGCAGCGGGAGTGAATGGTCGGCGGGATTTTGTGCGGTTCAGTGGTGGCCAAGATGAAGACCACCTTGCGCGGCGGCTCTTCCAGGGTCTTCAGTAAGGCATTGAAGGCCGAAAGGGAGAGCATGTGGACTTCATCAATAATGTAGACCTTGTAGCGGCCTCTGACCGGCTGGTAAATGAGCTGTTCCTGGAGGTCCCGCACATGCTCAACACCGGTATGCGAGGCGCCATCGATCTCTACGCAATCCACGGCAGCCCCCGCGGTGATCTCCTTGCAGTTGAGACATTCGTTGCACGGCTCCGGCGTTGGCCCCTTATCGCAGTTCAGCGCCTTGGCCAGGATCCGCGCCGTGGTGGTCTTCCCGACTCCCCGGGGACCCGCAAAGAGAAAGGCGTGGGCCACGCGGCCTTGCCGGATGGCGTTCTTGAGGGTCCGGGTCACCGGCTCTTGCCCCACGACCTCGTCGAAGCTCTGAGGGCGCCAGCGCCTGGCCAGTACTTGGTAGGACATAATGACTCCGTTCAGAGTTCACGGTTCAGGGTTCAGAGTCCAAAAAGGGCTCCCTATTTAACTTCAATTTTCGTTGTCCATGAACCACGAACCATGATCCCTGAACTGTAATAAAAGAGTCCTTGGCCGTGCACCCACCATCGATCCCTCCTCCCGGCTCTTCCCCAGGAGCGAAGGCTCCGGCCGAGCACCCCCGCGGCACAGGAGGCGCACCGCTTACCGCTGCTTCCTTCCGGACCTGACGGGGTTCACGGATCCCCCTTGCACAGGACCCGGCCCTCACCGCCCCAACCCTGGACCGATCGCCCGGAGATCGCGGACCTCGGGTGGGAGTTCAACCCCGCTATAGCGGATTGCGGGTTCAGGGCACCGCTAGCTCCCCATCTAGCACGGCCAAGGACTTCTTCGGATGGTTCAGGGTTCGTGGTCATAGTTCATGGATTAAGCCAATCGAAGTTGAATATGAAGCACCCTTCATGCTGTGAACTCTGAACCGTGAACCATGAACGGCGATCCCGCAGTGCGGGATCTCATGGCGGAGAGGCCGGGATTCGAACCCGGGGTGGGTGTCACCCCACACACGCTCTCCAGGCGCGCACCTTAAGCCGCTCGGCCACCTCTCCGTCGGTTCATGGATCATGGTTCAGGGTTCATGGAATAAACCGTCCGGGTCAGGGGTCAGAGATCAAGCCAAATATAATTCCTTCTGACAATGAACTATGAACCATCCACCATGAATCTTCAACTATGAACTTTGAACCATGAACTGCGATTCGCCTCCGGCGAATCGCTGGCGGAGGGGGTGGGATTCGAACCCACGTGCCCCGCTCATCACGGGACAACCCGATTTCGAGTCGGGCCCGTTACGTCCACTTCGGTACCCCTCCCGCTCGCCACGCCCGACCCGCGGGAGCAAGATGGCTGCCGCCGAGTCCGAAAGAATTCCTGCAAGAGGACCTGAGACTCCTCCGCCCGCACACCGCTGATCACCTGAACCGTGTGATTAAGACGCGGGTCCTCCAGGATATGATACAAACTCTCGACGCCGCCCCCCCGTGGGTCAGCGGTCCCATAAACCAGGCATGCCACCCGCGCGTGGACTAAAGCGCCAGCGCACATCACGCACGGCTCCAGGGTGACATAGAGGGTAGCGGCGGGTAACCGATAATTGCCGACCCGCTGTCCTGCCGCGCGGAGGACCAGCATCTCGGCATGAGCGGTGGGATCGTGCAAGGCGACAGGGCGATTATAGGCTGCGGCCAATGCGACCCCGTCCTGGACCAACACAGCTCCCACCGGCACCTCGCCCTCGTCGGCCCCCCTTCGGGCCTCCTCCAGGGCGACCTCCATCCACGACAAATGCCCCCTAGAGGTTGCGTCCGTGGGCGAAGACATACAACTCCTCCTGACAGAGTGCGGAAAGTATAACAGAACTGACACCGGAAGGGCAACCGGAAGGGGGGCGTTACACCTGTTGATCGATTAGGCGATCCACTTTGGTCTTGATCTCGTGAAGGAGCGTCCGGGTTTGAAGCTCGATCTGCCGCTTCTCCAGCGCCCGCCTCACGGCATGGAGCATGACCTCGTTCTTGAATCCCTTGACGATGAAATCGAAGGCCCCCAGCTTCAGGGCGGTAACAGCGTAATGCGAAGAGGGATGGGCGGTGACCACGACCACCGGCGTCTCTGGAGAGACGGTCTTCAATCGGTTGATCAACTCGGGGCCCGACATGCCCGGGAGAACGAGATCTACCAAGATGAGGTCGACCGCTTTGAGCCGCAAGAGCTCGAGGGCCCGAGGGGCCGTGGACACCGTGAGGACCTCGTACCCGTGGTCCCGGAGCAGGTCAGCATAGATCGCCCGCTCCAGGAGCTCGTCCTCAACGATGAGAATCGTGCCCAGTGGGCCATTTGTGGAGTGTTGTATAGATCCCTCCACATACCGGGACGCCTCCAACTCGTGCAGGCACTTCAGGGTACGCTCGAGATCCCTGTGCAACTGCTTCACCTTGAGAAGCGCTTGGATCCGGATGAGGAGTTCACGCTGTTCGATGGGCTTGGCCAGAAAGTCATCGGCACC
>LKGT01008387.1_pt1 | contig 19636 bp, 15 predicted proteins | sample 503861 | NCBI WGS metagenome assembly LKGT01 (sample SAMN04113194, study PRJNA297058) | marine sediment metagenome | biome: marine benthic biome; feature: marine benthic feature; material: marine sediment; isolation source: sediment sample collected at the water-sediment interface from the South......
TGGTGATCCATGCGCTGCACGAGGAACAGGACATTCAGCGGATGGGGGGCCTACGCCCGCATATGAAGGTGACGGCGTTCACCTTTCTGGCGGGGGCGCTGGCGAATGCGGGGATCTTTCCGCTAGCGGGGTTCTGGTCGAAGGATGAGATTCTCTTTGCGGCCTTTAACGGAGGCCACTACGTGGTGTGGCTGCTGGGGCTGGTGGGGGCGTTTCTGACCGCGTTTTACATGTTCCGGCTCTATTTCCTCACCTTCGAGGGCCAGTACCGGGGGGATCCCCATCACGCCCCTCACATTCATGACGCCCCGCCGACGATGGGGATTCCCCTCATTGTGTTAGCGGTCGGCTCCGTGGTGGCAGGGATGGTGGTGGGGTATCCGCCGGAGCACGGCCTGTTCCATGAGTTCCTCGCGCCGGTCCTCGCGCATGGGGGGGAGGTCGCTGAGGCGGCATCGAGCCTGGTCCTGCCGCTGGCGGTGCTCTCCGTCCTCGTGGCGGGGGCTGGGATCGGCCTGGCGTATCTCTTCTATGTCAGCATCAGCTACCGAAACGTACCGGAGATCTGGGTCGCACAGCTCCAGGGGCTCTACCGGTGGGTCTATAACAAGTATTATGTGGATGAGCTGTATTGGGCCATCTTTGGAGATGGGTTTCGGGGTCTCTGCGGCTTTTTCTCGCGGGTGGATGAGAAGGTAGTGGACGGGGCGGTCAATAGAGCTGCGACGGTCACAATGAAGGTCAGCATCGGTTCCGACTGGACTGACATCAAAATCGTAGATGGGCTTGTCAACAAGATCGCGGATATCATACAGGGGGGCAGTCGGGGGCTGCGGCTGATCCATACCGGCATGGTCCAGAATTACATCCTGGCGATAACCATTGGGATCTTTTTCATTGTGAGCGCCTATATCATCTTCTGAAGTCCGACGTCCAAAGTCCAGGCTCCGGAAGGGCTTGTTCGTGAGCGGGGCTTTGCCGACGGGACCTTGGACCTGGAAGCGGAGGAATAGTTTCCCATGAGTGGAGTGACATTGCCACTGCTCACCATCGTGACCTTTCTCCCCTTGGCAGGGGCCATTCTCCTCTTGTTCATCCGTCGGGACAAGGAAGGCCTTATCCGGCGGGTGAGCCTTGTCGTTACGGGGGTGACCCTCCTCATCTCATTGGCGCTGCCACTCTCTTTCGATTTCGGGAGCGCCGAATTCCAGTTCGTGGAGAGGGTCTCCTGGATCCCAACGATCGGGGTGAGCTATATCATGGGGATAGACGGGATCAGCCTCTGGTTGGTGTGTCTCACTGCCCTGATCTCACCCATCGCGGTGCTCTGCTCGTGGGAGGCGATCACCGAGCGGGTGAAGGAGTATCACTTCTTTCTCCTCCTCATGCATACAGGGATGATGGGTGTCTTCCTCGCGTTAGACTTCTTCCTCTTCTATGTCTTCTGGGAAGTGGTGCTGGTCCCCATGTACTTCCTCATCGGCATCTGGGGGCATCCAGCTCGCCGCCTGTACGCGGCCATCAAATTCTTCCTCTACACCCTCTTCGGCAGCGTGGTGATGCTGCTCGGCATCCTGGCGGTCTACTTCTATGCCGGAGCGCAGACCGGCACGCACACCTTTGATATCCTGGAGCTGATGAAGGTTTCTTATCCGTGGTCTCCCAGCCTCCTTTCCTTCCAGAACCTCGTCTGGCTGGCCTTCTTCCTCTCCTTTGCCATCAAGGTCCCCATGTTCCCCTTCCACACATGGCTGCCGGATGCGCACACCGAAGCCCCCACCGCCGGCTCGCTCATCCTGGCGGCTGTCTTGCTGAAGATGGGGACCTACGGCTTCGTCCGGTTCAGCCTGCCGATGTTTCCCGAGGCCACACTCTACTTTGTCCCCTTTATGGTGACCTTGAGTATTTTCGCTATCATCTACGGGGCGATGGTCTGTCTGGTCCAGCAGGACATGAAGCGGCTCATTGCCTTCAGCTCGGTAAGCCACATGGGCTTTGTGATGCTGGGCATGTTCGCGCTGAACATGCAGGGGCTTCAGGGGAGCATCTTGCAGATGGTCAATCATGGCCTCTCCACCGGGGCCCTGTTCTTGATCGTTGGCCTCATCTACGACCGGATCCACTCGCGGATGATTGCCGATATGGGAGGCCTGTCCACCGTTATGCCGATCTATGGGACCCTTTTTGCGATTACCATGTTTTCGTCCATCGGCCTCCCTGGTCTGAATGGGTTCATCGGCGAGTTCCTCATCTTGGTGGGGGCGTTTAAGGTGAGCTGGCTGTGGGCGCTGTTCGCCGTTTCCGGAATTGTCCTGGGGGCGGCCTATATGCTCTGGTTGTTTCAGCGCACGATGTTCGGCAAGGTGATCCATGAGAGGAACAAGGGACTGCCCGACCTGAACCTCCGCGAAGTCATGACCCTCATCCCGCTGGTGATCATGTTCTTCTGGATCGGGCTCTATCCCGCTCCCTTTTTGAAGGCGATGGAACCCTCGGTGCAGAAGGTGGTGAAGCGGCTCGATCAGGCCCGGAAGGTGGTGGAGGCGCCCACCCCCACACCGGTCGCCCGGAACTGGGCGCGGGACCGTCACGAGGAATGACCATGCCAGGAACCTACAATCCTGCAGATGTTCTTCAGGCTTTGCCGGAGGTCTTTCTCGCGAGTGTGGCGCTCATCGTCTTGGTCCTCTCTTTTGCCGCGCCGGCCCGGCGGGGATGGATGGAGACCCTGAGCATTGGGGGCGTGGTGGGAACGGGGGTTTTGCTGGTCTGGGCTGCGGTCCCGTTGTTCCAACCGGGAGGAAGTCCGGTCTCCGTCTTCAGCGGGTCATACCTGGTCGACAAGTTCGCCATCTTCTTCAAGGTGGTCTTCCTGATTGCCACGCTGCTGGTCATCCTGATGTCGATCGATTACCTCCCCTTGGTCGGCGTTCCCGTCGGGGAGTTTTACGCGATCCTGCTCTTTTCGACCGTGGGAATGATGTTCATCGCCTCGGGCGGGAATCTCCTTACTCTGTACATTGGCCTCGAGACAATGTCTATCAGTATCTATATCCTTTGCGGCTTTCTCAAGCGGGACCAAAAGTCGAATGAGGCGGCCCTGAAATACCTCCTCATGGGGGCATTCTCCTCTGGGGTGATCCTCTATGGCATCTCCCTCCTCTATGGACTGACCGGGGCCTTGGGCTTCGAGGAAATCGCTGCCACGCTCGCCACGATCGATCTCTCCAATCCTGCCCTCCTCCTCGCCATGGTGATGCTCACGGCCGGATTCGGATTCAAGATCGCCATCGTCCCCTTCCATATGTATCTGCCGGACGTCTACGAGGGGGCGCCCACCGCGGTGACCGCCTTCCTGGCGGTTGCCTCCGAGGCGGCTGGCGTGGCGGCGCTCCTCCGGGTCTTCCTGGGGGCCATGCCGCATATTCAGGTTGACTGGACCGTTCTCTTCTGGATCCTCGCCGCCCTGACCATGACGATCGGGAATGTCGTGGCCATGGCCCAGCGGAACATCAAGCGCATGCTGGCGTATTCGAGCATCGCCCACATCGGATATGTCTTGATCGGCTTTGTGGCGGGAGCGAAGTTGGGCATCTCCGCCGTCCTGTTTTACGTGCTCGTATATGCCTTCATGACGGCAGGGGCATTTGCGATGGTGATCCTCCTCCAGACCGAAACGGTGAAGGGGGACCTCATTGAGGACTTTGCCGGGCTGGGCCAGGTGAAACCGATCGCGGCCGCGGCTATGGTGATCTTTCTTCTTTCGTTGACCGGGATCCCCCCCACGGCCGGTTTCGTGGGAAAGTTTTATCTCTTCAGTGCCGCGATCAGCGCCGGGTATGTGTGGTTGACCTTGATCGCCGTGATCAACACCGCCATCTCCCTCTTTTATTACATGCGCGTCGCCATGGTCATGTACATGGGGGAGGCCCCCGAGGGTCTGGCCCTGAGTTCCTCCCGCCCCTTGCATGCGGCGGTGGCCTTTGCGGTGCTGGGGACACTGGGCATTGGGATCTTTCCGCAATGGTTTCTGAAGATTGCGCAGGCATCGGTCTTCGGCCTGCTGCCATAGGCGGCTTGACACTGGGAACCGTCGGGGGTATAAAGACCCAGTTCTGTCCCGTGAGGTGAGCGGTGGAAGCGATTGAGACACCCCCTCTGATCAGGATTCCAAATTTTATCCCCTGGATCCCCGGGCCGTTCATTCCAGATCATGTGGTCATGACTTGGATCGTCATGGCCTTCTTGATTGTCGTGTCGTACCTGGCGACCCGGCGTCTGACCGAGGTGCCGGGGCCGATTCAAAATGTGCTCGAGCAGGTGATTGAGGCCTTCACCGGGATCCTGGACAGCATCATCGGGCATGAAGGAAGGCGGTATCTTGCCTTGATCGGCACTGCGGGGTTGCTCATCTTTTTTAGCAACATCCTGATCCTGATTCCGGGTCTCCGGAGCCCGACGGCCAACTTGAACACGACGGCATCCTTGGCCATCGCAATCTTCGTTTCGTACCATTACTTCGGCGTCCGAAAGCAGGGCCTGCTTACCTATTTGAAGCACTTCCTTGGACCGGTGGGTGAATTCCCCAAATTTCTCCTGATCGCCATGGGGTGGATCCTCGTGCCGGCCTTCATCTTGGTGGAGGTGATCAGCCATCTGGCCCGTGCCCTCTCCCTCTCGATCCGGCTCTTCGGCAATATCTTTGGGGAAGATACGGTGTTTCTGTTTATCCTGTTCCTGACCTCCATCATGTGGCCTATCTATGCCCTGGCTCCCTTGATCTCAGTGCTTGTCATTTTCACTGGATTGGTCCAGGCGCTGATTTTTGTGATGCTATCGACCATGTATATTGCGGGAGCAGTAGAGACCCACCATGCAGAGCATTGAGGCGGAAGGTCGAGAGGCATTCGAGTGGCAAGAAATGTCCCGCTCGGTAGAACCAACTTGAGTCTCGGGAAGGAGGGGCGTGCATGCGATCGAAGTTGACGGGCATTGTGACAGCGGTATTGGCGGCGTTGGGCTCGACCACATTCGTGTGGGCTGCAGAGGCAGGCGCACCGCTCGACCAGACTTATTTCTGGGTAACGGTCTTGACCGCAGGGTTCGGGATGGCTATTGCCTCGGCCATGGCCGCCTTGGCTCAGTCGCGGGCGATTTCTGCTGCCCTGGAGGGGATCGCCCGGCAACCGAATGCCGCGGGACGCATCCAAACCGCGATGATCATCGGGTTAGCCCTAATTGAATCTCTGGCCATCTACGTGTTGTTGATTGCCATGATCCTCCTCTTTGCTGACCCCTTTAGCGGGATCATTGTGGGGGCGCCATAGACCAGGGGCCCCGGAAATCCGGGGCCTCTCATTTTTGGGAGAGTAAGTACAAATATTCACATGCTCATCGAGTATCTTCTTGGTGGCGTTGGTAGCCGGCACGAGCCGAGGCTTTTCCAGCATCCTTTTCTACCTCGTCGTCTACGCCTTTATGAACCTGGGGGCCTTCGCCGTGATCATCGCCCTTGCCCGGCAGGGGGAGGAGAGACCAACCCTTTCCACTTATGCCGGCTTGAGTTCTCGCCATCCCGCCATGGCCTTCGCCATGGCGGTGTTTATGTTTTCACTGGCAGGTCTCCCCCCCACAGGGGGATTCATGGGGAAGTTTTATATCTTCAGTGCTGCGGTGGAGGCCGACTATGTGGGGCTCACGGTGATCGCGGTTATCTGTAGTCTCATCTCCGTCTTCTTTTATCTCCGGGTCGTGGTCGTGATGTACATGGAGGAACCCCAGGAAGGACATCCGAGTCCGGTCGTTTCCCCCGCCATCCTCATCACACTTTTACTCGCGACGGCGGCCACACTGCAGTTGGGGATTATGCCGGCTGGGGTGTGGGATCTGGCGGTTCGGTCGATCCGAGTCTTTTGGGGGTAGGGGGTATGAGGCGCGAGAAGTCGGACGGGTCGACCAGGCATCGGATCCCTGAAAGGACGATCGCCCGCCTGAGTATCTACCTCAGGTGTCTGGAGGAGGTTGTCGCCGATGGGACAGTTGCGGTCTCTTCCCAGCAGTTGGCCAAGCGCTTCGGGTTGAACTCTGCCCAGGTCCGCAAAGATTTAGCGTACTTTGGCCAGTTCGGGGTTCGGGGGCTCGGCTACTATACCGAGGAGCTGAAGCAGAACCTGGAGCGGATCCTGGGACTCGACCAGGAGTGGGACGTGGCCCTGGTAGGTCTCGGAAACCTGGGCTCCGCCCTCTTGAGGTACCGGGGCTTTCAGCAGCGCGGGTTTCGGATATCGGTGGTCTTCGACAATGATCCCAGCAAAGTGGGCCGGCGGATTGGCAAAGTCCCGGTCCGCCCCGTTGAGAAGATCGTCCCCGTCCTCAGGCGTCGCAGGATGAAGATGGCCGTCATCGCCGTCCCCGCGAGTGCGGCCCAGGCGGTCACCGACCGGTTGGTCGCTGCGGGGGTGAATGCCATCCTGAATTTCGCCCCGACGCAGCTCTTCGTTCCCAAGGGGGTCAAGGTGCAGAACGTGGACCTCTCCGTTATGCTCAAGACCTTGAGCTTCTATACGACCCGGTCCGCCCGCGACACCCGAGTCTCTGACCGATGACCGATGAGAACAGCTGTCAGCTAACAGCCCTGGCTCGATTTCGGATTGCCAATTTCGAATTTCGAATTGAAAGCCAACTCCATACTTAGAAAATCCGACATCCGCAATTCCCAATCCGAAATGTTGGAAGCTGACTGCTGACAGCCGACTGCTGACTGCTTAAGGCGGGCGCCTACAAGATGCCGTACAGACTCTTCCCCTTCCTGGCTAATGCGTCCACCTTTTTGGTCACCTCGGGGTCCTCGATAAGCGGGGGGGCATGATGGGACTTCAGCCGCGCATCGATGATCAAGGACTTCCGGCACCCCCAGTGCTTGTGCTCGATGAAGCTTCCGACCCCATGGACGTCATTGGAAGGATTCGATCGGGTAAAGGTCACCCAAAGGAAGTTTCTCAAGTTCCTCGCGGTGAATTCGGCATCATCCACAAGGACGATGAGGGTGATGCCTTCGAGGTTACACCGCTCGTCGAGAAAGCTCGCGAACGCGTGCATTTCCATTTCGGCCTCGTCGTAATCGGAGAATGGCGGTCCTTGGACAACGACGATCCCGGGCATGGCGAGGGCACAGTTGGAATACCCCCCCTGGCAGCGTGAAATTCTCCGGGATTTTTCTCGCCAGCTCCCGCTTCTTGTTGCCCGCCGCAGCGATGACGAGTTTGGATCCGGCATTCAGTCCTGTTCCCGAGTAGTCGAGCGTATCGATGGTCGTACGCGTCTGGAAGTGAAGGTCCCGCGTCCAGTCAACCCGCTCCAAGGCGTGCCCGAGGAACTGTTCGATCTGGTGGACATCGAGGTCGGGGTTGTCTTCCCCCGCAACGATGAAAAGGTACTTCGCGAGGGAGCACTGGCCAAAACCGAGCAGGGCGTTCGCGATGGTCAGGATTTCCTGGGGAATCCGCTCGCCATAAGGGACATACCGCTCGCTGCCGATCGCGAGAAGAAGGGGGTGGACACCGGCGGCGTCCACCGCGTGGATGGCCTTGACGCCCGGGAGTTCTACGGGAACCATTGGTTGCGTGATCTCATGGATGAGCTGCCCGAAGGAGGTGTCCTCCTGGGGTGGACGGCCGACAACGGTGAAGGGCCAGATGGCGTCCTTGCGATGATGGACCTTCTGAACCTCGAGGACGGGAAAATCGTGAGCGAGGCTGTAGTATCCCAGATGATCGCCAAAGGGTCCCTCCGGGAGCGTTTTCTTGGGATCGATGGTCCCGGTGATGCAGAAGTCCGCATCCGTCGAGATGACAAAACCATCCCGCAGCGTGTAACGAAATCGGCGGCCACCGAGCATGCCGGCGAAAAGCAGCTCTGTGAGACCCTCAGGAAGAGGCATGACCGCGGCAAAGGTATGAGCCGGCGGTCCACCCACAGAAATGCTTGCCTTCAGGGATTCACCCCGGCGAATAGCTGCTGCATGGTGGACGCCAATTCCGCGGTGAGTCTGGTAGTGGAGCCCGACCTCCTTTCCCACCTGGTACTGGTTCCCGGCGAGCTGCACGCGGTAGATACCTAGGTTGGAGTTCATCACGCCCCCCTTGTCGGGGTGTTCGGTGTACACCTGGCCTAACGTGATAAAGGGACCTCCGTCGTCGGGCCAATTCTGGATCTGGGGGAGCTGGTCGATGGTGGTGCTCCCCTCGAGGATTGGCCCTTCCGATACCCGTCGAGGCAAAGACTGGAGTCCAGTGAAGGGGACTGTGGCGAAGCTGAACGGCGTACGCCAAAAGTTCGAGGGGTCGGCCTTTAGCCGGACGATTTTCTTCACTCGCTCGAGGCTGTCCCGGAAGATAAATCGGCAGCGCTCGATGGTCCCAAAGAGGTTACAGACGGCGGGAAATCGGCAGCCCTTGACGTTCTCGAAGTAGATCGCCGGGCCTTTCACCGCATATACGCGCCTCTGGATCTCCGCCATCTCGAGGTAGGGATCAACTTCTTCGGTCACGCGCACCAGGTGACCGTTTCGCTCGAGATCGAGGACACATTCTTTGAGGCTTCTATATCCCATCGGCCAACGCGTACCGACCGTCCTCCGGCGGCAGCTCCTCGACATATCCTTCCAGGATGATCTCTGCGTTGGCCGGAACCTCCGTGTCGATGGTCTCGCACTTCACCAGCTCGACGGGTCCGCCTGCCTTCGCGATGCGGTCGGTGATTTCGGCGACTTCCAGGATCGGGTCTACGGGTGCAGAGATCCGTTTGAGATCGCCCTCCTGTTCGAGGACCTGGAGGAATTCTCGAAGATCCCGATAGGACATTGATCCCTCCTTTCCTCCTGCCGTGAGACGCCTCGCTCATCCCGGGATAAATGCAAGGTGCTCGATCACTATATCTATGGAAATCGGGTGGAACAAGGGATTTTTCCGCCCAGGCGACCCGGGTGTGCCAAGGGGGATCGGAGGTTTCGCCTCCTGCGGTCGCGGGAGAGAGGAGGCTGTTCGGGGAGACCCCTCATCGGGAGGTCGGCAGCAGCGGGAGTGGGGAAGAGGGGTTACGTCTCGAAACAGCTTGTTTCTGCGACTGGTTTCTATCATATCGTGTCTGTTGGACATCGGGAAATGTCCTTGACCCCTTTCGGGGCGGACCGTATACTGAACAACTACTGTCGACTAGTGCCCCTGTGGAGCAGAAGTGGCTTATTCACCGCGCTATGACGATTCCGGAGTCTCCCTGCTGACCGGTGAACGCGGGGATCGACTTGCTCTTGCCTTGGACGGGTTTTTTGGCAGCGTGGACGCGCCAAGGCTCCTCACGGGGGAACGGGACGGGACACGGGAGCGCCAGCAACTCCTCCGACTTCTCCGAGACTTCGTGGAGTCAGAGCGACAGGCCATCTGCAAGCAGCACCGGCAGGGCGCTCGTGGCATGGAGGTGGTGAAAGGGCTGACTGACCTGGCGGATGTGGTCGTCGATCAGCTCTACCACCGGAGCGAAGAGGCCTGTCGCGTGGCGTTTCAGGTCGATCTTCCCTGTGCCTTGCTGGCCCTGGGGGGCTATGGCCGTCGGGAGCTGAACCCCGCCTCGGACATCGATCTGATGTTCCTCCACTCAAAGCAGATCAGCCGATCGGTTCATGCCCTCATCCATTTCCTCATCCCCCTCCTGTGGGACTTGGGATTTAGCATCGGCCACAGCGTCCGGTCCCTTCAGGACTGTGCCCGGATGGCCGCGGAGGACCTCAGTTCTCGGTCCTCGATGCTGGAGGCACATCTCTTAGCTGGGGACAAGGGCCTGTACAATCAGATGGAGGCCGTCCTCCGGGGAGGCCTCAGGCGAAGAAGGGGAAATGCTTACATCCAGGCAAAGCTCCAGGAGCGGGCGGCGCGGTATGCGAGGTACGGGGATACGGTGTACCTACAGGAGCCTCACGTCAAGGAAGGGGCCGGGGGGCTTCGGGATGTGCATACGGCGCTCTGGATTGCTCGGGTCCGTCACGAGGTGAGGTGCCTGGAGGATCTGGGGGGCTCTGGCCTCCTGAGCCAGGAGGAGCTGCAAGGCTTGCGGCAGGCAGTCGATTTTCTCCATCGGATTCGGAATGAGCTCCATTATCTGTCGGGCCGAAAGAACGACCTCCTCCTGTTTCATTTGCAAGAACCGGCTGCCGCGCACCTGGGCTTCGGCGACGACCGGGCGGCCCGGGGGGTCGAGCGATGCATGCAGCATTACTATCTCCAGGCGCGGACCGTCTTTCGCCTCTCAGAGCGAGTCATCGAGCGATGTACCCAGGTGCAGACCTCGAAGGAGAGCCTCATGACGCGACTGAGGGCCAGGGACTTGGGGGACGGCTTGACGGAAATCAATCGCGAGATCCAGGTCCTTCCACGGAACCGACGCCTCTTTGAGGATGACCCGGTTCGCCTCCTGAAGATCTTCTGGTACGCCCTCCAGACCGGCTATTCCTTAAGCTCGGGCGCCCAGGAGCTCATCCGGGAGCATCTGTACCTGGTCGACGACAAGTTCCGCCAGTCCAGCCGGGCCCTCAATTTCTTTTTGGCCATCCTTCGAGAATCCAAGGGTGTGGCAGCGACGCTCCGGCTCATGCACGAGCTTGGGGTCCTGGGGGCATATGTCCCGGAGTTTACCGAGCTCACCTGTCTCGTACAGTATGATCTCTACCACAAGTACACGGTCGACGTGCACACCCTGCTGGCATTGGAGCACCTGGAGTCCTTGGATCAGGCCCCCATCCATTACGCTGAGGAATTTCGGGCGATTGTGGCCGAGTTCAAGCGGCCGGAGATCCTGAAACTGGGGGTCCTCTTTCACGATATCGGGAAAGCGGGAGGCCACGGGCACGTGGAGCGGGGGGCGAAGATGGTGCAGCGGATCCTGACCAGGATGGGCCTCCCGGACGCCGACGTGGACGAGGTGCGTTTCTTGGTGGAGCATCACCTTGCCATGGCCCACATCTCGCAGCGCCGGGACCTGGATGACGAACCCATGCTCATCGATTTTGCCCGAAAGGTCCGGGATATTGAGCGGTTAAAGATGCTCTACCTCCTCACCTACTTGGATATTCGGGCAGTGGCTCCGGAGGTGTGGACCGCGTGGAAGGGGACGCTCCTCTGGGAGCTCTACATCCGCATCCATACCCTCCTCACCCGGGGGATCCCTGAGGGGATAGACGAGATGGCCAAGGCGGCCGAGATCAAGGAGCACCTGTTCCAAGAGCTTCGCCAGGACTTCTCCCTCCCGGTTGTTCAGACCCATCTGGAACAGGTCCCTGTCCGCTACCTCCTGACCGTGCCCTCGGCGAAGGTGGCATCCCACCTCCGCATGGTCGAGCGGCTCGGAGGGATCGAGGAGGTGGCAGTAGAGTGGACCCCCTATCCCCTAGTGGGCCACTGTGAAGTGACTGTCTGCGCGTTCGGTCGGCCGGGACGATTTGCCCAGATTGTAGGTACCCTCACGGCCAACGGGATGAACATTCTGGGCGCCCAGATCTTTACCCGTCGAGACGGGCTGGTCCTCCGAGCGTTCCAGGTGGATGACGGCAAGGGGGCAGCCATTACCGATGGGGAGGCCTGGCGAAGATTCGAGATGGACCTCGGTGGGGTGCTCGCCGGTCAGGTGGATGTGGGGCAGCTCATCCTGGGCAGGCAACGGGAGATCTTGAGCCGCCCTGCCCGGAAGGGCGGGACACCCCCTCTCACCCGGGTGGAGTTCGACAACTACGTGTCGGAGACCCACACGGTGATCGATGTACGCACCCACGATCGCCTGGGCCTTCTCTACACCATCTCCAAGGTCCTCAGGGAGCTGGGGCTCGACATCAGGCTCGCCAAGATCACCACCGACGTTGAACAGGTGGTGGATGTCTTCTACGTCACCCAGCGGGACGGGGGTAAGGTGCGGGACGAGCAATGGATGGAAGAGATCCGCGAGCGCCTGGAGGCCGCCATTGCTCAAGGGCTCTTGCAAGAGCCCTAAATCGTCGGTTGACCGGGGTGGCAGGGACGCCGTTTGTGCTGTCGTCTCGTGATCGACCTCTCTCCGGTTCAATGTCCATAACGGGCAAAACCACGGTGTGTGTCTTGTTAGGGGATCCGGTGGCCCACAGTGCCTCCCCTCGGATGCAGAATGCCGCCTTTGCCGCACTGGGACTCGATTGGGTCTATATCCCATGGGCGGTGCGCCCGAAGGCGCTCCCAGAGGCTCTCGGCGCCTTACGGGGGATTGAAAATTTCGGCGGGGCGAATGTGACCATTCCGCATAAGGAGGCAGCCTTGGAAGCCATGGATGAGCTCAACTCCGAGGCACTTTCCATCGGTGCGGTGAACACCATTGTCCCTCGAGAAGGGGTCCTCGTCGGGCACAATACGGATGGAGAGGGATTTGTGACCTCCCTGCGGGAGGAGGCCGGGGAAGACCCGAGGGGAAAACGGGTAGGTCTGGTGGGGACGGGGGGGGGAGCCAAAGCGGTGGCCTATGCCCTGGCGCGGGCGGCAGTGGCAGAGCTCTGCCTCTTCAGTCGGAGTGAGGACCGGGCTCGATCCGTGCTCAGCCATCTTCGGAACTTGTCTCGAAATATCGAGGTCTTGGCATTGGGCTTGCAACAAATCCAACCCGATCGATTGAGACGAATGGACATCCTTATCAACGCGACGCCAGTGGGGATGGAGCCCTCAGACCCGCCCTTGTTCGATTACGGGGTGTTGCCAGACCACTTGTTGGTTTGTGATCTGATCTACCGGCCCCCTGAGACCCCACTGTTGGCGTCGGCCCGGATGCGGGGGTGCCGAATTCTAAACGGTGCTGGTATGCTTCTCTACCAGGGGGTGCGGGCATTTGAGCTCTGGACGGGGCAGAAGGCCCCGGTCCTTGCCATGCGACAGGCTCTGACTCGGGGGGGAGAAGAGGCCTTGACAGGATCCGGAATCGGGCCAGTATAATGAGGTCCCACTCAATCATTCTGTTCGCAGCCACGTGGAGGTTGCCATGACCGTCGCGTCGAGTCGCCTCGGCGAGATGTTGGTCAAATCAAAGCTGATCAGCGATGACCAGCTCAAGAAGGCCCTAACGCAACAGTCGTCGGGCGGGGGGCGCCTGGGGAGCAATCTGGTCAAGCTGGGGTACCTCAGCGAAGAAGACATCACGAGCTTTCTGAGCAAGCAATACGGTGTTCCCTCCATCAACCTCGCGCACTTCGAGATCGACCAGAGCGTGATTAAATTAGTCCCGGCCGAGATTGCTCAAAAGCACATGGTCATCCCCATTAACCGAAAGGGGAACGTTATCACCGTGGCCATGGCCGACCCCAGTAACATCTTTGCCATCGACGACATCAAGTTCTTATCCGGTTTTAAGGTCGAGCCAGTGGTGGCTGCCGAGACCTCGATCAGGAATGCCATCAACAAGCATTATGACTCCGCCGGGCTCGTTCAAGACATCATGAGGGACTTCGACGACCGGGAGGTCTCCACGGTTGACGAGAGTGACGAGGGACCTGATGTTGGCGATCTGCAGCGGGCCACCGAGGATGCCCCGGTGGTCAAGCTGGTGAACCTGATCCTGAGCGATGCGATCAAAAAGGGAGCCTCAGATATTCACATCGAGCCTTACGAGAAATCCTTCCGCGTCCGGTTACGTATTGACGGGATCCTCTACGACGTCATGCAGCCTCCTATGAAACTGAAGGCAGCCATTATCTCTCGAGTCAAGATCATGTCCCAGCTTGATATCGCCGAGCGGCGGCTCCCCCAAGATGGACGCATCAAAATCAGGATGGGACAGAAGGAGATTGACTTCCGGGTTTCCACCCTTCCGACTCTCTTCGGTGAGAAGGTGGTTCTGCGTCTCCTCGACAAATCCAATCTGCAGCTGGATATGACCATGCTGGGGTTTGAACCTCAGGCGCTCCAGATCTTCGAGAAGTCCATTCTGTTGCCTTACGGGATGGTCTTGGTCACCGGACCCACCGGCAGTGGGAAGACGACCAGCCTGTATTCGGCCCTGCACCGCCTGAACACCACCGAGACCAACATCATGACTGCAGAAGACCCAGTGGAGTTCAACCTCCAGGGGGTCAATCAGGTCCAGATGAAGCCAGAGATCGGTTTGAACTTCGCCACCGCCCTCCGCTCCTTTCTCCGGCAGGACCCGGACATCATCATGGTGGGGGAGATCCGGGACTACGAGACGGCGGAGATTGCCATCAAGGCGGCCATGACCGGCCACCTGGTCCTGTCCACGCTGCACACCAATGATGCCCCCTCGACCATCAGTCGGCTCATCAATATGGGAGTGGAGCCGTTCCTGGTGTCGGCCTCGACCAATATGATCCTGGCCCAACGGCTTTGTCGAAAGATCTGCAACAGTTGTAAAGAAGAGATCTCGGTGCCTCGTCAGGCCCTGGTCGACACCGGCTTCACACCCGAAGAGGCCAAAGCGCTTGTGTGCTATCAGGGGAAGGGGTGCATGGAGTGCAACGATACCGGTTACCGGGGACGGATAGCCTTGTACGAGGTCTTGGCCATCACCGACGATATTAAGGATGCCATCCTGCAAGGGGCCGCGGCAAGCGAGATAAAGGAGCTAGGCCGGAAGAACGGGATGAGGACGCTCCGGGAGTCGGGCCTGCAGAAGATCCGAGAAGGGATGACTACCATCCCGGAGACGATGAGGGTAACTAGCCAAAGCTAGGGAGGAAATCAAGCGCTGAGAGGGGTTTGTTCCCGAGAGGATCTGGGTCACGCCCTCCACCTCGCGGTTCATCCTTCCAGCGGGAGGAATCATGACGAATCTGGATCAAATGTTAAAGGAATTGGTGGCGAGGGGGGCCTCAGATCTCCACATCACGACCGGCATCCCGCCCATGATCCGTCTCCACGGCCACCTGACGCCTCTGGGGGACTCGCCTCTCGCCCCGGCGGCGACGAAGCAACTCGCGTATAGTATCCTCACCGATGTCCAAAAGCAAAAGTTTGAGGAGCAGAAAGAGCTCGACTTCTCCTTTGGAGTGAGGGGGCTTGGCCGGTTCCGGGCCAACGTCTATCTGCAGCGGGGGGCAGTGGGAGTTGCCATCCGGACCATTCCGTACAAGATTTTCACCTTTCAAGAGTTGGGGCTGCCCAAGGTCGTGGAAGAGCTTTGCGCCAGGCCATCGGGACTTCTCCTCATCACCGGACCGACCGGTTCGGGGAAATCCACCACGCTGACTACGATGATCGACAAGATTAACAGCGAGCGTTCTGAACACATCATCACCATCGAGGATCCCATCGAGTTCGTCCACACGCACAAGAAGTGCATCGTGAACCAGCGTGAGGTCCATGCGGATACCGATTCCTTTGCAAAGGCTCTCCGGGCGGCCCTCCGCCAGGACCCGGACAAGGTGCTGATCGGGGAGATGCGAGACCTCGAGACCATCGAGTCGGCCCTCACGATCGCCGAGACCGGGCATCTGACGTTTGCCACCCTCCACACCAATTCGGCGGTCCAGACCATCAATCGGATTATCGATGTCTTTCCGGCCCATCAGCAACCGCAGATTCGCGCGCAACTCTCCTTCGTCCTGGAGGGGGTGCTCTGCCAGGCCTTGATCACAAGGGCGGATGGTCAGGGGCGGGTGATGGTCCTAGAAGTCATGATCCCAAACCCCGCCATCCGAAATCTGATCCGGGAGGACAAGGTCCATCAGATCTATTCAACGATGCAGGCGGGCCAGGAGAAATCGGGGATGCAGACGATGAACCAATCGCTCTTGGACCATTTTTTGAGACGCACGATCACCAGGGAAGTTGCCCTCGGAACCTCTTCGAACGCCGAGGAACTGATGCAGATGATCCAGCGGGCCCAGTCCCCCGGATCGGGGGCGGGAGCTAAGATGCCCGTGGCTGGGAGCCAATTGGGAAGGAGATAGGCAATGGCAGTCTTTGCTTTCAGCGGAAGGACACGTACAGGGCAGGTCATCAACGGTGAGATGGAAGCCCCCAACCGGGAGGCCGTGGTCGCGCAGCTCAGGCGGCAACAGGTCCTGGCGACTTCAATAAAACCGAAGGCGAGGGACATTCAGATATCGATCCCCGGCTTTGGTGCAAAGGCCAACGAGAAAGACCTGGCCATCATTACCCGGCAGCTTGCCACGATGATTGATGCCGGGCTCCCGCTGGTGCAGTGCCTGGACATCCTGGCCCAGCAGCAGGAGAAAAAGTTCCTCAAGAGCACGCTCCAGGATATCCGGCAGGATGTGGAGGGGGGCTCCACGTTCTCCGCCGCCTTGAAGAAGCATCCGAAGGTCTTCAGTGGGCTGTACACCAACATGGTGGAGGCCGGGGAGGCGGGCGGAATCCTCGACACGATCCTCAACCGCCTGGCTGCTTATATCGAAAAAGCGATGACCTTGAAAAAGCGGGTCAAGACTGCCATGTTCTATCCGGCGACCATCGTTTCGGTGGCGCTTGTGGTGGTCACCTTTCTCCTGATGTACGTCATCCCCACCTTTGAACAGTTGTTTGCAGGGTTCGGGGCAAGCCTCCCTCTCCCGACGGTGATTGTGCTTAAACTGAGCAATTTTGTCCAGGCGTATATCCTGTTCATCATCGGGGGACTCGTGGGTACGGTGGTGGGGCTCAGGATGTATTACCGAACCGAAGGCGGGAAAAGAGCCATCGACGGTCTGTTACTCAGGCTCCCCATCTTTGGAACCCTGATCCGAAAGGTGGCCGTAGCCAAGTTCACCCGGACCCTCGGGACCTTGGTCTCGAGCGGCGTGGGCATCTTAGATGGACTGGACATCACGGCGCGGACGGCCGGGAACAAGGTGGTGGAGGATGCGATCCTCAAGGCGCGCACCACCATTGCCCAGGGGAAGACCATCGCCGAACCACTGCAGGCCTCGAAGGTCTTTCCGCCCATGGTGACCCAGATGATTGCTGTAGGGGAGCAGACCGGTGCCCTGGATCGCATGTTGAACAAGATCGCTGACTTCTACGATGAGGAGGTGGATTCGTCGGTGGCCGGTCTCACCTCCCTGCTGGAACCACTCTTGGTGATCTTCCTCGGGGTGATCATCGGGGGCGTGGTGATCGCCATGTATCTCCCCATCTTCAAGCTGATCACCGTGATGTAGCCTACCGGGGGTGCGGGGCCTGAGGCTCATTTTCCCAGCCAGCGAGGCACAGCGATGTCGGGGGGAAAGGAAGGAGGAGCCAGGCAGGCAGGCTGGGAGAGGCGGCTCAAATGGGTGATCGCCATCCGCCTGTTGGTCGCCATCCTTTTCCTCGGTTCGGCAGCCATCTTTCAACTGCAAGAAAGACCCCCGTACCCGACGGGTCCCCTCTTCTCCCTGTTGGCCCTGACCTTCGCCCTGAGTGCCTTCTATCTCCTCCTCCTCCCGCGTGTAAAGCGCCTGGAGGAGTTCGGCGGCTTCCAGTTCGCCGCCGATCTCTTCCTGAGCACCGGGTTGGTCCATTACACCGGGGGGATTGTGAGCCCCCTGACTTTCGTTTATATCTTCCCCATCTTTGGCAGCGGGACGCTGTTAGGCCGGCGGGGGGCCGTCCTGATGTCTTCGCTTGCCAGCATCCTCTTCGGGCTCCTGATCGATCTGGAGTTTTACCGGATCATCTCCCCCGTGGGAGATGCCGCCAGTACCTACCTCTCCACTGGCTTCGTGTTTTTCCGTGTCTTCATCAACATCGTTGCCTTTTTCCTGGTGGCGCTCTTAAGCAGCCATCTGGGCGAGCGGCTGCGGGAGGTGGGGAGACAACTCGAAGTGCAGCGGACCGACCTTCGGAATCTCAAGACCCTTTATCAAGACGTGATTGCCAACATCCCGAGCGGGATCATGACCCTCGACCTCGAGGGGCGCATCATCTCCTTCAATGGGACAGCCGAGCGCATCACCGCTCTGAAGGCGAAGGCGGTGATCGGGTCGTTTTTCGGTGAGGTGGGCCTGGATGGGTTCCCCGGCCTCGAGGACTTCGGCGCCCGCGAAAAGGATCCGACCCGTGCAGAGGCCTTTGAGGCTCTCTTCACCCGCAGGGACGGAACGGTGCTTCCCATCGGCGTCACCTATTCCTCCCTCCGGGATGGAGAGGAAAGGGTGCTGGGGGTGGTGGCCATCTTTCAGGATCTCACGGAGCGGAAGCAGATGGAGGAACAGCTCCGGCGTGCGGATCGGCTGGCAACGGTCGGGGAGCTGGCCGCCAGCATTGCCCATGAGGTCCGGAACCCCTTGGCGGCCATCAGCGGCTCTATCCAGCTCCTCCACGATGAGATGCAGGGGCAGGGGCAGGAGCGGATTTTGGGGGTGATTCTTCGGGAGGCGGATCGGCTGAAATTGATCACGGGCCAGTTTCTCGATCAGGTGCGGATGCCGAGGCCGCCAGTGAGGGGATGCGAGCTGGTGTCCTCCCTGGAAGAGACGCTGTTCCTCCTCCAGCAGAGCGAGGAGTGGTCTCCCGGTATCGACCTCCACTTCGAAAGGAGGGTGGAGGACCTCCAGGTCATGGCCGATCGCGACCGGTTAAAGCAGATCTTCTGGAACATCGGACTGAACGCCTTGCAGGCCATGTCGGGGGGCGGGACGCTCTCTGTGGTCATCGGGGCAGAGGAGGGGTTTGGGTCGGTGGAATTTCGCGATACCGGTGAAGGGATCGCTGCCGAGCAGCTCTCCAAGATCTTTGAGCCATTTTATACCACCAAGGGGAGGGGGACCGGCCTCGGGCTGTCCATTGCCAAGCGTCTGGTGGAGGACCTCGGCGGTCGGATCGAGGTCAAGAGCCCCCCGGGAGGGGGTGCGACCTTCCAGATCTTCCTTCGACGGCTCTCAGAGGTGGGATCTGATGCGGGGAGCTCCACCACCCTCTCTTCGGCCGGGGGTGTACGATGACCAGAATCTTGATCGTCGATGACGAGGCGGGCATGCGGGAATTTTTGAGCATCTTCCTGGAGCGGGAGGGTTTCGACGTGGAGTGTGCGGAGGACGGACAGGAGGCCCTCCAGGCGGTCCAAGAGGCTCGTTTCGATCTGATCATCTCTGACCTCAGGATGCCGACCCTGGATGGCATCCGCCTATTGGAGGGGCTTCAGAAATTTCAGTCTGAGGTCCCTGTCATCCTGATCACGGCCTATGCGTCGGCTGAGTCGGCCATCGAGGCCATGAAGCTTGGGGCGTACGACTACCTCACCAAGCCCTTTCGGGTGGAAGAGATCAGAGAGGTCATCACCAGGGCCCTAGAGACCAAGGCATCTCGATTGGCGGGGGTCTTTCCCTGGTCGGGGGAGGCGTTTCCCCGTTCGGTGGAAGGGCTCATTGGCCGGAGCCCCAAGATGATCGAACTCTATAAGCTGATCAGCAAAGTCGCGGCGGTCTCCGGCACGGTTTTGATCACCGGTGAGAGCGGCACCGGGAAGGAGCTGGTGGCTCGCACCATCCACCGAAACAGCGATCGTGCCACGAAGCCGTTTCTCGCCGTCAGCTGCGGGGCGATCCCGGAAGCACTCCTCGAGAGCGAGCTCTTTGGCCACGTGAAGGGCGCCTTTACAGGGGCGGTGGCCGCCAAGGCCGGTCTCTTTGAAGTGGCCGATG
>LKGT01008437.1_pt6 | contig 19533 bp, 24 predicted proteins | sample 503861 | NCBI WGS metagenome assembly LKGT01 (sample SAMN04113194, study PRJNA297058) | marine sediment metagenome | biome: marine benthic biome; feature: marine benthic feature; material: marine sediment; isolation source: sediment sample collected at the water-sediment interface from the South......
CWKCTGRMNCYGMNTCTWCMGWTYYTACATATGGTGGAATAATTGAATATGAYAAAAAAAGTGGATTTAGAAAAATTARYWCAAACAYCGATCTTCATCTGGTAATTGTTAATACCAAAATTCMACATTCAACAAAAMAYGTAGTAACAAAAGTTAAGGAATTCRTTGAWAAAAAYGAAAAARYYTTTTCTGATTTATGTGAGRARGAGATGARATTAATTRAAAAAGTAAATTTGGCWTTAAAATCAGGTGATTTAAAATYTATTGGRGAAGCTATGATTSAAAATCAAAAATATCTTGATCAKATTGGAGTRTCAAATRAAATTYTGCGTGATTTGATTGATGATGCRAATAAAACWTCGTTTGGTTCTAAAATTACTGGSGCKGGARATGGAGGATGTATTATTGCAATTGTAGAYAAGTCARATATMGAAAAAACTTTGAAAAATCTTCAAAGCAAAAATAACGAATGTTTTTCAGTACAAATTGATTCAAAAGGACTGGATACTTTTTAACTCCCTTTTTWGCGAAARWTAGCRYATGCTCTTAATCAAACTTGGYGGTTCAATTATTACCAATAAGAAAAAACCRTTATCMGCTAAAAGAAAAACWATYGAWAATATTGTTTMWAGTTTTAGRAAAATTAATGAAGATTTTGTTGTAGTTCATGGAGGTGGTTCTTATGGACATTATTGGTCAGTAAAATACGATATGCATACGAAACCAAAAAAATATGACCCCAAGGGAGTTTCAATTGTTAAAAACTCAATGATTGAATTAAATACGATTATTCTTGATTCTTTTTTGAAAAATAAAATGAATCCATATTGTCTTCCGCCAACTGATTTTGTAATGGGAAACAAACCAATTAACAGAAAAATTTTAGAAATTAAAAAAATTGCAAATTCTGGTTTGATACCAATTACATATGGAGATGCATTGTGGTACGGAAATAAAAAATCATACATCTTATCAGGTGATAAAATTATGTCATTGTTAGCACGAGTTCTAAGACCTAGATTATCTATTTTTGTTTTAAATGAAGATGGTTTGTATACTGATATGAAAACTAAGAAATTAATTTATGATTTTAAAGATGAAAAGATTTTCATTAAAAAAACTCTAATGGACGTCACTGGAGGAATGACTCGCAAAGTTGCCGAAGCTTCAAAAATGTATAAAATGGGATTGAAGGTTTTTTTTGTTAATGGGAACAAACCCGAAAGAATTGTTAACGCAATAACTAGAAAAAAATTTGAGGGTACATTATTTAGGTGAGAATTAGTTGTCAGATGAATATGTTATACTTGTAGATAAAAACGATATACCGATTGGTAAAGAAGAGAAAGTGAAAAGCCATCTACCAAATGGGAAATTACATAGAGCATTTACCGTTATGCTATTTGACAAAGAAGGAAGACTTGTAATAACAAGAAGAAGTCCAAGCAAGATGCTATGGCCAGGAGATTGGGATGGCACAGTAGCGAGTCATCCAAGAGAAAGTGAAACTTATGTCTCATCAGCCCAACGCAGAATACCAGAAGAAATAGGAATATCCTGTAAATTTGATTATCTTTTCAAATTTGAATATCATGTGCCATACAAGGACATAGGTTCAGAAAATGAAATTTGTGGTACTTTGATTGGAGTAATTGAAAATTCGACTCAATTTAATCTAGTGAAAGATGAAATCAGTGAAACAAAATGGATTACGGCGGATGAATTAATTGAAGGTTTACAAAAAAAACCAGAAATATATTGTCCTTGGATGATCATTGCTTTATACTTATTACCTAAATCAGAAGAATCAATGTTATCAAAGTACAAATCGGTTATTTCACAATGGATCAAACCTGAAATAGAAAAACCCTTAGAAGATTCAATAAAATATCATTTACAAGACAACAAATGGAGATTAGTTAACTAATGAGTTCTAATTCACTATCAAAGAATGCAAAAGGGGTTAATCGTTTTCTTGGAACAAAATTAAAAGGAAATCCAACACAACTGTATGATGCTGCATCATATCTTATTGTTAATGGTGGTAAACGTCTAAGACCGTTCATGGTAATGAAAAGTTGTGAAATTTTGGGTGGAAAACTAAAAGACGCAATGCCAGCTGCTTGTGCTGTTGAGATGATCCATAACTTTACTTTGGTTCATGATGATATAATGGATAATGATGAAATGAGGCATGGAGTTCCAACAGTACATAAAAAATTTGGAATTCCAATTGCAATCTTAGCAGGAGATGTATTATTTTCTAAAGCTTATCAAATACTTTCAAACTCAAATCTTCCGTCTAAAGCTACAAACGAACTAGTGTCAAGATTGGCAAAAGCATGTGTTGATGTTTGTGAAGGACAATTATTAGATATCAAAATGGCAGAAACAAAGAAAATTCCTTCTCAAGCAAATTACATAAAAATGATTAAGAAAAAAACATCATCTCTCTTTGATGTTTCTTGTTCTATGGGAGCAATATGTGCAAAAGCCAAACAAAGGGATATTACAAAATTATCAACCTTTGGAAAAAATCTAGGAATTGCGTTTCAAATTACTGATGATTTAATCGGAGTACTGGGTGATCCAAGGATGACAAAAAAACCTGTAGGAAATGATTTGAGAGAAGGTAAAAAATCACTTCCAATTGTTTTAGCAATCACAAAATCCAAAGGAAATGATAAAAAAACCATTTTAAAGACATTTGGGAATGCTAAAGCCACTAAAAAAGACATAGAAAAGGCAATTGAGTCTATTCGGGCATTAGGAATAGAAAAAATTGTAAGAAAACAGGCATTACTTTATTCAGAAAAAGCCCAAAAATCTCTCAATAACTATTCAGGTTCTGCAAAGATAGAATTACTTAATCTTCTTAATTTTGTTGTAAAAAGGAGTTTGTAGATTGGATGAAGATATAAAAAAAGAAATTAGAAAATTTGCATTACAAAATGCATATGAACATAAAGGAAAAACTAATGAAAAAATTGTGGCATCAAAAATTTTAGGAGTTAGACCTGAACAGCGAAAAAATATTCGTGAGTTAATGGAAATCTGCGTGCCAATTGTTAAAGAAATTAATTCATTTTCAACCAATCAAATAATAACTGAAATAGAAAATAATTTTCCAGAAATATTAGTTCCAAAAGAAAAACATTCAAAAAAAGAACAAATGTTTCCGCCATTAGAAGGTGCAGAAAAAGGTAAAGTTATTACAAGATTTCCACCAGAACCAAATGGATATCCTCACATTGGACATGCCAAGGCTGCAATAATTAATGAAGAATATGCAAAGATGTATGATGGAAAAACAATTCTTAGAATAGATGATACAAATCCAGAAAACGAGAGATTAGAGTTTTATGCGGCAATCAAAGTTGGACTTGAATGGCTTGGTATCAAATATGATAAAATAAAAAATACTTCAGATGATTTAGAAATAATTTATCAAAAAGGAAAAGAAATTATCAGTTTAAACAAAGCTTATGTTTGTACTTGCAAGCGTGATAAAATTAGTAAAAACAGACGTGAAATGAAGGCATGCAAATGCACTCAGTTAGGACAAAGTCAAAATGAGGAGAGATGGACAAAACTATTTGAAAAATATTCAGCTGGTCAAGCAGTTGTTAGATTTCGTGGAGATATGAAATCTCAAAATACTGTCATGCGAGATCCTGTTTTATTTAGAATAATTAAAGGGCATCATCCATTACTTGCAGGAAAATATAGAGTGTGGCCTAGCTATGATTTTGCTATAGCGATAGAAGATAGTTTAGATGGAGTAACTCATGCCTTTAGATCAAAAGAGTATGAGTTACGAAATGAGTTGTACTATGCAATACTWGATGCGCTAAAWATGAGAAAACCAAAGGTTTTGGAATYTTCTAGRCTTGAATTTAAGGGAATGCCAGTCTCAAAAAGRGTGATAAARYCACTCATWGAAAATGGAAAGATTTCYTGGTATGACGATCCCAGATTACCAACTTTGGAGGCACTCAAAAAACGTGGYATAACWCCAGAAGCAATAAGGAAATTTAYAATWTCTCTAAGTTTTACAAAAGCARATACACWTGCTCCATTTGATTCTCTAGAATCMTTYAACAGAAAAGAARTKGATTCAACTAGTATTCGAYTATATCTTGTAAAAAATCCACGTAAGCTTTTTGTTAAGAATTTACCATTCAAASAAGTGGAGTTACCSAATCATCCAGYAAAAGACATGGGRAAAAGARTTGTAGAAGTTGATGGAAATATTTACYTRGCTGCTGAAGATGTAGAAAATRTTTCTGYTGGAACTCAATTAAGGTTAATGGGACTAGGCAATGTAAAAATTAATCGAAAAGATAATGATCTTGAAGGGGAATATATTGGAGATGACATCAAAGTAGATTTTGCAAAAATACAATGGATCTCACAAAAAAATTCTCACAAGTTAAAAATTTTAATTCCAAAGCAATTTTTTATTGATGAAAAGTTTAACGAAGATAGTCTTGAGGAATTAGAAGTATATACAGAGCCTCATTATTTAGAGTTAAAGGATGGGGCAGAGATTCAATTTGTACGATTTGGTTATTGCAGAAAAGATTCTGCAAATCAAGCAATATACACGCACAAGTGAGTTAACATGAAAATAGGACGATTCAAGGAATCTAGGAAAGAAACTTTTGGATTTGTGAAAGATGGACAAGTTGCTACAAGAGAAGAAATCATATATGCCACAGGTGTTCCATTACCATTTAGCATTAATGATTTTCTTTTTGATGGTTGGTATGAAGAAATAAAGAAAAAATCACCTCAATTATCATATAATGAAAAATTATCAAAATATACTATTCTTGCACCAATTTCAAATCCTCCAAAAATAATTTGTCTTGCATTTAATTACATTGATCATGCTAAAGAACAAAAAACCAATCCACCTGAAGAACCTGTAATTRTAATRAAACCAAGGACTACACTWACSGGAACTAATTCTGAARTTTGYWGTCCTTYYTTYGTARAAAARCTAGATTACGAAGTCGAATTGGCTCTGRTAATTRGCAAAACTTGTAAAAATATAGATGAATCACAGGCRATGGAYRCAATTATKGGYTATATGATATTCAAYGATGTATCTGCAAGAGGGATTCAATTTCAAGATAARCAATTTACTMGWGCAAAAGSGTTTGATACTTTTGCACCRTGTGGACCATGGATTACTACTGCTGAYGAARTMYCCAATCCACAAAATCTCAAAATGACAACAAAAATCAAYGGAGAATTAAGACARAATTCATCTACMTCAAAAATGTTYCTAAAGATTCCTTCAATTGTTTCTAAGCTTAGTAARGTTATGACWTTAGAAAAAGGAGATATTATTTCAACTGGAACTCCTMAAGGAGTGRTTTTGAATAATCCTRATTTAGAATTTTTAAAAAATGGAGATAAGATTGAAATGGAAATTGAAAATTTAGGCAAGTTAGAAAACACCATTAAATTTTTGGATTAGAATTTTTATATTTCTTTTTTCATTAAGTAAAAAGAAAATTTTTTGTCCAAATTTTCAATCTTTGGAAGTGTTTTTATTTTAGTTAAAATTTGAATTCGCTTAATGTTCTTATCTATAGCATAATTTTGAAAATATGTTATTATTTCATTACTACCATTTACACTATCAGAGATTAATGTTAACATCAATGTTTTTTCAAAATATTCAGATTCTGTAAAAATAACCAGTGCGTTAATTTTATCATCGTGTATTGTGTAAAGAATTCTCTGTTCATTAATTAATGAATCAATGTTAGTTTTTGTAAGTGGTATCCATCTCCATGATTTTACATAATATGTGGAATTTAATAAAAGAAAATTAATTATTTTGTTGTTATTAATTGCAACTATTACTTTTGGTTTTTTATATGACTTTTTAGGAATTAAAGAATAAAAATTCCAAGTTTCTTCTTTTTTATAATTTAAATAATCAGCTAGGTTAAGTGATTTTTTATTATTAGTTTCAATTAGCATTTTTGATATCACACAATTTTTATTTTTAGCAATGGATTCAGATTTTAATACAAGCCTTTTGGCAAATCCTTTTTTTCGAAAATTTTCATTTACACGAATACCTTCAATCCATACTTGTTTATCAAAAAAAGAGCTATGACAAATTGCTACAGGATTGTTATTTTCAATCAAAACTAGTAAATTTCCTTCCCTTATCCAATAATCCCATACTTCAACAATGTAATCCCCCCAAGAAAAAGTGGTTTTACAAAACTCCAAAACCATTTTTTTATCAGAGGCTTTAGCCTTACGAATTATCACATATACCAACAAATTAGAAAAACTATTAAGAATAATCATTCTAAATTAGGTATGGGCAAAGTAATTGTCGGTAAAGTTTCGGATATTCCTCCAGGTCAAATGAAAAAGATTTCAGTTGTTGGAAAAGAAATTCTTGTTGTAAATACTGATGGGAGTTTCTATGCAGTAGATGATACGTGTACTCATTCAGGTTCTAGTCTTTCAGAAGGAAAATTACAGGATTCTATAGTTACATGTGGTTGGCATGGAGCTCAGTTTGACTGCAAAAGTGGCAAACTATCCAAGTTTCCTGCTAAAATTAATGATTTAAAATCATATAATGTTATTTTAGAATCAGATGAAGTTTTCGTCGAGGCATAAATTAAAAACTAGTTGATGTTTTGATAATTTGGTGATTAAATGGCAGAGACAAAGAATCAAAATCAAGAATATCTACAAAATTCTATTAATTCGTTAAATCAAGTGGCTGCAAATCCTTCTACACCAAAAAATATTAGAAAAAATATTCAGGATTTAGCAGACGAGCTTAAAAGTGAAGAGTATTCAATGTCGGTTCGTGCATCTAATGCAATTAGTTTGTTAGATGACATAACGCAAGATCCAAACGTTCCTTCTTATGTCAGAGTAACTTTATGGCAGGCGGTTTCAACTCTTGAAAACATCCGGGAATGATTCTCCAACAATAATAAAATTAGAAGATTATTTATCATCACTACCGACTGGGATTATGTCTGGAGAAGATGTTCAATTACCTGACCATTCATTTAGAAAAATTTTTGAATTTGTTGATTTAAATGAAAAAGATGTATTTTATCATTTAGGATGTGGAAATGGTAGAGGAATTGCCATAGCATCCGAAGAATTTGGTGTAAAAAAGGCAGTAGGTATCGACATTGATTCAAAAAAATTGATGAGGCAAAACAATTCCTTGATGAAAAGAAATTATACAATACACAGGTAATAAATGAGAATATTCTTAATTCTCAATTTGATGACGCGTCTGTAATTTTATTCTGGTTTACTGATACAAAAATTATTGAAAGTATGATGGACAAATTTGAAAAGATGGGAAATGAATGTAAAATAATTACAATATGGGGACCGCTACCTGGTTGTCTTCCAGATCAGATAGATTTTCCATATATCATAAATCAAGTTCCATTTAGACAAGCAAAGGATCTCAAAGAACAGCTTTTGGCAGTATTTGGTTCAAAGTGTATAGATTTTGTAAATGCGTGGGAGTTTGCTGAAAGATATACCAAGGCTATTGGTGCGCCAGATGCTGGTAATGATCGATTCCTAACCATTATTCAATCACTGGTAATTTGGATTAATGCAAAGAATCTTGGAGTTGCATGTACAGATGAAATTCCTCCAGCAATTAAAAATTACATGGGAATTTTACGAAATTTTTTCAACATAGAAGTTGAGCATCTAATAAAGTGAAAATTTCCCAGTCATCCTTTTATCTGGTAAAAGAGTAATTTGATTATGCAAGAACGACTAAACATTAACGTCTCAGCTATTGATTATGACAAGACCAGTAGTGCTATCAAATCAACTCTTACTTTACTTGAAGAAATGGTACATTATGAAGATGGATTTATTATTACTGACTCTGAATTTGCCTTTGGTTGGCATTTTTATGTAGTTTGTGTAAATAGAGATCTTATAGAAAAATTATCAGATCAAATGGGATCTGATTTTGAAAGAATAAAAGGTAAAGGACTAGAAAAGAAATTCCTTACATGGTTAACCAAAAAAGTTAAAGATAAAAATCTAAAGATAAAACTAGTAATAAAAGAAGAAATGGAATCAAGTAAATATGGAATTTTTTAAGTAATGAAAATAGTTCTGCCTAAATTTAATCAATTTTATTTAAACTAAATAAAAAAGGCCTTCGGGGGGAATCGAACTCCCGCCCGGGGATCCACAGTCCCCTATACTACCACTATACAACGAAGGCCACGAAAAGGTTTGTTTATACTTCCACTAATAATCTTAACAAATTATAGATAGTTTCTAATGAGAATCTACCTTTAGATTTATTATTATCCCAAATATACTATTTACATGAAGGGGAAAGGTTGGTTTATTTCAATGGCAATTACTGTGGCCTTAGTTTGGGCTGGAGTAAACTACTTCCTTCCATTCAAATAGAAATTTAATATTCTAGGTAGTTTACACTATTTTTTCATAACCACCTTTAAATTTGTTAAAATTCAAAAAATTTTGAAATGAAAGGCGATTCATTTGTAAGCAAACTAAGACCAAGTAAGAAAGCTATCTTTGAAGAAATGAGGATTGAAAGACATTTTGAAACAATCAAAGGAGATGATTATTCCTGGATTGATTTAGTTAATCCAACACGTAGTGATGTTGAAGTTTTAGCAAAAAAGTATAACTTTAATGCATTAAACATAGAAGACTGTCTAGCTAAATTCGAACTTGCTAAACTTGATAGTTATGATGATCATGTTTTCATTATTCTTCATTTTCCACCTCTAGTTTCACGACGAGTAATTCTAAAGGTAAGTCAGCTTGCAATTTTTATTGGAGACGACTTTCTTGTAACAATTCATCAAGGTGACTTGAAACCACTAGTTGATATGGTTAATGTGTGTAAAGAAAATTTAGATGTTGAAAGAAAAAAACGWCTTATGGGAAAATCYACAGCATATTTACTTCATGAGATAATTGATGTGGTAGTTGATGATTTACTTCATACTTCAAGAAGAATTGATGGAGARCTAGTAGATATTGAAGATARTGTATTTGATGAAAATAAATCAGCTGCAAGAAAAATTTCTTTGCTWAGAAGRGAAATTGCTACTTTGAAGAGATTAGTTAATCCATTAAAAAGAATTGTGTTAGAAACKGCAAAAAGTATTCAAAGGTTTTCAAAGACARCAGAAGAGCTYACTCTTTATTTTGATGAYGTAATAGATCACATTGACAAAGTGTTAGAAACCTTAGAAGAATCAAGAGAAATTATGGAAATCTATAAAGATACAGACTTYATGTTGAGTTCAGAAAAATCAAACCAAATACTAGCAATCTTAACAATTATCTTTACACTTGCAATTCCAGCCACAGTRGTAGGAACGTTTTATGGTATGAACATTAACTTGCCTGGAGGAATTGAAACAGGAAATCTGGAGATATTTGGCTCATATTCAACYCTGATTATAATATTTTTAGCATCAGCAATTCCAGCTTTGGTAATGTTAGTTTATTTCAGAAAGCTTGGATGGGTTGGAAATTGGTAAATTTGGATACTATGTATATGAGTAAATTTATTAAAAATAAGCAGGGATTACTCACATGAGTTGTTCTGGGGAAGTTGTAAGTTCTGAGGAAGATCTTATCCAGATAAGACCAAAAATTGTTCAACAGTTAAAAAAAGCCAAGTATGGAGTAGCTGATCATTCTACAGTAGCTCTATGCCACTGGACTAAAAAATCATTCAAAAATGAAGGGGATTGTTACAAACACAAATTTTATGGAATATCCACACATAGGTGTATGGAGTTTTCCCCAGCAGGAATGTATTGTGAAAACAGATGTGTGTACTGTTGGCGTCCAATGGAATTTTATGATTCCATAAAGATGGAGCCAGATAAAGTAGCAGAACCTGAACAAATTGTTTCTAAACTAATGGAAGAACGAAGGAAATTGATAATGGGACATTATGGAGATGCTAGACACGAAAAAAAGAAATTAGATGAATCGTTATTACCTGCGCATTATGCAATTTCACTTTCTGGAGAACCTACAATGTATCCAAAGCTACCAGATTTAATAAAATACTTGAGATCACTTCCAGAAACAAAATCTACTTTTCTAGTTACGAATGGTCAAGAGCCTGATATGTTACAAAAGCTAAAAGATGAAGATGCATTACCAACTCAATTGTATCTTTCCACTAATGCAGCTGATTATGAATCATTTCTTAAAATAAACAGGCCAAGATATGATGACTCTTGGGAAAGATGGAATACCTCACTAATGATGCTATCAAAGCTTGATACTAGAACAGTACTTAGAATTACACTTATCAGAAATTATAACGATAATGAAAAAATGATTCCTGCCTTTGCTTCTATGATTAAAGATGCAAGTCCACATTTTATTGAAGTAAAATCATACATGCACATTGGCCGTTCTACAAATAGACTCGAACATGAAAATATGCTTGACATGGACGAAGTAAGAAATTTTGCATCAAAATTAGCAGAACAGAGTGAAATCTTTTCTGTTATGGATGAAAGTTATATTTCTAGAATTGTAGTGCTTCAAAATAAAGAGCGATTCATAGATCGTTTAATTCCTACTTACGCACAAACCAATTAGAAAATTTCTTTAATGCTTTGTATCTGTGAGAAATTTCATTTTTGTTAGAAAGCATTGCATAAGTTTTGCTTTGTCCATTTGGAGTAAAAATAGGATCATATCCCCATCCTTTTCCTTTAGAATTTTTTGAAATTTTACCCTCAACTTTAGCATCAAATAAGACTACACCGTATTTGTTATCACAATAAGCTACTACCGATTGAAATTTTGCCTTACGATTCGTTTTTACTAAACGTAAAATTCCTAAATTTCCAATTGTCTTAAAAACATAAGATGAGAAAGGACCTGGAAAACCATTTAATGATTCAACAAATAGACCTGCATCTTCCACAATAACAGGTTTATGGCATTGTCTATATGCTTCATCAACTTTTAGTGCCGCAATTTCTTTAATAGATTCTGCTTGTATTTCCCTTAGTGAGTTTTTAAAAAACCCTAAATTAATTCCGTTTTTAGACAGTATGTTTTTTGCCTCATAGAATTTGTTTTTGTTGGAGGATACAAACAAAACATCATATGACATTAGCGTACCTTCCACGACTTTCAATTACCTTAACTAAATTCGTTACTTTACTAAAACGTGAAGAGTCAACTGTTGATTTGTATCCTTTTAGAAAATTTGACCAAGCTTTATTCATAATTTGCGCGTGGGCACTATTGAGAATTTCTTTTAGTAATCTTAAATCAACTGCGTGATCTTCAGATTTGTTAGTTTTATTTGCAAGACCAAAATCTAAAACAAACATTTTTCCTTTTGAAACAATAAAGTTTGATGTAGTTAAATCACCATGCATTATTCCATTTTTATGCATTACACCAACAATTTTACCAATTTCAATACAACTTTTAATTAATTTTGATTCTGAAAGATCATTTACTACAGTACCAACAATATGTTGCATTATGATAGTACAATTTTTTATATCCATGTTGTAAATTAAAGGTGTTCTAACTCCAAATGATTTAACTTCTGAAATTATTTCACATTCTCGAATGGTTCTTTGTTTTCTAATTCTTTGATCAAGTAAAGAGTTTCTATAATCTTTTTTCTTTCTGGCTTTTAGAATTGCCTTTTTCTTATTCCAAGAGATAAGAAAAATATCTCCTTCTGCACCTTTTTTTAATAATTTCATTGACATGTTTTTCAAACCTTATGGTTTCATTAAGATTTTTCCAAATAGTCCTTTTCCATTTAGCATCCTATTGTGGGCTTTAACTGCATTGTCTAAGGTAAATTCTGAATCAATAATTGCTTTTATTTTTCGTTTTGACATCCAATATAATCCAGACTCTAATTCAGCTCTTGTCCCTTGAGTCGAACCTAAAACATTGATTCCTTTAAAGAAAATATGACGCAAATCGGTTTTCACGTCATAACCAGTAGTTGCTCCAGTTGTAACTATTGTTGAACCATACTTTAGTAAAGTTAGTTCTTTGTTCCAATGAGAGCCGCCAATGTGCTCAAATATAACATCTACACCTGAGGTTTTTCCTTTTTTTCTTCCAAGCTCTTTTGTAATTTGTCTTACTTCTTTATGCCAATCTTCTTTTCTATGATCAACTGCGTAATCTGCTCCCAATTGTTTACATTTATCTAATTTRTCTTGACTWGCAGTWGCAATCACATCACAATTATACAATTTYGCAATTTGAATTCCAAAWATTCCCATTCCAGAGCCYCCACCCATTATCAGAACTGTKTGTCCTGGTCTGATTTTTGCTCTACCAACTARCATGTGCCAYGATGTCATCAGTGTCATAGAGGCTGCAGCAGCTTCTTCATAGCTTAGATTGTCAGRAATTTTAATTACATTWGATTCTGGAAGATGAGTWAYCTCACAGAATCCTCCCCATAATGGACCTGTTTGAAAACCCCAGATTGTTCTTTTMCKACAATCAWAYTCTCTACCGCTTGTACACTCCTTRCAAACTCTACAAGTAAGATTACCGTTTGAGACTACTCTATCACCTATCTTAATTTGTTTGACATCATCACCAACTGCAGTTACTTCACCTGCAGCGTCTGTTCCAGAAATGTGAGGCATTGGAATTTCAATTGGTTTTCCACGCATTGCCCAAATGTCATCATAGTTTAATGCAGCAGCTTTTACTTTGAAAACTACTTCATTTGATTTTGGTTTGGGTTCATCAATATCTTTAATTTTTAAAATTCTTTCAAAATCATTATCAGGAGCATATTCTTCGTAAACTAGAGCTTTCATTGAAAAATAACTTGATGTGAAGACTATTATTAATTAAGTCCTATAGAGAGCATGTAGTAAAAAATAGTCTAAAAATGAAATTTTTCCATAATCTCTTACAAAACTTCGAATTATATCAGCTATTATGTTACCAACCCATCCAGCTTTCTAACATCATACGCCATGTGTTCATTTCTAACCATTCATCATAGAATTCCCACTCTTGATATTTTGGTAACTCTATTGTTGATGGAATCATGAATGGGTTAACATCTGCTTGCATCATACTAATGATCTCAGCTCGTAAATCTTGCAAATATTCTCTAATCTCTGTTACTTCTGATGCAGGACCATATGCTCTCTTATGACCAAACATAGCAGTATCAAAATCAAGTTTTTCTACTTCTATCAAAGTTCTTTCCCAGTCTTTAGGAGAAAAGTCAGGCATAATTGTAAATGCAAGTCTTTTAGGAGTTACAATATCAACTATGTAAATAATTTTTTCTTCAGGCAGATAAAAAACGGTCATACCCTCACCATGGCTTGGACCAAAGTGATGAAGCTCAAGTGTTTTACCACCTAAAACAATTTCGTTAAGATTGCCTTCCCAAACTTCATCAGCTACTATTACATTTGGATTTGGGTGATCTAAAAGCCAGTCTCTTGCATCAATATGACTGAGAATTGTAGCTCCTTTATTTTTGAATACTTGTCCTCCTCCAGTATGATCCCAATGACTGTGACTATAAATCAAATATTTTATAGGTTGATCAATAATTATTCTGATTGCTTCGAGCATAGCCTCTGAATGATTTTGTTCTGCAGGATCAACTACAATGACTCCTTCATCTGTTACCATAACCAAAGAAAAATATGACATAGTGTTACCAAAACTGTAAATGTTTTCTGCAACTTGCACTAGTTGGAATGTACCATCATCGTATACGACATTTTCTTCTTCCATTAACTCTTCCATCAATTCTTCCATCGACTCTTCAATTGATTCTTCTTCAGCTACATCACTTACAATCTCTGCTATTCCTAGCTCAACCCAACGTTCTGCAGTTGCTTCAGAAACGCAGACAAAATTATTTGCAATAGTTCGAAAAACTAGAACTTGTCCCTCTCTGCATTGTGTTTCTGAATCTTTATCTTGTAAGGCATCAACAAATGAAATACTTGGAATAATTCCAATAGATAGTATTATTGGGATAATGGTTAATGAAGCAAGTAACGTAATTCTAGAATTCACGAAAAAATTGTCTCACAGGCTATATTTAATCTAAGAGTTTGATTTTTGACTCATTTTTAGGCACACTTGATATTTCGAAAGTCTCACAAAGTCATTAAAATTATAACCTCAAGTCAGATTCAAATCTTATCATGGAAGAGGGTGAGAAAAAAATCAGACAAGAGGATTGTCACGAAGATTCACTTGGTGCAGGAATACTCACAGTAACTAACAAACGAGTTGCTTTTGATAAAACACGTGGTCGCATTATGGATTTTTCAAAAAAATTCGATGAAACCGTAATTAATACTCGACTTAATGATGTCATCAAAGTTTGGAAGGAAGGATGGTTAATGAAAAAAGTATGCATTAGAGTGAAAGATGATGATGGGCACAAAGACTACAAATTTGGAGTTTTTAGTAATGGAAGTTGGCTTGAAACCTTACAAGAAGCCATAGAGGAATTTAAAAATCAATAATTTATTTGGACAGTGTCTAATCTCCAAGATTGTTTAACAAATGTATTTTCAATTTTAGAGCTTTTTTTGGTTTGGGATTCAAGTAATCCAGTCCAAGCAATTTGAGAACCACAATCACCAGAAAATTTGATAGGAATTATAAAATATTTGCAATTTTGTCTTTTACATACACTTTTTAGCATTTTAGATAATTTTTTGTTTGCTGCAACACCACCTACTACTAACAATTCTTTTTTCTTAGTAAATGAAAGTGCACGTTCTGTAGCTTCTGCAATCATTGCAAATGCGGTTTCTTGAAGTGAATAACATGCATCTTCAAGTCCCTTTGACATTTGAGTTTTTGCAGCAGAAAGTAATCCAGAAAATGAAACATCATTTCCTTTAACTGAATAGGGTAGAGGAAAATAGTTTGTAGTTTTTTCAGCCAAGTTTTCAATTTGTTTTCCACATGGTGATGCAAATCCTGCAGACCTACCAAATTGATCAATTAATTGGCCTAATGTAATGTCTAATGTTTCTCCAAAAACTCGCCATTTATTCATCATAAATGCAAGTATCATTGTGTGACCACCAGAAACTAAAAGGATTAATGGATTCTTTGCACCAGTTAGTAGTTTACCTAATTCTATGTGACCAATTGCATGATTAACAGGATAAATTGGAATTTGATAATATGTTGATAATGAACGAGCAACTACTGCACCAACTCTTAGACATGGTCCAAGACCTGGACCAGCMGCATATGCAATAAGATCTAAATCATTTATTTTCACYTTTGCTTCTTGTAAACAATCTGAAAGTACTKCWGCACTTGACTCTATATGATGTCTGGATGCTTCTCTAGGATGAATGCCTTCACCTTCWGGTGGATGATATATTTTTCKYACATCAGAACAAATTTTTCCTTTTTTRCCWTTTTTTTCAAGWATWGCACAAGAAAAGGTATGAGCAGTACTTTCAATTCCTAAACACAGCATMTTATCCCCTACTCATACTTGARACGATTTTAATAACATCTCCATTTTTTAGTTGGTGATCTGCWCCAATTCKCTGTTTTGTTTTTACATCTATTGCATGTATGAAACCTTTAGCTAAATCTGCATGTACTGTTTCWGCYAAATCTTTTGCAGTWGAATTAATTGGTAAAAGCCTAGCATCAGGTAGAACTTGACCATCTTTATTGCATAATTTTGTRTCRTCTTCAACTGGATARACTACAATTAAATTTAGTATATCAAAAACAATAGAATTCAAWACACTTTGTAATCCTGTTGARKTAATTTTWGAAAAKACWGACTTTACTAAATCTAATGCCTTTTGTTGCTGTGGAGATACTTTAACATCTTCYTTAATCTTAAAACCATTTTCGCCTGGAATATAATCAACCAAGCCAGCTTTTGTGGCTTTTCTCAAAAGTAATTCAGTTTCAGCACTACAAGCAAGTATTTTTGAATCCTTTYTTATTTTTTCAATAATAGAAAGATCCTTACAAAGGTCWGCTTTGTTYGCTGCAATTARGATTGGTTTAGTTTTTTTTCTCAACTCTTTTGAAAATAAAGTCARATCAGAGTCTTGCCATTCTGGTGSATTTTTAGTCAAGAGATCWAGTTTATGTAAAACTTCGTGTACCTGAAAATCTTTAATTGCTAATCCGCTAAAGCGCTTAGCAATACCTTCTATTATTTTTGTTCTTTTTTGTTCAATTTCTTTTGTAAGTTTTGGCCATTCACGTTCTAAWATTTYCTTAAACCATTGATCAAAYTCATCTAYAACAAATTTTACATCYTCCATTGGATCRTGAGTTCCAATTGGAACTGGTTGACCTTGWATRTCAGTAGAGCCTGCAATATCTACAACATGAATAAGGGCTTCTGCTTGTCTKGCGTCATCTARRAATTTTATACCTAATCCTTTACCCTCRTGGGCACCAGGAACWAGACCTGCAACATCAATTAGKTTAATGGGKAYAAATCGTGTTCCATTTTTACATAAAGAATTTTCATGCTTTATTTYAAAATGCTTACAGGCACAATCTGTCATTACATATGCAACTCCKACGTTAGGCTCTATTGTWGTAAAWGGAAAATTCSCWATTGAGACTGGYGCCTCAGTTGCCGCTGAAAAAAAWGTGGATTTTCCAACATTAGTTTTACCWAGTAACCCAATTTGCATGCCACACTAGAACYACCTTGTAATATTAGTATTACAGAAATCGTTTAATCTATTCATTTTAGTTGTATACCATGGCAATAATAATTACTGGGAATCCTGGAGTTGGAAAACATAGTATTGCAAAAAATGTTTCAAATATTTTAAAATATAAAATCTGTGATATTAATAAAATTGCTTTAGAATCTGGACTTTACGAAAAAAAAGATGAATCAAATGATGTTGATGTCAAAAAATTAAAAAATATCTTAAAAAATAAAATTAATAAAAAATCTATTGTAGTAGGTCATTTAGCTCCATATGTTATAACTAAAAAACAAGTTACTAAAGTAATTATACTTAGAAAAAATCCCTATCGTCTTACTTCAGTTTACAAAAAAAGAAAATATTCTATTAAAAAAATTGCAGAAAATTTGGGAAGCGAGATATTGGGAATAGTAGCGTATGATTCAATAAAAAAATTTGGAAAAACTAAATCCCATCAAATAGATACAACTTCTAAAACTGTASCAAAAATTTCAAAGAYAGTTATCAATGTGATTGAAGGTAAATTTGATAATGATGTTGTYGATTGGTTGAGTTTAATTTCTGAAAAAAATGATTTRARAAAATTYTTTTCCTACTAATTAAATAAYACATCAAATRGTTGTAATGTAAATTGTTTGAAATAWTAAAAGCCGATTTAGCTGGAAGAATTGGAATCTTACATACAAATCATGGTAAGATTGAAACTCCTGCATTTATTCCAGTAATTCATCCAGTAAAACAAACTATTCCAACAAAAAAAATCGGTAAATTAGGTTTTGATTTGGTTATCACCAATGCATACATTACACTAAAGCATTATGGAGCAGATGCAACAAAACGCGGTATCCATAAAATTATTGATTTTGATGGAGCTGTAATGACWGATTCAGGWGGATATCAAGTTTTAGAATATGGTGATGTMGATGTTTCTSCTAATGARATGTGGGAATATGAAAACAAGATTGGTTCKGATATTGCAATTCCTCTTGAYAAACCWACAGGWTATGGTCTTTCRAAAAAGAWAGCAAATTCATTTGTWGARCATACCTTGAAAATATCTAAACARGTWCTMAAAAAAMAAAATAAYCCAGGTACAATTTGGGTKGGYCCAATTCAAGGKGGAGARCATATGGATTTGGTWAGAAAATCYACAAARGCGCTTGTAAAWTATGGATTCAAAATGCTAGCCTTAGGAAGCCCAGTTGAATTTATGGAATCATATGAATACAAATTACTTGCRAACATGATARTTTCWGCAAAAAAACAAATTCCYCCATCAATTCCATTRCATCTTTTTGGAGCTGGACATCCTCTTACYWTTCCACTTGCAGTYGCGTTAGGTTGTGAYACATTTGATTCTGCMTCKTACATGTTATACGCAAAACATGAGAGGTAYATKRCMGAAGATCGYACACTACATTTATCAAAAATTCAGAGCTTTTCATGYATGTGYGAGGTTTGCTCAAAATACAAGCCWAGTGAAYTACTTGCATTAAATGCWGATGAAAAAACAAAYGAAATTGCACTGCATAATCTATTTGCAATAAAGTCTGAGRYAGATMGAGTCAAAAATGCAATACATGAAGGAAGATTATGGGAATATGTTATGAAAAAAGCACGTTCTCATCCCAAACTCTTTGAGGCAAGAGATGTTTTCACAGAAAATTCTAATTATTTTATAAATACCACTCCAAAATTCAAGGATTCGGCAATATTCCTTTTTTCTAAAATCGATCAATTCAGGCCGGAGATCATATCTTATCATAATATGGTTAGAAGATTTAGAACCAAGAAAAAAATTCTCGTAATAATTGGTGATTCCTCTAGGAAACCCTTCTACCTATCTAGTGAATATTCATTAGCAAAAAAGAAATTTTCAAAGCCTGCTTCAATCCAATTTTGTCAATACAGTCCCTTTCTTGGATTAATCCCCTTGGAAATTTCAGATATTTTTCCTGCGTCACATAATGTGATTGCCAGATTAGATTTTAGTCCTATTGATTTTCCAATTTTTGCAAAAACATGGAAAATCTTCTTTGAGAATAATCATTTTACAGAAATCTATTATGATAAGAAAGATGAATTTTTAAAATTCTTTTTGAAAACGATACAAAAACAAATTAGAAAAAAGTCGCTTGAATAATAAAAATAAAGAAAAAAAAGTGCGAAAAGATACCGACTAAACGGCGTCTTCTGCCCAACCTTTAACGAATACTCCGTTTTTGTGAAGAGGTACAGGTTGTCCTGCAGTGTAGTTCATTGGTCTCATCCAAAAAATTGATTTTGTTGGACAAACTCCAATACATGCACCGTCAGAAATGCATCTTTCTGGATAAAAGACAAATGCTTTTCCTCTCTTCCAACCTTCAACAGGCTTTACACGAAGTACGTCTGGGCCAAGAGTTGTACAGATTTCAACACAAAGTGCGCATCCTATACATCTCTGTTCATCTACGTCTGGAAGTATTGCTATTGGCATTTATTTCACTTAACATAGTACTCCTAGTTTGCTATTTAAACGATGATTAAAATCCATAACAGGGTTATATGAAAATCTGATCGGTTAGAAATCAATAAAATATTACGTCGTTATGAAATGAATCTTAATTAGTTAAAGCTAAGAGGAAAAATTGGGGTTAGAACATTTCATCAATGGAGGGAATCTTTACCTTCTGACACAGGAAATATATCATCAAAATGTCAAAAATGCCCCTCAACTAAATCGTATAAATTACATTTAGGTTACAAATTTGATAAATKAWTSATMMGRMGA
>LKGT01012684.1_pt1 | contig 19490 bp, 29 predicted proteins | sample 503861 | NCBI WGS metagenome assembly LKGT01 (sample SAMN04113194, study PRJNA297058) | marine sediment metagenome | biome: marine benthic biome; feature: marine benthic feature; material: marine sediment; isolation source: sediment sample collected at the water-sediment interface from the South......
ACCTCAGCCTTCCAAGCTGATGACGCGGGTTCGATTCCCGCTACCCGCTCCACCGATTGAACGAAGGAAGTGTATTGCTCACATAGCTCAGTTGGTAGAGCACTTCCTTGGTAAGGAAGAGGCCATCGGTTCAAATCCGATTGTGAGCACCAACTGACACGACGATAAGAACGTCAGGACGAGAAAACCAGAGGAGGCGTTGGCGCATGGCCAAAGAGAAATTTGAGCGAACGAAGCCGCACGTAAATGTGGGGACGATTGGACATGTGGATCACGGTAAGACGACACTGACGGCGGCGTTGACGAAGGTGTGTGCGAAGGCTCAGGGGGGCGAGGTCAAGGAGTTTGACCAGATTGACAATGCGCCGGAGGAGAAGGAGCGGGGCATCACGATTGCGACGTCGCACGTTGAGTATGAGAGTGCGAACCGACATTACGCGCACGTGGACTGTCCGGGTCATGCGGATTATGTGAAGAACATGATCACGGGTGCGGCGCAGATGGACGGGGCGATTTTAGTGGTTTCGGCGGCGGACGGCCCGATGCCGCAGACGCGGGAGCACATTATTCTGTCGCGTCAGGTGGGTGTACCGAAGATTGTGGTGTACATGAACAAGGCGGACATGGTGGATGACGACGAGCTGTTGGAGCTTGTTGAGATGGAAGTTCGCGAGTTGCTGGATCAGTACGAGTTTCCGGGTGATGACACGCCGATCATTATAGGCAGTGCGTTGAAGGCGCTGGAAGGTGATGAGTCGGAGATGGGCACGCAGAGCGTGGAGAAGTTGTTGGAGGCGCTGGATTCGTACATACCGGAGCCGAAGCGGGAGGTCGACAAGCCATTTTTGATGGCGATCGAGGATGTGTTCTCGATTTCGGGACGGGGCACGGTGGTGACGGGTCGAGTTGACCGGGGGGTGGTCAAGGTTGGCGACGAGATTGAGATTGTGGGACTTCGCGACACCCAGCGCACGACCTGCACGGGKGTYGAGATGTTCCGCAAGCTWYTSGAYSAGGGCGAGGCCGGCGACAATGTCGGCTGTCTGCTGCGCGGCACCAAGCGCGAGGAGGTGGAGCGCGGTCAGGTACTGGCGAAGCCGGGGTCGATCACGCCGCACACCAAGTTTGCCTGCGAGGCATACATCCTGACCAAGGAGGAGGGCGGGCGTCACACGCCGTTCTTCGCCAACTACCGCCCGCAGTTTTACTTCAGGACGACGGACGTGACCGGCCATGTGATTCTGCCCGAGGGGACGGAGATGGTGATGCCGGGTGACAACGCGACGATAGAGGTCGAGCTGATCTCGCCGATCGCCATGGACGAGGGACTGCGCTTCGCCATCCGCGAAGGCGGCCGCACGGTCGGCGCCGGCGTCGTCTCGAGCGTCATCGAATAGGACCGGATCGGCCGGCGCGCCCGAAGGGAAAAGCAAGAATGGAAAGCCAAAATATACGCATCCGCCTGAAGGCGTTCGATCACCGGCTCTTGGATCAGTCGACCAGCGAGATCGTCAACACCGCCAAGCGTACCGGCGCCCAGGTGCGCGGTCCCATACCCCTGCCCACCAGGATCGAGAAGTTCACGGTTCTGCGTTCGCCGCACATCGACAAGAAGTCGCGTGAGCAGTTCGAGATCCGCACCCACAAGCGGCTCCTGGACATCCTCGATCCGACGCCCCAGACCGTGGACGCGCTGATGAAGCTCGACCTCGCCTCCGGCGTCGACGTGGAAATCAAGCTGTAGGTTGGAGCGATGCGGACCGGATTGATCGCGCGGAAACTGGGTATGACTCGCGTCTTTAGCGGCGACGGGCGGCATGTGCCGGTGACCGTGCTCAAGATCGACAACTGTCAGGTCGTCGGCGTCCGCACCCGCGAGAAGGACGGCTACACCGCCCTGCAACTCGGCGCCGGCGCGGTTAAGGTCAAGAACCTCTCCAAGCCGAAGCGCGGGTACTTCGCCAAGGCCAAGGTCGAACCCAAGCACAAGCTGGTGGAATTTAGGGTCAGCGACGATGCGCTGCTCGACGTCGGGGCGGAGATCGTCGCCGATCATTTCGTCCCCGGCCAGATCGTCGACGTGACCGGCACCACCATCGGTAAGGGTTTCGCCGGCGCCATGAAACGCCATGGTTTCAAGGGGCTCGAGGCCAGCCACGGGGTTTCGGTCTCGCACCGCTCCCACGGCTCGACCGGTCACAGCCAGGACCCCGGCCGGGTCTTCAAGGGTAAGAAGATGGCGGGCCAGATGGGCGGGGTTCGGGCCACCACCCAGAATCTCGAGATCGTCTCGACCGACACGGAGAGAGGGCTGATCCTGGTCAAGGGCGCGGTGCCCGGGTCCAAGGGCGCCTACGTGCTGATCTCGGACGCCAAGAAGGCGCCGGTGCCCGACGCCGCCCCGTTCCCGGCGGGCACCCGCGAGCGGCCGGTGGAGACGCCGGCCGAGGACAGCGGTGACGCGGACGCGCCCGATGAGGCCGAAGCGGCCGAGGCCGAGCCTGAAGCCGAGGCGGCGAATGAAGAGCGGGCGGAAGCCGGGGATAGCCCGGAAGAGGCCGCCGATGAGACCGAGAAGAAGGACTGAGGCGGATGCAGGCGAACATCATCAACCTCGATAACGCCAAGGTCGGTACCATCGATCTCGCCGATGGCATCTTCGATCTGCCGGTGCGCGCCGATATCCTCAGCCGCATGGTCAACTGGCAGCTCGCCAAGCGCCGCGCCGGCACCCACAAGACCAAGGGCATCAGCGATGTCAGCGGCACCACCGCAAAGCCGTTCCGCCAGAAGGGCACCGGCCGGGCCCGCCAGGGCACCCATCGGGCGCCCCAGCACCGCGGCGGCGCCGTCGTTTTCGGACCGGTGGTGCGCAGCCATGCGCATAAACTGCCGAAGAAGGTCAGGCGGCTGGCGCTCAAGACGGCGCTGTCGAGCAAGCAGGCCGACGGCAAACTGGTGGTGCTCGATGAGGCCAAAATCAAGGAAGCGAAGGCGGGCGGGCTCGCCCAAAAACTCGCCAAGCTGGGCTGGTCCTCGGTGCTGGTCATCGACGGCTCCGCCGTCGACGCCAACTTCTCGCGCGCCGCCGCCAACCTGCCCAATGTCGATGTGTTGCCGAGCCAGGGCGCCAACGTTTACGACATCCTGCGGCGCGATACCTTGGTCCTTACCAAGGACGCGGTGCTCCAGCTGGAGGCGCGGTTGAAATGAGCGCCCGGCGGTCGAGCAAGGTCAGGGTCGGCAAGGGCCGGCGATTAGAACTCATCCTTTCCCCGGTGATCACCGAGAAATCGACCCAGGGCTCGGAGCACAACCAGATTTCCTTCCGGGTGCCGCTCGGCGCCTCGAAACCGGAGATCAAGGCGGCGGTCGAGGGTCTGTTCGACGTCAAGGTCACGGCGGTGAACACCTTGCGTCAGCGGGGCAAGGTCAAGAAATTCCGCGGCCGTCTCGGCAAGCGGCCCGATGTCAAGAAGGCGATCATCACCCTGGCCGAGGGCGAGATCGTCGATGTTACGGCGAAGATCTGAAGCCATGGCACTGAAGAAGTTCAAACCGACCACGCCGTCCCAGCGCCAACTGGTGCTGGTCGACCGTTCGGAATTGTGGAAGGGCAAGCCGGTCAAGGCCTTGACCAAAGGCCAGAACAGTTCCGGCGGGCGCAACAACTTGGGGCGGATGACCGTGCGCCACCGTGGCGGCGGCCACAAGCGCCGCTATCGCTTGATCGACTTCAAGCGCCGCAAGTTCGACGTTCCGGCGACGGTCGAGCGCCTCGAGTACGACCCCAACCGTTCCGCCTTCATCGCCCTGATCCGCTATGACGATGGCGAGCTTTCCTACATCCTTGCCCCGCAGCGGCTCGAACCCGGCGGCACCGTGATTGCCGGCGAGCGGGTGGACATCCAGCCGGGCAACGCCATGCCGCTGAGGAACATGCCGGTCGGCACCATCATCCACAATATCGAAATGAAGCCGGCCAAGGGTGGCCAGATCGCCCGCGCGGCGGGAACCTACGCGCAATTGGTCGCCAAGGACGCCGGCAACGCCCAGCTGCGCCTGTCCTCSGGCGAGGTGCGCYTGGTRAGCCAGGAGTGCATGGCCACGGTGGGGGCGGTGTCCAACCCGGACCAGAAGAACATCAACCTCGGAAAGGCCGGCCGYAAGCGTTGGCTCGGYCRACGCCCSCRKGTGCGCGGCGTGGCGATGAACCCGGTCGATCATCCTCATGGCGGCGGCGAGGGACGGACCTCGGGCGGYCGCCATCCGGTGACGCCCTGGGGCAARCCCACCAAGGGCRYGAGAACACGCAAGAAGAARCCGTCGGACGCCTACATCGTGCGCCGCCGGCACAAGAAGAARTAGATAGGAGAAGACGGTCGTGGCACGTTCTGTCTGGAAAGGTCCMTTCGTTGACGGCTATCTCCTCAAGAAGGCCGAGGYGKCGCGCGCGTCGGGGCGCAGCGAGGTCATCAAGATCTGGTCGCGGCGCTCGACYATCCTGCCGCAATTCGTCGGCCTGACCTTCGGCGTCTACAACGGCCACAAGTTCCTGCCGGTACTGGTGACCGAGGACATGATCGGYCACAARTTCGGCGAGTTCGCGCCGACCCGTACCTTCCACGGYCATTCCGCCGACAAGAGGGCGAAGAGGGSTTRAMCATGGGCAAGAGRTCGAACCCMCGCAGGCTGGCCGACAACGAAGCMTCGGCGTCGGGACGGATGATCCGCACCRGCSCCCGGAAGCTCAAYCTGCTGGCCCAGTCGATCCGTGGCGAGGACGCCGAGAAGGCATTGGCGGATTTAAGCTTTTCCAAGCGCCGGGTGGCGCGCGATGTGATCAAGGTTCTCGAGTCCGCGATCGCCAACGCCGAGAACAACCACCAATTGGACGTCGACCGCCTCTACGTCGCCGAGGCTTCCGTCGGCAAGGCGTTGGTCTTGAAACGGTTTCGCGCCCGCGCCCGCGGGCGGGTCGGGCGGATCGAGAAGCCGTTCAGCAACATCACGCTGGTGGTGCGTGAGCGCGAGGAGACYGTGTGATGGGTCAGAARGTCAATCCGATCGGCTTCAGGCTGGGCATCAACCGTACCTGGGAYTCCCGCTGGTACGCCAAGGAGAACTACGCCRACYWCCTGCACGAGGACCTCAAGATCCACGACTTCCTGCGYCGCCGCCTGGCCCAGGCCGGCGTYTCCAAGGTGGTGATCGAGCGGCCGGCGAAGAAGGCYCGCATCACCATCCATTCGGCGCGTCCSGGKGTGGTGATCGGCAAGAAGGGCGYCGACATCGAGAGACTKCGCGCCGAGCTCATGAAGATGAYCGAGGGCGAGGTYCACMTCAACATCGTCGARATYCGCAAGCCCGAGATCGACGCCCARTTGGTGGCCGAGAACATCGCCCAGCAACTGCAGCGCCGGGTCGCYTTCCGCCGCGCCATGAAGCGCGCCGTGCAGTCGGCCATGCGGCTCGGCGCCGAGGGCATTCGGATCAACTGTGCCGGCCGGCTCGGCGGCGCCGAGATCGCCCGCATGGAATGGTACCGGGAGGGCCGGGTGCCGCTCCACACGCTGAGGGCCGACGTCGATTACGGCTCGGCTACGTCCTTCACCACCTACGGCACCTGCGGTGTCAAGGTGTGGGTGTTCAAGGGCGAGATCATGGCCCACGACCCGATGGCCCAGGACAAGCGCGCCATGGAACAGCAAGTGGCGCGATAGGTGCCGAGGACAGTGAACCGAGATGCTTAGCCCCAAGCGCACGAAATACCGCAAGGCCCACAAGGGCCGCATCCATGGCATGGCCAAGGGCGGGACCCAGCTCCGATTCGGCGCCTTCGGCCTCAAGGCGACGGCGCCGGGCCGCCTGACCGCGCGCCAGATCGAGGCGGCCAGGCGCGCCATCACCCGGCATATGAAGCGCGCCGGGCGGGTGTGGGTTCTGGTGTTCCCCGACGTACCGGTCAGCCAGAAGCCGGCCGAGGTGCGCATGGGGTCGGGCAAGGGCACGCCTGAATACTGGGCGTGCCGCGTGAAACCCGGACGCGTCATGTTCGAGATCGACGGCGTGCCGATCGATCTTGCGAAACGCGCCTTCGAGCTGGCGTCGGCCAAGCTGCCGCTGCGCACCCGCTTCGTCTCGCGCCTGGGCGGGGGGGKTTGAGCCATGAAAGCCGCGGATCTCAAGASMAAGAGTACGGACGAGTTGAAGACCGAACTCCTAGAGCTCAAGAAGGAAACCCTCAACCTTCGTTTCCAGAAGGCCAGCGGCCAGTTGGAGAACACGGCGCGGGTRCGCGAGGTGCGCCGCGACATCGCCCGTATTTTGACCGTKCTSGGCGCCCAGCMCGGCGCCGGTGGTTRAGGAGARARKTATGYCGGCACGAATCCTTCARGGCACCGTCATTTCCGMCGCCATGGACAAGACCGTYGTCGTCCGCGTSGACCGCCGTTTCCAACACCSGGTCTACAAGAAGTWCATCAAGCGKTCGAAGAAGTTCGCCGCCCATGAYGAARCCAATGCGTGCAAGRTYGGTGACGCCGTGCGCATCCGCGAGTGCCGSCCGAWATCGAAATCCAAGYRCTGGGAGGTGATCGCCGSGGAYGCYTRAKGCGTGCCCTGGTGAGAAAAGCTATCAGGCCATGATTCAGAGCGAAACGAAACTGGAAGTAGCCGACAACTCCGGCGCGCGGCGGGTGCAGTGCATCAAGGTGCTGGGCGGCTCCAAGCGCAAGACCGCTTCGGTCGGCGACGTCATCGTCGTCACGGTCAAGGAGGCCATCCCCCGCGGGCGCGTGAAGAAGGGCGAGATTCAGCGCGCCGTCATCGTTCGCACGGCCAAGGACATCCACCGCCCGGACGGCAGCTCCATACGCTTCGACCGCAACGCCGCGGTGCTGATCGACGCCCAGGGCGAACCGATGGGCACGCGCATATTCGGCCCCGTCACCCGCGAGCTCAGGGCCAAGGGCTACATGAAGATCATCTCGCTGGCGCCTGAGGTGTTGTGATGACGGGGATGGCGAAGGGCACGAAGATGAAGGTCAGGAAGGGCGACAAGGTCTTCGTGCTGGCCGGCAAGGACAAGGGCAAGACCGGCGAGGTGTTGCGGGCCTGGCCCAAGAAGCAGCGCGTCCTGGTGCAGCGCGTCAACATGGTGAAACGCCACATGCGGGCGTCGACGGCGCAGACCGCGGGCATCGTCGAGAAGGAGGCGCCGATCCATGTTTCCAACGTCGCCCTGATCGACCCCAATTCCGACAAGCCGACCCGCGTCGGTTTCAAGGTGCTCGAGGGTGGCCGCAAGGTGCGCGTCGCCCGGCGGTCGGGCGAAGTCATCGATATCTGACGGTTGTAGTCATGGCTCAGTCAAACGACACATACACGCCCAAGCTTCGCGAGCATTACGATAGCGTCATCAAGCCGGCGCTCAAGGAGGAGTTCGGTTACACCAACACGATGCAGGTGCCTTCTCTCGATAAGATCGTCGTCAACATGGGCGTCGGCGAGGCCGTCCAGGATAGCAAGAAGATCGCCGCCGCCGTCGGTGATTTGACGGCGATCACGGGACAGAAGCCGGTGATCGCCAAGGCCAAGAGATCGGTCGCCAACTTCAAGCTGCGCGAGGGTATGACGATCGGCTGCAAGGTGACGCTGAGAAAGAATCGGATGTACGAGTTCCTCGACCGCCTGATCACCATAGCGCTTCCCCGGGTGCGTGATTTCCGGGGGCTGCCGGCCAGCAGCTTCGACGGTAGGGGCAACTACTCCTTGGGGCTGAAGGAGCAGATCGTGTTTCCGGAGATCGATTATGACAAGATCGATCAGGTGCGCGGCATGGACATCACCATCGTCACGACGGCGCGGACCGACGAGGAGGCCCGGGCGCTGCTGGCGGGCTTCGACCTGCCGTTCTCGGGTTGAAGCAGAAGGGAGTTCCAGGACATGGCGAAAACCAGTGCCATCGAGAAAAACAAGAGAAGGGCGCGTTTGATCAAGAAATACGCTGCCCGGCGGGCCAAGTTGAAGGCCATCGCCGAAGACAGTTTGCTGCCGGGCGAGGAGCGTTTCGCGGCGCGGCTGAAACTGGCGAAATTGCCCCGGAATTCGTCCCCGGTGCGCCTGCGCCTGCGCTGTGATTTGACCGGCAGGCCGCGCGGCGTCTATCGCAAGTTCCGCTTGTCCCGTATCGCGCTCCGCGACCTTGCATTGTCCGGCAAGATTCCCGGCATGGTGAAGTCGAGCTGGTAGAGGAGGACCGGTAAATGTCTATGAGCGATCCCTTGGGTGACATGCTGACACGGATTCGCAACGCCCAGCGCCGAAAGCTCCCGAACGTCTCGAGCCCGGCGTCGAGGCTGCGCGCCAACGTTCTCGAGGTGTTGAAGAAKGAAGGCTATATCCGCGGYTATTCGCAGAAGGACGTTCGGCCCGGAATCAGMGAATTGCATATCGAACTCAAATACCACGAAGGCGAGCCCGTGATCCGTGAGTTGCGAAGGATCTCGAAGCCGGGACGGCGGGTGTATTCGAAGCTCAAGGATCTGCCCCGTCCCCATAACGGTCTYGGYATCTCGGTCCTRTCCACCCCCCGGGGSGTGATGTCGGACAACGAGGCGCGCTCGGCCAATGTCGGCGGCGAGGTGCTATGCCAGGTATTCTAGGAACRGGATTTRTCGGCTCCAGATTCCCCAACGGGGCGCTTTAGGNAGAGTGTGATGTCGCGTATCGGCAAGCATCCGGTGGAGGTGCCCGAAGGTGTCAACRTCGWCATCGCSGGCCAGCAGGTGACGGCCAAGGGCAAGCTCGGCCAACTCAGCRTGACCCTGGTCGACGAGGTTCTYGCCGAGCTCGACGGCGACCGGATCTGGGTCAAACCACGCGATGAGTCCAARCGCGCCCGCRCCATGTGGGGCATGTCGCGCAGCCTCGTCAATAATTTGGTGGTCGGGGTCGCCGAGGGCTTCACCGTCCGGCTCGAGATCAACGGCGTCGGCTATCGCGCCGCCGTCCAGGGCCAGTTCCTGAATCTGCAGCTCGGATATTCCCATGAAATCAACCATCCGATACCCGAAGGCATCACCGTCAAGTGCGAGCGGCCGACCCTGATCTCGGTCAGCGGCGCCGACCGTCAGAAGGTCGGCCAGTTCGCCGCGCAGGTCCGTGCCTACCGCAAGCCGGAGCCCTATAAGGGCAAGGGCATTCGCTACGAGGGTGAGTATGTCCGCCGCAAGGAAGGCAAGAAGAAGTAATAGGTTCGATAGATGTTGAACACCAAGGCCCTTTATACCCGCCGGCGCGACCGCGCTCGCCACGGCATCCGCCGCCTCGCCGGCGGCAAGCCCAGGCTTTCGGTATTCCGCTCGGGAAAGCACATTTACGCCCAGGTGATCGACGATACCGMGGGCCGCACCCTCGCCGCGGCGTCCACCCTGGACAAGGAATTGCGCGCCAAGCTCAAGACCGGCGCCGATAAGGCGGCCGCCGRCGAGGTCGGCGCGCTGATCGCCAAGCGCGCCGTCTCTTCGGGCGTCACCAAGGTGGYGTTCGACCGGGGCGGCTATCTGTTTCATGGCCGTGTCAAGGCGCTGGCCGACGCCGCCCGCGAAGGCGGGCTGGTATTTTGAGGGGCTGAGGGATGCCACGAAGACCCATGACGCGTTCGCCGCAGGCCGGCCGGGGGCCCCGGGAAGAATCCGATCTTCTCGACAAACTTGTCAGCATCAACCGTGTCGCCAAGGTGGTGAAGGGCGGGCGGCGCTTCGGGTTCGCGGCCCTGGTGGTCGTCGGCGATGCCAAGGGCCGGGTGGGATACGGCGCCGGCAAGGCGCGCGAGGTGCCCGAGGCGATCCGCAAGGCCACCGAGAAGGCCAAACGCAACATGATCCGCGTCCCCATTCGCGATAACCGGACCCTGCACCACGATGTCGAGGGCCGCTATGGCGCCGGCAAGGTGATCCTGAGGGCGGCGCCGCCGGGCACCGGCATCATCGCCGGCGGTCCCATGCGCGCCGTGTTCGAGACCGTCGGCATCCAGGATATCGTGACCAAGTCGGTGGGCACCTCGAACCCCCACAACATGGTCAAGGCCACCTTCGACGCCCTCAAGCGTTTACGCTCGCCGCGGATGGTCGCCGCCACGCGAGGCAAGAAAGTGCACGAGATCCTGGGCCGCCGGGAAGCGCCCGAGGCGAAGGAAGAGGCCGAGGGATCGACCAATGGATAAGCCGGCGAAGGGCACCGTACGGGTGACTCAGATCGGCAGCCCGATCGGCCGCAGGAAGGACCAGCGCCAGACCCTGATCGGTCTCGGGCTGAACAAGATGAATCGCACCAAGGATCTCCCCGACAACCCGGCCGTGCGCGGCATGATCGACAAGGTGCACCACCTCGTGCGGGTCGAAGAGGGGACTTGAGGGTTGGCCGCGGCAAGGAATGACAGGCGATGAGGCTTAACGAAATCACCGACAGGGCCGGCGCGCGCAAGGCCTCGAGGCGTCTCGGCCGCGGCATCGGATCGGGCCGCGGCAAGACCGCGGGGCGCGGCCATAAGGGCCAGAAGGCGCGCGCGGGCGTGGCGCTCAAGGGCTTCGAGGGCGGGCAGATGCCGATCCATCGCCGGGTGCCTAAGCGCGGCTTCAAGAATCCGACGCGCAAGCGTCTCGTGGCGGTCAATCTGGAGCGGCTACAGCAGGCCGTCGATGCCGGCCGGCTCGATCCCGCCCAGGCGGTGACGGAAAAGACGCTGTGCGACTCCGGGGTCGTGACCAAGGCCCGGGACGGCGTGCGCCTCCTTGCGAAAGGCGATTTGAAGGCTAAATTGTCTGTCGAGGTGCACGGCGCGTCAAAGGCCGCCATCGCCGCGGTCGCGGCCGCCGGCGGCAAGATCACCGTTACCGCGCCGCCCAAGGTCAAAGCCGATAAGTCCGCTAAGAAGGCCAAGAAGGCCAAAGGGGCCAAGAAGGCCAAGGCCGGCGCCAAGGCGGGCCAATCGCAGGGCGCCGCCGGATCGGAAGGCGCCGCCGGGGTCCAGGATGCCGCGGATGCGGGCGGTCCGGACGACGCCTAGAGCTGGAGATCAGTAATGGCTTCCGCCGCCGAACAACTCGCCGCCAACATAAATCTCGGCGCCTTCGCCAAGGCCACCGAGCTCAAGAAGCGGCTGTGGTTCACCCTTTTCGTGCTGATCGTCTACCGGATGGGCACCTACATCCCGCTGCCGGGGATCGATCCGCAGATCCTCGCGGACATCTTCCGCCAGCAGCAAGGCGGTATCCTCGGCATGTTCGACATGTTCTCCGGCGGCGCCCTCGGCCGGATGACGATCTTCGCCCTTGGCATCATGCCCTACATCTCGTCGGCCATCATCATGCAGTTGATGACCGCCGTTTCGCCGCGGCTCGAGCAGCTCAAGAAGGAGGGCGAGAGGGGCCGCCAGAAGATCAACCAGTATACCCGCTACGGCACCGTATTCCTCGCCGCCGTGCAGGGCTATGGCATCTCCATCGGGATCGAGGGCATGACCAGCTCCCAAGGCTCGGCGGTGATGGATCCGGGGCTGTTCTTCCGTGCCACCACGGTCATCACCCTTGTCGGCGGCACCATCTTCCTGATGTGGCTGGGCGAGCAGATCACGGCGCGCGGGGTCGGCAACGGCATCTCCCTGATCATCTTTTCGGGCATCGTCGCCAACCTGCCGAGCGCCATCGCCGCGACGCTCGAGCTCGGGCGCACCGGCGCGCTTTCCATGGTCCTGATCGTGGGCCTGATCATCATGATCGCGGTGGTCCTCGTCTTCATCGTCTTCGTCGAACGGGCGCAGCGCCGCATCGTCGTGCAATATCCCAAACGACAGGTCGGGGCCAAGATGTTCGGCGGCGAGAGCTCGCATCTGCCGCTCAAGATCAACACCGCCGGCGTCATCCCGATGATCTTCGCTTCCTCGCTTCTGCTCATGCCCGCCACCTTCGCCGGTTTCTCCGCTTCCCAGGGKCCGGAATGGCTGACGACCTTGACCGCCTATCTCGGCCGGGGCCAGCCGGGGTTCATGATAATTTATGCGGCGCTGATCATGTTCTTCGCCTTCTTCTAYACCGCCGTGGTATTYAACCCGGCGGACACGGCGGACAATCTCAAGAAGTAYGGCGGCTTCATTCCCGGCATCCGGCCGGGCARGAACACGGCGGATTATCTGGACTTCATCCTGACSCGCCTGACCACCGTCGGCGCYMTTTATYTSGCCCTGATCAGCCTGTTGCCGGAGTTCCTGATCTCCAAATTCKCGGTGCCYTTCTWCTTCGGCGGCACCTCTCTGCTCATCGTCGTCACCGTGACCATGGACACCGTGGCGCAGATCCAGTCCCATCTRCTGGCCCACCAGTATGAGGGGCTGATCAAGAAGTCGAAACTGCGCGGACGCCGTGGATGAAMGTGATYTTGTTCGGGCCCCCCGGCGCCGGCAARGGAACGCAGGCGCAACTTSTAGMGAAACGATATGGCATTGTTCATCTTTCCACCGGCGATATGCTGCGCCAGGCCGTCGCCTCGGGCAGCGCGCTGGGCCAGACGGTACAGAAGATCATGGCGGCGGGCACCCTCGTGCCCGATGACATCACGATCGAACTGATCGCCGAACGGATCGATGCGCCCGATTGCGCCAACGGTTTCGTCTTGGACGGATTCCCGCGTACCACGCCCCAGGCCGAGGCTCTGGACGCGATGCTGGCCGAGAAAGGAATGAGTCTCGATCACGTTATCTGGATCGAGATCGATGACGCCATCCTGGTCGATCGTATCAGCGGGCGGTTCAACTGTGCCGAATGCGGCGCCGGCTTCCATGACAGCTTCCACCGGCCCAAGGTCGAGGGCGTGTGCGACGGTTGCGGCGCCAGCGAATTTTCCCGGCGCAAGGACGACAACGCCGAAACCGTGAAGGCCAGGCTCGAGGCCTACCATGAACAGACGGCCCCGCTGCTGCCCTATTACCGGTCCAAAAGTATAGTTGAAACCGTCGATGGAAGTACCCAGATCAGTGACGTTGCGGGCCGGATCGAGACCATTCTCGAGGGGGTCTAAGCTATTGACTCGTTGCCATGTTTTTCTATAATCCCCCACCCCCTGATCGGCGGCGATTCGTGAAAACGGCATTATTTTCAATCCAGACGAGGAGTACTGGGCGTGGCCCGTATTGCAGGCGTTAACATTCCCACGGGCAAGCGGGTGGAGATCGGTCTGAGGTCGATTCATGGGATCGGCCCCGCCCGGGCCCGCAAGCTTTGCGAGTTGGCCGGCATTCAGGAGGCCCAGCGGGTCAATCAATTGACCGACGATGAGGTCATACGCATCCGCGAGATCATCGACCGGGATTTCCTGGTCGAGGGCGATCTCAGGCGCGAAGTCGCCATGAATATCAAGCGGTTGATGGATCTCGGGTCGTACCGGGGCTTGCGGCACCGCAAGAACCTGCCGGTGCGCGGGCAGCGGACCCATACCAACGCCCGCACCCGCAAGGGCCCGGCAAGACCCATCGCGGGCAAGAAAAAGTCCGCACGCTGATTAGTTTTAGTTGAGGATCGAGGATGGCCAAGACGACGACGCCGCGCACCCGCCGCCGCGAGCGCAAGAACATTACCTCGGGCGTCGCCCATGTCAGCGCGACGTTCAACAACACCATGATCACCATAACCGATGACCAAGGCAACACCATCGCCTGGTCCTCGGCCGGCGGTCAAGGGTTCAAGGGGTCGCGCAAATCGACGCCTTATGCGGCCCAGATGGCCGCCGAGGATGCCGGGCGCAAGGCCATGGAACACGGCATGAAGACCCTTGAAATCGAGGTCAAGGGGCCGGGTTCGGGCCGCGAATCGGCGCTCAGGGCCTTGCAGGCCGTAGGATTTACCATTACCTCGATCCGCGATGTAACGCCGATACCCCATAACGGGTGTCGTCCGCCGAAACGCCGCCGGGTTTAGAACACTATCCGGCCGGGCCGGCTTTGGCGGCGCCGGGGGACGTGGTCATCGGCACCTTAACGCAACTGCTGTCTGGCGGAACTTCTACCGCCTAATTGCGAGGTCACACAGGTGATTCAGAGAAACTGGACGGAACTCATCAAACCAAACTTGCTCGACGTCAATCCGGGTGACGATCCAACCCGGCTGGCGACGGTAGTGGCCGAGCCCCTGGAGGGGGGCTTTGGTCTGACGCTCGGCAACGCGCTGAGAAGGACGTTGCTGTCCTCGCTCCAGGGCGCGGCGGTGACGTCGGTGCAGATCGACGGGGTCCTGCACGAGTTCTCCTCGATCCCGGGTGTGCGCGAGGACGTCACCGACATCGTGCTCAACATCAAGGCGCTCGCCATCCGCATGGGCGGCGACCTGCCTAAGCGCATGGAACTCAAGGCCAAGGGCCCGGGCGAGGTGACGGCGGCGGCGATCGATACCGGTCACGACATCGAAATTCTCAATCCCGAACTGGTGATCTGCACCCTCGATAAGGGGGCGTCCATCGGCATCGAGATGATGGTGGAATCGGGCAAGGGATATTTGCCGGCGGCGCAGAACCGGGCCGAGGACGCGCCCATCGGCACGATTCCGATTGACGCGCTCTTCAGCCCCGTCTCCAAGGTCGCCTACAGGGTCGAGAATACCCGCGTCGGTCAGGTCACCGACTACGACAAGCTGTCGATGGATATCGAGACCGACGGCACGGTCACGCCCGAGGACGCGGTGGCGTTGGCGGCGCGTATCCTGCAGGACCAGTTTCAGCTGTTCGTCAACTTCGATGAACCGAGGTCGATACCGGAGGAGGAACGGCTCGAGGAGCCGGCCTTCAACAAGAACCTGCTGCGCAAGGTGGAGGAGTTGGAGCTCTCGGTCCGCTCGGCCAACTGTCTCAAGAACGACAACATCGTCTATATCGGCGACCTCGTGCAAAAGACCGAATCGGAGATGCTCCGCACCCCCAATTTCGGCCGCAAGTCGTTGAACGAGATCAAGGAAGTGCTGGCCCATATGGACCTCTATCTGGGCATGGATATACCCGACTGGCCGCCGGAAAACATCGAGGAGCTGGCCAAGCGGCTGGATGAACCCTATTGACCGGCCTTGCCGCCTTTGGCGGCGGCCGGGGCCCCCCGGTAAGGCCCGGCCCCCGGTAAGGCCCGACCCCCGGTAAGGCCCGGACAGATCAGGAGCGAGTGAAAAAGTGCGTCACGGAATGCATGGCCGCAAATTGAACCGGACCAGCGCCCATCGCCGGGCGATGTTCGCCAACATGGCGGCGGCGTTGATCAAGCATGAGCAGATCAAGACCACCCTGCCCAAGGCGAAGGAGCTCCGCCCCATCGTCGACAAGCTGGTGACGCTCGGCAAACGGGGCAGCCTGCACGCCCGCCGCCAGGCGCTCGCCTTCCTCCTCGGCGACAAGGATATGACCGGCAAGCTGTTCGATACCCTGGCCGCGCGCTATGCCGAGCGCCATGGCGGCTATACCCGGGTGCTCCGCGCCGGTTTCCGCTAYGGCGACGCCGCGCCCATGGCCTTCATCGAGYTCGTCGACCGCGATCCCGACGCCAAGGGCGTCGATTCCGGCCCCGTCGATAGCGRCGAWGAGGGCGAGGAAAAGGAAGACTAGGCCAAGCTAAACGGCAACGACTTGGCCGCGGCCGGCTTGCGGGCGACGCGGATGAGGGAGCAGCCATGACGGCTGCCGNTTTTTTCCCGCCGTGCTAAGCTTGGCGACATATGAATTGATGTCCTCATGTCGAGCGCGATGACAGGCGAAAGACCCGAWACCCGAGCGAGCGCGCCGSCGCCAAGGGCCGGCCCGCCTGTGCGGCCGAAGCCGCTTCGGCGTGGCGAAGGCCCAGGCTCGCTTGGCGCCCTCGGTGGCATCACGCGCGCCCTCATCGGGGTGGCGCGCGCCGCGGCGGTGGCGGCGGCGGCTTTGATCGGCGCCGCCGTGGTCCTCGGCCCGGCGCCGGCGAAGGAGGTTCCGTCCACCCAGGCCGAGGTGCAGCTTTCCTTCGCGCCGCTGGTCAAGAAGGTGGCGCCGGCGGTGGTCAACATCTACAGCCGCAAGGTGGTGCGCTCCCGCGCCGTATCGCCGCTTTTCGACGACCCCTTCTTCCGCCGTTTCTTCGGCGAGAACTTCCCCTTCGGCGGCACSCGWGAGCGGGTGCAGAGCTCGCTCGGCTCCGGCGTSATCGTCGACGCCAAGGGGCTCATCGTCACCAGCCACCACGTCATCAAGGGCGCGGACGAGATCACCGTGGCGCTGGCGGACCGGCGCGAGTTCGAGGCCACCGTCGTGCTGGCGGACGAGCGCACCGATCTCGCGGTGCTGAGGATCGATACCGGGGCCGAGAAGTTGCCGTTCATGAVGCTGCGSGACTCCGACGATCTCGAGGTCGGCGATCTGGTGCTCGCCATCGGCAATCCCTTCGGCGTCGGCCAGACCGTGACCAGCGGCATCGTCTCGGCGCTGGCGCGCACCGCCGTCGGCGTCGCCGATTACCGCTACTTCATCCAGACCGACGCCTCGATCAACCCCGGCAACTCCGGCGGCGCGYTGGTCGCCATGGAYGGCGGGCTGGTCGGCATCAACRCCGCGATCTATTCGCGCGGCGGCGGCTCGATCGGCATCGGCTTCGCCATCCCGTCGAACATGGTCAAGGCGGTCATCGCCTCGAGCGCGCTTGGCTCCAAGATGCTGCGGCCCTGGCTCGGCGCCAGCGGCCAGGCGGTGRCCGCCGAGATCGCATCGACCCTCGGGCTGCCYARGCCCCTGGGCGTGCTGATCAACGGCGTCCATCCGCGCGGTCCGGCGGCGCGCGCCGGGCTCAAGRTCGGCGATGTCGTCACCGCCGTCGGCGGCCGGCGGGTCGATGACCCGCAAGCGCTTCGCTACCGTATGGCCACGCTTCCCATCGGCGAGACGACGACGCTCGGTGTTTTGCGCCAGGGCCGGGAGTCGACCCTGACGGTGGCCTTGAAGTCGCCGCCCGAGGACCCGCCGCGCAACGTCACCGAGCTTTCCGGGCGCAACCCCTTGGGCGGCGCGACGGTCGCCAACCTGTCGCCGGCGCTGGCGGATGAGCTCTCCCTTGCCACCGATCGSTCCGGCGTCGTCGTCCTCCGGGTCMRMCGSCGCTCTTTGGCCCGCCGCTTCGGGGTCAAGCGTCACGACATCATCCTTGCCATCAACGGCCGCGASKCGCCCTCGGTCGGGGCGCTGGTGAGGATCCTGGCGAACGGCGCCGCGCGCTGGCGCATCGCCATCCTGCGCSGCGGCCGGGTGATCGAAATGGTGGTCGACGGATGAGCACCCTGTTCGAATCCCAAGCCCCGAGGCCGCTGGCCGACCGCYTGCGCCCGAAGACGCTGGATCGCATCGTCGGCCAGGACCACCTGCTCGGGCCCGAGGGCCCGATCGGGCGGATGGTGGCGCACGGGCGCATGGCGTCGATGATCCTCTGGGGACCGCCGGGCTCGGGCAAGACGACCATCGCGCGGCTGCTGGCCGATCACACCGAGTTGGCGTTCGAGCCCCTCTCCGCCGTCTTTTCCGGCGTCGCCGACTTGAGGCGGATATTCGCCGAAGCCAGGAAGCGGCGGGAGGCGGGACGGGGCACGCTGTTGTTCATCGACGAGATCCACCGCTTCAACCGGGCCCAGCAGGACGGCTTCCTGCCCTATGTCGAGGACGGCACCGTCATCCTGGTGGGGGCGACGACCGAGAACCCGTCGTTCGAGCTCAACCCGCCATTGCTGTCGCGCGCCCAGGTGTTCGTGCTCAACCGCCTGGACGATACGGCGCTGGACGAGTTGCTGGGCCGCGCCGAGGCGGAGGAAGGCCGCGCCCTGCCGCTGGATGACGCGGCGCGGGCCGCCCTGCGCGSCATGGCCGACGGCGACGGGCGCTATGTCTACAATCTGGCGGAGGAGCTGTTCGCGCYGCCGGTRGGCGATGACGGTAAGCGACCGGTGCTCGACACCAGGGCCCTGATCGCGGCRGTGCARAAACGCGCGCCGCTCTACGACAAGTCGCGCGAGGGGCATTWCAACCTGATCAGCGCCCTTCACAAGTCCYTGCGCGCSTCCGATACCGACGCCGCGCTCTACTGGCTGGCGCGGATGCTGGYSGGCGGCGAGGACCCGCTTTATATCGCCCGCCGCCTGGTGCGCTTCGCGTCGGAGGACATCGGCCTCGCCGATCCCGCGGCGCTGCCCCAGGCGCTYGCCGCCAAGGAGGCCTACGATTTCCTCGGCTCCCCGGAAGGCGAGTTGGCGCTGGCCCAGGCGGTGATCTATCTCGGGACGGCGCCGAAATCGAACGCCGCCTACCGCGCCGCCGGGAAGGCCGCCGACGCCGCGCGGGAGACCGGATCGCTGATGCCGCCCAAGCACATCCTCAACGCGCCGACCCGGCTGATGAAGGACCTCGGCTACGGTAAGGGCTACGAGTACGACCACGACGCGCCGGAGGCGTTCTCCGGCCAGGACTATTTCCCCGAGGATATGGACCGGCCCCGCTTCTACGAGCCCGCCCCGCGCGGCTTCGAGCGGGAGATCAAGAAGCGCCTCGAATACTGGGCGAAGCTGCGCGCCGAAAAGGCCGTGGACGAAGGCTAGGCCGCTATCCGAGATATTCAAATCGCCGGCCCTCGTGCTTCGACAGGCTCAGCATGAGGGCCTCACCCTGAGCTTGTCGAAGGGCGAGGCCAGAATCCTGGAATATGGGCCTAAAACAAGCCCTGCGATTCCCGCGACTCTGCCATTCCACCTTACCGATTCTCCCGCGCTCAAACGGGCCTACATTCGTGACGCTGATACACTCCCATAATGGACAAATTTCATGGCCAATTACTGCGTTCCCGAGAAGGGCAGGACCGCCCTCATCACCCTGTCCGCGCAGCGCGATTTCGTCGCCTCCGGCTCGCCCGTGAAGGCCGCGGGCGCGGACCGGGCCCGGCCCATCGTCCGGCAGTTGACGGAGGCTTTCCGCAGTCAGGAAGCGCCGATCTTCCACGCGGTTCGGCTCTACCGGCCGGACGGCTCCAACGTGGACGCCTGCCGGCGCCAGGCGATCGAGGAGGGCTTGCGCATCCTCATGCCCGGCAGCCTGGGCGCCGAGCTCATCGACGAAGCCAAGCCCGCACCGGACATCCGGCTCGATCCCGACCAGTTGCTGGGTGGCCGGTTCCAATCGCTCGGCCCCGGCGAGTGGGCCTTCTACCGGCCGCGTTGGGGCGCGTTCCACGCGACCGACCTCGAGTTCCACCTGCGCGATCTGGGTGTGACCACGCTGGTCATCTGCGGCTTCACGTTCACCACCGCAACCCGGGCCACGGTCTATGAAGCCAGCGCCCGCGACTTTCGCATCGTGGTCGTGCCCGAGGCCGTGTGCGGCGCCACGGAGGAGGGCATCCAGGAGCTGTGCCGCATGGGCATCTACCTCATGACCATCGACAGCTGCCTCAACTGGAT
>LKGT01007481.1_pt1 | contig 19429 bp, 14 predicted proteins | sample 503861 | NCBI WGS metagenome assembly LKGT01 (sample SAMN04113194, study PRJNA297058) | marine sediment metagenome | biome: marine benthic biome; feature: marine benthic feature; material: marine sediment; isolation source: sediment sample collected at the water-sediment interface from the South......
TTTGGGTCATTAGCGGCCCTTCACCACGATCATACCCGAACGACTGCTTTCGGGCGTAAACCGGACATTCCCCTGGCGCTGAATTGACCGCAATCTCGGCTTAGGCTCTGAATGTCCGCTTTTCCCGAAAGCGGACGTTCAAAGCACCAAAAATTAGGGGGAATTAGGGGCCGCTTTCGGCCATTAGCGGACACACACTGCGGGCGGCTTAAAGATCCCGTGCGTATATCGAGCCCTGCTCCTTGTTCACAAACTCGACTCCTCCGAGAGAATACCAGCCCATGCGGACAAGCAGGCCACCCAGAACGGTCGTGCTGACATAGAGGCGACTATAGCCGAGTCGCATCACTGAAGATAAAACAGGTTCGTACGCCAGTGAAAGCTCCAAGGGCTAACGCAATTGCAGAACGTTGGGTACGCACCATCCGTAACGAATGCCTGGATCACAGGCTCATAATGAGTCACCAACATTTACGGAATTCGATCACTGAGTTCATCGCCTATTACAATCGATGGCGACCTCACCGAAGCCTCGGCCAGATAGCACCGTGTCCGCGAGTAAAGGAATCACGGGAAAATTCAGCTACGAATCTCATCGCGAAGCCTGTCCTGAGCGGCTTGCATCATGTGTACCAATGGGCTGCTTAACAAAACCGATGGAGTTTTTGCGCCCTACAGGTGAAAATAATGCTCGAAAGGCGAGCTTGGCTGACTATTGCTGGCAATCGCATTGTCGAGGGCTTTTTCACACACCTGCACCTGTGTGAATACTAATTCGCCATGGACAGCGTATTCAAGCCAATTACAAGCGTACTTAGATTTGCACGCCCAGAGGAGCAAGAATGACATCGTGGTTTCGCCGTTATCTTCTACCTGGGTTCATTTTTCAGTCCATCATGATTGCTGGCGGCTATGGCACAGGTCGGGAGCTGGTAGAATTTTTCCTCCAATATGGACCAGTCGAAGGTCTGTTGGGGATGCTCTTACCAGCCACTGTGTTGATGAGTCTGACTTGCATAGTTGCGTTCGAGTTGTCTCGAGTGACACGTTGTTACGATTATCGAAGTTTCCTTCAACAGCTTCTCGGGCGCGCGTGGGTACTTTACGAATTAGGCTATATAACAACCGTTGTATTGATTCTAGCAGTAATCGGCGCGGCTACGGGTACGCTCCTATCGGAAACATTTAGCGTATCTGGAAATGTGGGCACGGTTGCCCTGATGGTTGTGATTGCGTTTCTTACTTTCAAAGGAACGGAGGTTATCGAAGGCCTTTTGTCTATCTGGTCATTTGTGTTATACGGCGTATATTTGATCGTCTTTGTAATGAGCATCATCAAATTCGGGGACGTTATCGAAAATAACTTGACAGTGTCATCGTCGAACAATGGCTGGGTACTATCCGGTATACGATACGGTGCGTTACAGGTATCACTTGTACCGGCGATACTCTTCGCGACAACGCACATAACTCGTCGACGAGAATCTGTAATTGCGGGGGCATTGACTGGTCCAATAGCGATGATTCCAGGCGTTCTTTTTTATGTCGCGATGTTGGCCCATTTTCCAGCGATTATCGACAGGCCAATTCCGGCAAATTACCTACTAGAATTATTGGAGTCTAAGACACTTCAAGTAGTTTTCCAGATTGTTCTGATCGGCACGTTTATTGAAACAGGCACGGGCCTAGTTCACGCATTGAACGAGCGCATTTTCAGCTCACTTTCTGCAGTGAAGAAATCGATGCCGAATTATTTGCGGCCATTGACCGCCGTGTTGCTGCTCCTTCTTGCGTCAGTGCTGTCCCGATTCGGCTTGATCGATTTAATCGCGATTGGCTACGGTACGTTAGCATGGGGATTTATTGCAGTTTTTACCATCCCATTACTCACAATCGGTGTTTGGAAAATTATCAATTCAAAATGACGTGTGGAGGGCGAATTCCAATTTTGGATAGAACTTGTGCCGATTATTTATTCAGCGCCTTTGGCCGTGGTGCCGTTTTCGGGCTTGTCACACTTTTGTCACAGTGAAAACGTTATCCAACGTGATGTAACGTGATCAAACGTTATCAAAAAACATCTTAYGTGAATGWTTTRATTCRTGATATTCTGTAASYTCYTGATTACAAACGGGTGTGKCATTGTNTTYGGGARRCAGGGACCGGAAATTCGAACCGAGGCAAGCCCGCGAGCCGACAGACTCACGAAGTGCGGTTCGAAGGACCGAGCGGCGCAGCCGCGAGTCAATATTCTCAGCCCGATCAATTTGCTCGGAACGGTATCAATTCGCGTTAGACGCAGTCAGATCGGTATCGCACCTGTCCCGCTAACGCAATAGACAATATGCAGATCGATAAACAATTGCTAGCAGACATCCGGGCAACCGTTGCACGCGTGATACGTGAAGACATCGGTGATGGCGATCTGACGGCCGAATTGATCCCGGCGTCCGCGACGATCGATGCCACAATAATCACACGTGACAGGATGACCATGGCGGGCCGTCCCTGGGTCGATGAGGTGTATCGCCAGATAGACCCACGGGTCGTTCTTGATTGGCGGCTCGATGATGGCGAGACGGCCGAGGCCGACACTACTATATGTAGTCTGCATGGTCCTGCCCGTCCGATCCTCAGCGGCGAACGTGCGGCGTTGAATCTGTTGCAGACCCTGTCGGCGACGGCCACCGTAACTGCGGCATACGTGCAGGCCGTTGCCGGAAACGATTGCCGAATCCTCGATACGCGCAAGACGCTTCCCGGCCTGCGGCTCGCGCAAAAGTATGCGGTTCGTTGCGGCGGTGCTTGCAATCATCGCGTCGGATTATTCGATGCGATACTGATCAAGGAAAATCACATCACGAGTGCCGGCGGCATAGCTGTTGCCATCGCGGCTGCCCGAAAACTGCATGCGAACATGCCGGTAGAGGTCGAGGTTGAGTCGATCGCGGAACTGCGTGAGGCGCTATCGGCGAATGCAGAACGGCTTCTCCTGGACAATTTCTCACTCGATTTACTCCAGGAGGCAGTAGCAATCAATCGCGCAGAAGGCGACCCGCCGGCCGAACTCGAAGCATCCGGTGGCCTGACGATCGAAGAAATCACCGCGGTGGCAAAGACTGGTGTGGATTACATATCGGTTGGCGCGCTAACGAAAAACATCCGAGCCATCGACCTGTCGATGCGCTGCCAACGCTGATGGCATTGTAGAACCCTGTCCATCGGGCCGGACGTCGTGATTACGCCGCGTCCAGCTGGTCGGCCGTCAATGTTTGATGCCGCTGCCATGCGGGTGTAGAAATGGGGTGATCATCACGATAATGAGCGCCACGACTCTCTTGCCGCTGCAACGCAGCCAATGTAACCAGACGAGCGACGAGCAGGAGATTTCGCGTTTCGCTCCAAGATACAACCGTATCAGCCGATGACGGATCGTGTGCTGCAGTCCGGTCACTCAAATCACGCAACTGGCGATCAAATTTCGACAACTGAGAAAATGCTGTTTCCAGGCCATCGCCGGACCGTAGGACGCCGACATGACGAGACATCAGCTTTCTGGTCGCAGCAAAAATACGTTTGAGTTCTGCACAAGCACTGTTCGGCGGGACCTTCGGCGCTGCGGCAGCAAGTGATGGCTGCTTGTTCTGTGAGCCCGGATGACTGCGGATGTCAGCGGCAACCCGCCGGGCATAGACCATCGCCTCGAGTAATGAATTACTGGCCAAGCGATTTGCCCCGTGGACGCCAGTGGCGGCAACTTCACCACAGGCCCAGAGGCCGTCTATCGAGGTTCGGCCCCGATGGTCAGTCTGGATTCCGCCCATGTGATAGTGGGCCGCCGGTATTACCGGCAGCGGTTCCGTCTTGGGGTTGAACCCTGCCCTTTTGCTGGCTTCGATCGCCTGTGGAAACGATGCGCCGTGGCCACCAGTGAGTACCGGGCGTAGATCGAGGTAAACACGATGCCCCGCACGGGTTCGTTTTTCGATGGCCCGCGCCACGATATCACGAGCTGCCATCTCGGCCGCCGGATGTTCGGATAGCATGAATCGATAGCCAGACTCGTCGAGCAGCAAGGCCCCTGCCCCGCGCAACGCTTCGGTGAGGAGGGGCAAACTCGCACCATTGGTTTTGCTTTCTATGGCTAATACCGTCGGATGAAACTGGACGAATTCCAGGTCAGCCAAATTGGCGCAGGCACGGGCGGCCATCGCCAGTCCGTCCCCGGTAGCCTCACTGGGGTTGCTCGTATGCCACCAGGTCATTCCGATTCCGCCGGTCGCGAGCACAACATGCGGGGAATAATGGGTCGCCCAGCTTTTTTTCGGATGGTACGCGACCAGTCCGTGTACTTGCCCGTCACTGACTATTAGATCGTGGGCGAACGTTTCTTCGAGCACGGTGATCGAGCGCGTCGCACGTATACGCTTGATCAACGCTTGCATGAGTACCCGTCCGGTCGCGTCACCACCAGCATGAACAATGCGCGCATAACGATGCGCAGCTTCCTGCGCCAAATCCAGTGTGCCATTCACCGCCCGGTCAAACGGGACTCCTTCGTCTATTAACCACTGGAGATTTTCGACGCCTTCTTCGGCCAGTCGTAACGCGCTTTCCGGATCACTCAACCCGGCGCCCGCCGACAATGTGTCCGCTGCATGATGCGCAGGTGTATCGTCGGGCCCGATCGCCGCAGCAATGCCTCCTTTTGCCCACAGGCTCGAGCCACCCTCCAGCCGCGGCGTCTTGGTCATTAAGGTAACGGATCTTGGCGCCAATGCCAGGGCGCAGACCAATCCGGCCATACCGGAGCCAACCACAATAACGCTATCCGCTCTCACGGACTTTGGCGCAGCATGAGTCACGCGATCCATACTATCCGCCAAGCGCCAACATCCGCTCGACCGAGCGCCGGGCTCTTGCTGCAATGGCCACATCGATTTCAACACGGGGTTCAAGCGTTTCCAGCGCCTGATAAATATTCGCCAGCGTAATTCGCTTCATGTGCGGGCACAGATTACACGGTCGGATAAATTCCACGTCGCTAATATCAGCAGCAACGTTGTCGCTCATCGAACATTCGGTGACCATTAACACCCTTCGTGGCCGCCGAGACTGCACGTAGTTTTGCATCTGTGCGGTTGATCCGACGAAGTCAGCCGCTTTAAGCACATCGGGTGGGCATTCAGGATGCGCGATGATGGTCAGCTGATCATAATTTTCGCGGTATTGCTCAAGCTCCTCTGCCGTGAACCGTTCATGCACTTCGCAATGTCCTTGCCAGGGGATGATTTCAACGTCAGTTTGTTGCGCCACGTAAGCCGCCAGATATTCATCCGGGATGAAAATGACCTTCTCGGTACCGAGCGATTCAATAACCGCAACGGCATTACCAGAAGTACAACAGATATCCGACTCGGCCTTGACCTCGGCGGACGTATTGACATAGGTAACGACAGGCACACCAGGATGTTGCTGGCGCAGTTCCCGGACATTTTCCGCGGTGATGGATTCGGCTAAGGAGCAACCTGCCCGCTCGTCGGGAATCAACACGATTTTCCCGGGGTTAAGAAGTTTGGCGGTCTCTGCCATGAAGTGGACACCGGCCAGCACGATGACCTCGGCATCGGTTTCGGCTGCGCGTCTGGCCAGCGCGAGGGAATCACCGCTTATGTCGGCAACACAATGATAAATCTCCGGCGTCTGGTAGTTATGCGCTAGGACGACCGCGTTGCGCTGTTTTTTCAGGTCGTTGATGGCAGCCACATAGGGGGCATGCACTGCCCATTCGATGGCCGGAATGACCGACTTGACTCGTTCATAGGCAGCCGCAGTCGTTGCGGCGAGTTCTACCGTATATTCAGGACTGGCTAGCATGGATCACCTGTTTACTTCGGCCTCGAAAATCGAGACATTGATGCTCATTTAATATGCTCTGCAGGAGCATATTGTTTATACTCACAGAGAGCATATAGTGTGTCAAGTAGTTCGAGACAAATTCAGCCAATTACCGAGAACGGCCCCGATGGCCAGGAATTCAGCCGACACAATCATCAATCTGATCGCAGTCATTGTGGCTGTAACCAACGACACGCCACGCGTTCTGATCGTTGAGCAGAACCTCAGCGGCGCATCAGGTCTGCTGCCCTCGGATATCGACCCGCTGTCAGGATCGAGCCATTTTTCGCTGCCGAACGGCCCTTTCGAACCCCGGCACCACCCCAGTCTGGAGAGCGGTCTGCGCAGTTGGGTGGCAGCACAGACCGGCCTGGACCTTTATTACGTCGAACAGCTCTACACGTTCGGTAATCGTTATCGCGATCCTGGCGAGATCGAGGGAGGCCCGAGAGTTGTATCGATCGCCTACATCGCCCTGACACATGAAGACGCCGTAGACAAAGAGAACGCACACTGGCGAGACTGGTACAGCTTCCTGCCGTGGGAAGATTGGCGCTCAGGACGGCCGGCTTTCATGGAGGAGCATATCAAGCCGGCATTGGCAAGCTGGGTAAGACAAGCGCAAAGCCAGAGCCGCCGAAAACAGCGGCAAGAACGGGTAAATGTGACCTTTGGTCAGAGCGCGGCGTCTGAAATGGACAGCGTGTTGTCTCTTGAACGTTTTGAATTACTTTACGATGCCAACCTTGTCTTTGAAGCACTGCGTGACGAGCGGGCTGCAAAAAGAAATTCCGCGCCTCCCCTCGAAGCGGCAGAACTGACAAAGTTTGACGGTATGGGCACAGCGTTGGTATCAGACCATCGGCGAATTCTGGCCACCGCACTCGGGCGCCTGCGAGGCAAGCTTGCTTACCGGCCGGTCGTGTTTGAATTGCTGCCTGGTGAGTTCACTTTGCTGCAGCTGCAACGCGTTGCGGAAGCACTCAGTGGTGCGGAGATGCACAAACAGAATTTTCGGCGGCTCGTTGCCAACGCCGATCTCGTTGAACCGATCGGGCGAACCAGCGTTGTTGGCCGCGGTCGGCCCCCCGAGCTTTTCCGGTTTCGTCGCGAGGTCCTGGGCGAAAAACTGACGGTCGGCTTATCACGACCCATCATGCGAAGCGGCGAGGCTCAGCGAACTCGGCACATCCGGGGAATTTGAGGTTTCCGCAAAATAATCCGGGTTATGATACCTCTCGCACAAATGCAAATGCCGGTTCCGTTGCGGTCGATATTTGCTGCAATTTCGGTATATTGGGCGCCCGGTCAGGCGCCAGCCTGGACATTGCATCTTTGGCGCGTGTCGAGCGGGAGTAGCATACTTACAAGTAATAATTGAAGGCCGATGACACGCATGCACTATTCACGATTCCTGCCGATCCTGCTTGTTCTGCTAGCCGGCCCTGTGCTGGCGCAGGGCGGGCCACGGGGTGACCGGACGGTAACCGTTGAATCCCTGGTGGTCGAACCGTCAATGCTCCGCTCCACGGTCGAAGCCGTCGGCATCGTGCTTGCCGATGCTTCCGCGACATTGCGTGCGGAAGTTCCCGGACAGATACTGAAGCTACATTTCGAAGACGGACAGGCGGTCGTCGAGGGTGAGCCCTTGTTTTCAATASAGGCRACCGTRCTGAACGCGGAAGCCAATGAGGCGAAAGCCAATGCCGAGCAGAGCGAAGCRGCATACACCCGGGCMAAGGAACTGRTTRACGACAGGCTCATCTCGGCCACCGACTTCGATGCGGCCCGKGCYAAYTACAACGTCAGCATTGCCCGATTGCTKTCATCGCAGGCACGCCTKTCRAAAACARTWATTCGTGCGCCTTTCGATGGCTTYGTCGGTCTGCGYCTGATCAATATCGGCGATTAYGCAACCATCGGYCAGGAACTTGTCAGTGTCGTGCGYCTTGATCCRTTGCGGGTCCAGTTCAGTGTTCCCGAGACCCTCCTGGCGCAGCTGAAGCCCGGGCAGAACATAGATGTCTCGGTGGGTKCYTATCCGGGTGAAACATTCRAYGGTGTTATTACAGCCATCGCACCACAGATCGAMRTCACRGGSCACAGTGTGACSATTCGSGCGCGCTTGCCAAATCCCGACTTMAGGTTACGSCCRGGGTTATTTGCKCAGGTCAGCGTGACACTCGAGGTCAAGCCGGACGCRTTGMTGGTGCCGGAACAGGCCATCTGGCCGATTGGCCAGAAGAAAACAATTTATGTCATCGAGAATGGYAAGGCGGTGCAGARGGTTGTCACCYTGGGTSAACGTCARCCTGGCAAGGTYGAGATCRTCTCCGGAATCGTTGCTGGAGACGAAATCGTSACTGCGGGYCAGATGAARATAKTTGACGGTGCAGCCGTGMRGACGATTCCGGCGACCGGCATAGACRACTAGCGACACCGTGCAGCTATCCAGYATWTCCATACGCAGRCCGGTGCTAGCCACCGTACTGAACCTTGTYATCCTGCTGATCGGGRTAATAAGTTACCARCGGCTCGCGGTGCGTCTTATCCCGAACGTCGATGTCCCGATYGTTACGGTRCGYACSGTCTATCCSGGYGCCAACGCRCASGTCATCGAGTCGCAGATCACCAAWCCGATCGAAGATACGCTCTCGGGAATCGAGGGYATCGATTTCATCAGTTCCGTYAGCCGYGCCGAAKTGAGTCAGGTGACGGTGCGTTTTCTSCTGGATCGGAATGCYGATGCTGCGGCCRGCGATGTTCGAGACCGTGTRTCGCAGGCACGAAGTTTCCTGCCAGAGGAAGCCGACGAACCGATCGTSCAGAAGCAGGAAGCSGACGCRCRGCCWATCATCTATCTCGCMTTCTCGTCGGACCGSCACAATTTGACGGAGATTGCGGACATTGCCACACGGCTCGTGAAGGACCGCGTGCAGACCCTTCCCGGCGTTGCTCAGGCTGATGTCTACGGMAATCGCTTTGCGATGCGYATATGGCTCAATCCCGRCCGCCTCGCRGGTTTCGRACTCACSCCRCAGGATGTGGAAAACGCACTSCGTSMGCAAAACATTGAARTACCGGCCGGTCGTGTCGAAAGCMGAGAYCGYGAGTTTACGGTGCTGGCGGAGACCGACCTGCGYGARCCGGAAGAGTTTGCACAGATCATCGTGAAGAAMACGGAYGAGTTTCTGGTCAGACTMGGYGATGTAGCGCGGATCGAACTSGGTGCGGACTCTGCCCGGTTTCGTGCGCGTTTCAACAGGCGTAATGCCGTRCCWCTCGGCGTCATCAAACAGGCGGTYGCAAATCCGYTAGAYATCTCGARCGCGTTGAAAGTGTTGCTGCCGGAAATTACRCGAACACYGCCCGAAGGCATGCGCGTCGAGATGGCCTACGACTCGACCGTCTTTATCCGGGAATCGATCGACGAGGTTTATGTGACCGTGGTCGAAGCAGTCGTCCTCGTCATGCTTGTAATTTTCCTGTTCCTCAGAAACTGGCGTGCCGTGATCATACCGTTGGTCACGATCCCGGTATCGCTCATTGGCGCGTTTGCACTGATGAATCTTTTTGGCTTCACGATCAACACACTATCACTTCTCGCCATAGTGCTGGCGATCGGACTGGTCGTCGACGACGCAATCGTGATGTTGGAAAACATCTACCGTCACATCGAGGAAGGTATACCGCCGTTCGAGGCAGCGCTTAAAGGAAGCTCCGAAATCGGTTTCGCGATTATTGCGATGACACTGACACTGGCGGCTGTGTACTTGCCGTTCGCGTTCGCCACCGGACGCAGCGGTATGTTGTTCATAGAGTTCGCTTTGACGCTTGCAGGCGCGGTGCTGGTCTCAGGATTTACGGCGCTTACCCTGTCACCAATGATGTGCTCCAAGCTGCTGCATCATGAAGATAAGCATGGCCGCTTCTTCGAATTTGGCGAACGGCTTCTCAAGGGACTCGATCACGGTTATCGCGCCCTGCTCGATCGTGTGCTCAGATTGCGCTGGCTGACGATTGGTGCGGCAGCAGCCGTCGCAGCCGGTATGGTCGGCCTGTTCCTTTCACTGCCGCATGAACTCGCGCCGGCCGAGGACCAGGGCATCATTATCGGTTTCGGGACGGCACCTGAAGGTGCAACCATCGACTATACGGATCGCTACGCAAAGCAGATGGAGGACATATACGAAGCTGTGCCTGAGCAGAACCGATTTTTCAAGATTGTCGGATTCAGTGGCGTGACGAACGCCATCGGGTTCATCGGCCTCAAGCCCTGGAACGAACGTGAACGCAGTGCGCAACAAATTGCAGAGAGCCTGTTTCCGGCATTTTCCGACATAGCTGGTCTCATGGCGTTTCCGATTACGCCGCCTCCGCTCGGGCAGACTCGTTTCGGGCAGCCCGTCAGTTTTGTCGTGCAGTCGACCGGCACCTGGGAAGATTTGGACGATATAGTGTCGAAACTCCTGGCCAAGATGGCCGAGAATTCTCAGCTGACCAATCCGGACTCGGATCTCAAACTCAACAAGCCAGAGCTGAGGGTCGACATCAATCGGGAAAAAGTTGCTGTGGTAGGTGCCAGTGTCGACACTGTCGGACGCACGCTCGAGACAATGCTCGGCGGCCGGAACGTCACGCGTTTCAAGATGGGTACCGAGCAATACGACGTGATCGTGCAGATCGATGATGACTCACGACGGACACCGGGCGATCTCAGTAATATTTTCGTTCGCGGCAACGACGATACGATGATCCAATTGCAGAACCTTGCCACGGTAACGGAAACAGTTGCCGCGAAAGAGCTGAATCATTTCGATAAATTGCGGGCGGCGACAATCAGTGCCGGACTTGCACCCGGTTACTCGCAGGGTGAGGCACTCGAGTGGATGGAAAATGCATTGCGTGAGGTGACGCCCGAACCGCTTTTTGATCTTTCCGGGCAATCTCGCGAATTTCGTGAGTCTGCATCGGGTGCGATGATGCTAATGGTGCTGGCGCTGATCTTTATCTATCTTGTTCTGTCCGCACAATTCGAAAGTTTTGTAGATCCACTGATCATATTGGTGGCTGTGCCACTCGCCATGTTCGGTGCGTTCCTGTGCCTGGTGATGTTGAACAAGGGGAATGTTCTTGGCTGGTGGACAGTGACCGGGTCGTGGAATATCTACACGCAAATCGGCGCGGTCACTCTGGTCGGCCTGATATCGAAGCACGGCATCCTGATCGTTGAGTTCGCAAACCAGTTGCGCGAACAAGGCATGGCCAAACGAGATGCGGTGCTGCAATCGGCTTCCCTGCGACTGCGGCCAATCCTGATGACGACGGGTGCGATGGTATTGGGTGCTGTGCCACTTGCAGTGGCGACCGGCGCGGGCGCGGAAGCTCGCCATCAAATCGGCTGGGTCGTTGCCGGGGGTATGAGTTTCGGCACAGTGTTTACCCTGTTTGTCGTACCGGTAGTCTACTTATTACTTTCGGCGCAGCATCGCGGTCCGACAACAGACTGAATTACGGCAAAATCTGCGGCTCAGCCAGTCAACTGCCGCGCGCTCGAAGTATCGCTTCGGCACGGGGATGGCGACTCACAAAATCAGCAGTGACGCGAGGAATTTCCGACTCGAGACCGCTCTCACGCAGGCAGTTCAACAGGGTTTCAAATCCGCGTAACGCGATTATCCAGTCCTGCCCTATTTCGCCGAGTGACGTTTCGAGCGCACGGCATGCCTCCACCCTGGACAGGCTGCCCCTGTCGTTCGCCGAATCCATCGCAAGCCCCAGTCTTGCATACGCCGCCCACGGACTATCGGGCAGGTCTGCAACCAGACCACGGAGTTCGGCAGCGCCTTTTTCGTCGCCGCCACCAAGATAGTAAAAAGTGGCTGCACCGGAACTCATCAACGTTTGTGCCGCCGAAAGTTCGGCCTCGCGTTGCGGGTTTTCGACGTTGACCATGACGACGTTCGACGTCAGTGACAATTCGTCGACGAAATACTCCGCCTGGAATGTGTAAGTGCCCGGCGTATCAAGTTGCCAGCCGCCGCGGCCGAAATAGACCGGCACCATCGCCGAGAGCATCTTCCCGGGGGCCAGTGCGACCTCTCTTCTGCCCCGGCCATCTCTGTGTACCGCCGGGTAATACAGTTTTTCCTGCTCATATTCCCGGTGTCCGATCTGCACACCCAGCAGGCCATATTCGGGCCCGAGCAGATTGCGTACTTTTTGCATTTCGTCGGAGCAATTCCGCAAGCTGACAATAAGCGTGAGCGGCTCACCGAGCAGGACTCGATCTCTTGCACTCGCCAGTTCAAGACAAAACGGCTTTCCTGATTCCGTCATGCCATTGGCAACGCCTGCAGAATCGGCAGTTGCTTCGCCGACTGGAGATTCGTTATTCGCGGCGCCGTCAGGTTGACAGGCGCTGACGGCCAGCAACAGGCAGTACAGCAGCCCGGTGACTGTCCATTTCTTCCGGCTAACAGCGATTCGATACAGGTTCATGACGCTATTCAAAGCCTCTCTCCAGAAGTTCCCGGTCGATGAACTGCAGGTCCTTGCTCCTTTGCAGATCGTCGGCAAAATCCTCACGCAATGATCTGGCTTCTGCGTCTCGCCCGGCGGCTTCGAGCTCCCTGACCAACCGTTGCTGCACACGCATCAAACTCACACCGGGTACATTCTCCATTTCCTGCAAGCCTCGCAGGTACTGCTGCGCCTCGTCGAGACGAGGCTGGGGTCTTCCGCCGCGAGCCTGATCGATCGTCGGCCGCAACGCCTCGTTGGCCAGCGCGATTTTGGCCGGATCCGCCTGCGCAGCCTGCGGGAATTCATGCACCAGTTGACGGAGCCGATCCGCACCATAGCTCAGGTGATCGCCGCCACCCATATACAAGTAAAGACCTTGCTCGATCCCAAAGCGCAGGCCGCCCTTGTCGAATAACAGCCGGCTGGCCCGTTTGGTCGGTTCGGTGGTCGGGGGCTCGATCGTCACGAGTAGCGTTTCGCTCCGGATGATGTCACTCGAGAAGGCTGTGTCGGCGGGAAAGGTCGCCTGAATCTCGTAATCGCCCGGCGTCGCGAAGGTCCAACCCCCGGAGCTGAAAAATACGCGCGCATCATCAATCATCACGTCATTGGGCGCCAAAGTCCTGCTCAACCTGGCCATTCGCGCCCCTCTCAGGACCGGCGGTTTGAACGGCTGGAACTGCTCCTGGGTGGGGCCGCGGATCAGCACATTCAGGAAGCCGTATTCCGGAGACAGCAATGGAATAACTTCCTGCGGCGTGTCGCTGGTATTTACAACCGCTACAGCCAGCGAGACTGCTTCACCAACGAGGTATACGTCTTTGGCGGTCCCGATCCGGAGTCGCAGCGGAGACTCGGTGCTAATGTCGTTCACGGGCGCCAACCTGGTCCTCATTGCGGCGGACGCGTCAATTGAGGTGCGACGGTTCAGATTCGACGTGTCGTCCGGCACGACGGAATAATTCTCTCGCGGTGACAACTTATGGCGACCTGCATGGCTCTGTGTAATCAGCCCGAAAGGCAAGTTGCCGGTCCCGGGTGTCACCAAGCGACTGGGGTGGGAATGAAAGTGTTCAATACTCGCGTCGCTGAGCCGCCACAGGACCGTATCAGTAAGGCTATAGCTCTCGACGGTTGCACGACGGGTAAAACTCGATCCATCCCAGTCCGTATGATGCAGATTGAAGACATGAGCGAGTTCGTGTGCGGTAGTCAAAAGCACTTCGCGGATTACGCCACCCGGCATACCCTTGTGAGCTGATTCGAACACCGCGAATGATTCGCGTGGCATATCATTCGCATCGTTCTCTCCAAAATCGAACATGATTCCAAGCGTGTCGCGCGAGTCTTCGTCCTCGGAGACCACCAGCATGTAGACGTGCCACTCTCCCTCTTCGGCTGTTAGCGATCGGTTGGTAATGAGCAGGGCATGCAGGTCTGCAAGGCGTATCGAATCTGCGTGCGGAATGTCGATTTGATCTTCGACGATGCGCAGCTCAATACCCGCGGCTCGATATATTTCTGCCAATGAGACGCGCTTGCCGCGGATAGTCTGCTCGGTCGAAACCGCTTGCGTGCCTCGCATGCGGTCTATTTCGAGCAATACGCGTTGCGTGATCTGCGGCTGGGCCGGAGTGCTATCGTGCCGGCCGACGGTAGGTTCGGCACTGCTCAGTGACTGAATCAGTGTTTTCGAGCCCAGCTGACTGAGCGCCAGCCTTGCTGTACGCCGGGCCGTTGCGCCGGAACCTGCGTCGCTCGCGAGATTGTTCAGCATACTTTGCATCGATTCCGGCTGATGTACCGCGATGTGCATCAGCTCCGGACCAAATCGATCGATCGCTGCGGAAAAGTCGTCGGCGCCAAACAGTTCCTGCAGATGCGCACGTAATTGCTCCCGGTCACGACCCGTGACGCGTGCCAGCAACTCAAGATGCGGCACCGGAGAAACAGCTTTGCGGGCAGTGTCGTCCGGGGTGCCAAGCGGGCTCCTCAACAGGGCGGCAGCGTCGAGAATCCCGGCACCATACTTGCTGGAATCCCAACCGTCCGGCGTATTGGCTGAGCGCTTCAAAAGCTCGACGAACAGGTCCTTGCGCGTCCCGGAACCATAGGCTTCACGAATCGCCTGCTCCCCGTGGTGCGCGATCCACAGTGCAGCGGCGCCAGCCGCATAGGCTGTGGCATAGGACGTTCCGTCGCTACGCGCAGTATTGGTTGATGGGTCTTCGGGTGATTTTTTCCAGGCAACGTGGACGCGTTCCCCGGGAGCCGATATGTCTACCGAGCGACCGCGCGACGACCCTTTCCATGGGACCCCATGGACGTTGCTCGCTGCGACGGCCACCGTCGCATCATAGACCGCCGGGGCCACCACAAAGGGGACACAATTCCCTGCCGCCGCGACCGGTATCACCTCATGACGCACCGCATCCATGAGCGCTCGTTCGAGGCCAAAGAATATCCTTCCCCCGACACTCATTGCGATGACATCACAGCTTGCCTCGACTGAGCGCCGCACCGCCTTGGCCACATCGCTGTCCAGAAATTGAATGACGCTCTTGACGCTGCGCATCGGCACCAGTGTCGCTTCGGGCGCCATCCCCGTGATCTTGCCCGGCGGCAGGGTGCCACCATTTTCGCCAATACCGCCCGAGCTTACGATCACGCTGCCGGTAGAGGTTCCGTGGCCCCGGCTGCCGCGATAATTCAACGGGTCCAATGCATTGTCATCTTCGTCGAGGATATCGTAGTCGTTGTCGAGGTCGAGACGTGCTGCGTCCAGGTCTGCATGCTCTGTCCAGCCGGTGTCCAGATGACAAACCCGAACGCCCTCCCCAAAACGCTGACCATTCTCCGGGGGTGTCAGCTCCCATGCCTGATCGGCATTGACCGCCAGCAACGACCAGGCGGGATCTGCGGTACTCTCATCGTCGTTACTTTTCGAGCAAAACAGCGCGCGTGCGGTCGGGTCGACCAGCACATCCTCAAAGTCCGGTTCGACCCGCAGGAAATCACCTCGGTCACGCAGAAGGTAGGCCATATCCCACGGACTCTCGGATGCATCGTCCGAAGTCGCATCCACAGTGTAGAGGTTGCGCAACGCGTACGGATCATCCTCCGGATCAATCGCCGGGAACATTGGCGATACCTCGACCTTTGCGCCGAAAACCTCAGCCGTGATTTGTTCCAGGTGACTTTGCGGCTGGTCCGGGCGAAGCTCGACCACCAGTCGATATTCCGCCGCAACCGCTGCGGAACCCAGTGCTGCCAGCGCTGTCGCGATGACACTGAAAAACAGGTTCTGGACCGACAGCTGTCTCAACACACTTGTCCTCCTAACAGTCGACGGTGGCCGTTCTTTATTTGTCAGCAAGAGAAACACGAAGCCGAGACTGCTCGCCCGCTTGCACCAACGCGACCGGGATACCGGATTTCCCTCGCCAAGCGCCTGTTCTTTGCCGCTCGTCTTTGACCATGACTGTTTTAACGCTGTCCCGAGTATCGGCAATATACGCAAGCTCTGCCGACGAACTTCCACCGAGAATCATAATAGTAAAAAGTGCAATTAACATGACATTCTCTCCCGCTCAGATAGCCTGGATGTTCCTGATGGCGGCATTCCTTGCTTTACTATGCGTTTTTGATATTGCCGACCGTTCGTCTGGCGTCATAATTGCCAGGAATTCACGATGCTTTTCTGACACCTGTCGCTTGTTCGACTGAATCTGCCCGTCGACCCGGTCAAAGAAAGCCTCGAAATCGGCGCGGGTTGTGTCGTAGTCGGCGTTCAACTCCCTGACCCGCTGTCTTCTTTGCGCAATTGTCTCTCGAAGCGCATCAAGGTCCTCTGATAACTCATTCACCAACGCAATCGCCTCGCCCTCGCGTGCCGGATCGTCGATTACTGCACGAATYTCGCTRCGMAGATCCTCGAAGGCCTGYTTTTCKACKTCSRYGGRTGAYACATCRTCTTTGCTGGCACARCCGGCAAAGGCAYAKGCGATGGCGRCGAAAACCATGGCASAYTTCAGACTGAKARTTCGTTCGGACATWYMCCRACTCCTTATTTATTRTTYGRMCGGMATTCCTGACGTTMGCCRGAATRGCGGATTATCACATARRYGGTACRCTGSCTGCATTAGCAGATCGCACAGGGTATTAGGTAAGGTGCTGTGACGACCAAGACTCAAAAGAGCGGCCGGCGTCAGTTTCTATCGCTACCAGGACGGGTTTTCTACACGGAAAAGTCATGTTGATCGACGACAATGTTGCGATGGTCGGCACCGCCAATTTTGATAATCGTTCTTTCAGGCTGAATTTTGAAATCACCACCGTTGTGTTCGATGCAGAATTCGCAGGCAATGTAGAGCGGATGTTCCAGAACGACCTCTCGGCATCACGACTCATGGAGCAGGATGAATACGACAATAAGCCATACTGGTTCAAACTGGCCGTTCGTACGGCAAGACTCGCGGCACCAGTACTGTAAGCGGCGAAGAGTATCCTGACGAATCCCGTGTTTCCCAGGGTTCTCTGAGCTCGCAGGAGGTACAGCAATGATACAATTCCGCAACGATCCCGGAAGCCGCGCGGCGAAGAGGCGAAGAAAAAGGAATGCACCGCGGGTCTGATCGCACGATTGAATCGGCCAGAGAATTCCGGAGTCTCGGGCGCGTTGGTGTAAGCGGGCGGGCAGACCCGGCATCGCGTTTCTCTTGCTGACAAATAACGAACGGTCACCGCCGACTGCTAGAGGACAAGTGTTATGAGACAGCTCTCGGTCCAGGACCTGTTTTTCAGTGTCATCGCGACAGGGCTGGCAGCACTGGGTTCCGCAGCGGTTGCGGCGGAATATCGACTGGTGGTCGAGCTTCGCCCGGACCAGTCGCAAAGTCACCTGGAACAAATCACGGCCGAGGTTTTCGGCGCAAAAGCTCATTGCTGGCGGTCAATGCCGATCAGGCCTGGAAGCTGACACCCCCGGAGAATGGTAAGCGTTTCGGGGAGGGCGTTCGGGTTTGTCATCTGGACACCGGCTGGTCAGAGCATGCAGACCTGGACGCAGCGCGTCTCGATCTCGACAACGATTACGATATCCTCGACGAGGATGACAATGCGCAGGACCCGTTGAACTACCGCGGCACCCGGGGTCACGGGACCTCGACCGGCAGCGTGATCGCAAGCTCGGGAGGTATCGGCGAAAGCGGCGGCACCCTGCCGCCGGGCAAGATTACGGGGATGGCGCCCAAAGCGACACTGGTGCCGATGCGCAGCGTCAAGAGTGTCATTCAGTTTCTTGACAGCGATGTGGCGAAGGCGGTGCGGCGCTCGGTCGAGGCAAGCTGTGATGTCATCTCAATGAGTATCGGGGGAAGGATATTTTTTGGCCTTGAACGAGCGCTCATGGATGCGCTGCGTCATGAGGTGATACCGATCGCGGCGGCAGGGAACTGCGTCGGCTTCGTAGTGGCCCCGGCGGTCTATGATGCGACGGTGGCTGCCGCGGCGAGCAATGTCGGTGAGGTCCCATGGAGAGGGTCGTCGCGCGGTCGCTCGGTAGACATATCGGCTCCCGGAGAACGCGTCCACGTCGCCTGGAAAAAATCGCCCGAAGACCCATTGACCAATACCGCCCGCAGCGACGGAACGTCCTATGCCGCAGCTTATACGGCTGGCGCCGCTGCGTTGTGGATCGCGTACCACGGTGAGCAGGCGATTCGTGAAGCCTACGGTTCGGGGACGCGAAAAGACCTGTTCGTCGAGCATTTGCAGCGCTCAGCCAAAACGCCGGACGGTTGGGATTCCAGCAAGTATGGTGCCGGGATTCTCGACGCTGCCGCCCTGTTGAGGAGCCCGCTCGGCCGCCCGGACGACAGCGCCCGCACGGCTGTTTCTCCGGTGCCCCATCTCGAGTTGCTGGCACGCGTCACGGGTCGTGACCGGGATCAGCTACGTGCCCGTCTGCAGGAACTGTTTGGCGCCGACAACTTTTCCGCAGCCATCGATCGATTTGGTCCGGAGCTGATGCACATCGCGGTACATCAGCCGGAATCTATGCAAAGCATGCTGAACACCCTCGCGGGCGACGCAGATTCCAGCGCGACAGCGCGGCGAACAGCAAGGTTGGCGCTTGGTCAGCTGGGCTCGAAAACACTGATGCAGTCACTGAGTGATGCCGAACCCACCGTCGGCCGGCACGACAGCGCTCAGGCCGAGGCGAAGATCACTCAACGCGTGTTGCTCGAAATAGACCGCATGCAAGGCACGCAACGGGTCCTGACCGAGCAGACTATCCGCGGCAAGCGCGTGTCATTGGCAGAAATATATCGATCCGCGGGCATTGAGCTGCGCATCGTCGAAGATCAAATCGACATTCCTCGCGCAGACTCGGTACCCCTTGCAGACCTGCATGCCCTGCTCAATACCAACCGATCGCTGACTGCCGAAGAGGGAGAGTGGCATGTCTACATGCTTGTGGTCAGCGAGGACGAAGACTCGCCCGACACGCTTGGAATCATGTTCGATTTTGGAGAGAACGATGCGAACGATATGCCACGCGAATCTTTCGCCGTGTTTGAAACGGCTCACCGGGGTATGCCGGGTGGTGTAACCCGTGAGGTGCTCTTGACCACCGCGCACGAACTCGCTCATGTATTCAATTTGCATCACACGGACTGGGATGGATCGAGCTTTACGCGTCGTGCCACCGTCGAGAGCTATAGCCTTACTGATACGGTCCGGTGGCGGCTCAGCGACGCGAGTATTGAACACTTTCATTCTCACCCCAGCCGGTTGGTGATACCCGGGACCGGTAACCTGCCCTTCGGACTGATAACACAGGACCATGCAGATCGACATAAGTCGTCACCGCGAGAGAATTATTCCGTCGTTCCGGACGACACGTCGAATCTGAACCGTCGCGCTGCCATTGACGCGTCCGCCGCGGTGAGGACCAGGCTGGCGGCCGTGAACGACGTTAGCGCCGAATCTCCGCTGCGACTCC
>LKGT01000136.1_pt3 | contig 19392 bp, 28 predicted proteins | sample 503861 | NCBI WGS metagenome assembly LKGT01 (sample SAMN04113194, study PRJNA297058) | marine sediment metagenome | biome: marine benthic biome; feature: marine benthic feature; material: marine sediment; isolation source: sediment sample collected at the water-sediment interface from the South......
TGTAACAGCTAAGGACATACACATCCTATTTAGCAAAAATACGGGAAAATCCATATGCAATCGGCAGAAGGAAGCCCACCCAATCAAGATGATTTCTCTAATACTGCAGCTAGTACTCTAAAAAGTTTAGAAAATTTAATTTCAGAATCACTTCAGATCTACGAGCTATACAATCAAAAAGAAAATACTACCGATGAATTAGTAAATTCATTACGAATTATAACAGAATATCTTAGCTTTTCAGTAAATATCCTTCCCGGAATTTTTGGACTTCAAGCAAAATCTAATGTAATTTTATTGCCAACTCTTGAATTAATTATAAGAGAACCAAATGGAAAAACAGAACAAAAAAGACTAGATCAACTTGCTCCTGATGAAATCACCAAAATATTAGAGTATGTTATTCCATTGTTCCTTAAAATGATTCAAAGTGAAAAAGTAAAACTTATTGAGAAAATTTCCTTTTTGAGAGAAGCCACATCACAATTAAAAGAATTACAAATTCTTAAACATGCTGAAAACCTAAAGCAAAACATTCCATTAGAAGGAGCAACAAATCAAAATGTCTAGTATTGTTACAAAGTATAATTCCGCAAGTGAATTTCAAGATTCTATTTCTTTACAAATAAAAAATCTTGAAAAAAAAATCGATGATTATTCTAAAAAAATGGGGGAGATGTTAAGAACAGATAAAGAATTATCACAAGATGATCTAGATGTACAACAAATTAAAGAGCAAATGGAAGGCACTAAAAAAGATCAGAGTGATAATAAAAAGAAGAAAAAGAAAAGTTCAAAGCGAAAAGATGCAAAATGGTTTGACATTAATGGTCTTTGCATCTATAATGGCGCATCAGCCACAGGCGAATTAGAGGTTTACTTTAAAGCTGTCGAGTCATTAAAAAATGAACGTGAAAGTCTTTGTAAAATAAAAGAATCGTTAGGTTCTTTGATTGAAAAAGGATTAAAAGAAAATTTAGGATGTGTTGTTTTACAAAATTGTGATTCTCCACCCGAGATAATTTTAATGAAAAATAATTCAAAATCAGAAAAATTTGCGTATAAATCGATCATATGTGTTAGTTGCATGCCGCAAAAAATAACATTAAACAGGTGAAAAGTATGGGAATTTGTTTGAAAAAATTAGTTGGTTATAACAATTACGTACAAAATGGATCAGAAAAACGATCAGCCCGATCAAATAGATCTAGCTTGATCATGTTAAATCGATCCAGTTTGCTAACGAGGAGATCATGGAAAAGATGAATGAAGAACACGGACAACTATCGATATTTGATTCGTCCCCTAATTCACAATTATACAATTACAGAATGTCAGTTGATCAACTACAAGACCAACTAGCAAAATTTGGATTAACAGGAAACCAAAGCAAGGTGTACATTTATCTTGGAAAGTATGGTTCAAAATCAGCTCCTGAGGTATGTAGGGCATTAAAACTTCCAAGAACTGAAACATATCACTTACTTACTGCGTTACAAAACAAAGGAATAGTTTCAGCAACCTTCCAACACCCAATTAAATTCAAGGCCATCACAATAGACAAAGCAGTTTGGATCTTGGTCAATGCAGAAAAAGAACGAATTAAAGGACTAGAAAAACAAGAACAAGACATTCATGAGTTGTGGGATAAAATTCCAGAATTTCATAATCAAAAAACTGAAGATAAAGAAGATAAATTCCAAGTATTGCAAGGAATTAACCARATTCAATCAAAGATTGTTGAAATGGTTGATAACTCTAAAAAAGAATTCTTGGTATTTGGTTCTGAAAAAGATTATCTAAGATTYTATCATGCKGATTTYTTAGAACCATTACAAAAATCAAAATTAGATTACAAGTTACTTTCCTCGTGTACTGAAAARTCCATCTATGTCTTTGATGATATTGATAGAAATAARGTAAAAAWACTAGGAAAGGATGTAGAAGAWAAACTCTGCTTTATGGTAAGTGATAATCTAGAAACACTAATCTTTATGAAAAATGCAATCTATTCAACACAGCAAGCCGTTGCAATGTGGACCGATTCTYCASCCATGGTTTATTCTATGAAGTTRCTTTTTGACAATACCTGGTCAAAATCAAAACACATTCATCTTTAGCCTCAAATTTTYTGTAATAGTCAGTACYTGATTAGAACTAACAAGTCGTAATGTTAGACATAAAATATCACTCGTACTTATATAGAAAATTTTGATTATTTTCATTATAGTATGGAGCTTACATATACCAAAGTTAGAACTGGCATTCCAGGATTTGATACTATTATTTCTGGTGGATTAAGAGAAGGAAGGCCAATCRTTGTTTGTGGTCCTCCAGGTAGTGGAAAGACCACATTTGGTTTACAGTATCTGTATTCTGGTGCAAAGGACTTTGATGAGCCAGGAGTTTTTGTGACTTTGTCACAAAGCGCTGAAGAAATTTCTAAGGATTGYAARCAATTTGGRTGGGATATTCAAGAYTTGATGGCTCAGGGTAAGCTTCTCATCATTGATGCMMGWCCWTTTAAAATTCAAGAAGGMTTTRTTGCACTTGATGAATCCCTATATCGCGGAGAAAGTGTTCCATTTGARCATYTAACACAGTTGATACTTAGTGGYATCAAAAGAGTTGATGCAAAAAGAYTGGTCGTTGATTCCTTAACWGTACTWRRWATGCARTAYTCWAAYARTTTYTACATGCGTCARGGAATGCAAGGCCTTATGCAGRCACTTGAARACTAYRAATGTACTTCGATTCTAGTTACAGAACAACCAYACAAAGATGAAATTCCAGTRGAGTGGTATGTGGCATCAGGCATTRTAATGATGCAACAYGTCAGAAAAGAAGATACTATGGAAAGAACAATTCAAGTGTTAAAGYTACGCGGAGTTCGTCATGATGATCAAATCTAYCCACTRAAGCTTGATGAAAATGGTTTGCGAGTCTTACATCCAAAATTAACTACGTAATTTACTTTAATTTCTCAATCTCGCGAGTAACTAATGGTAAGAATGCTCCAACATCMGTAACAATTCCTAAYGCTTGCCAYGTTCCTCTGTCCATGAGTTTTGTTACYGTRGGCKGATTAATGTCAACTACAATAACTTTGACATCTGCAGGAAGCATGTTGCCTGTAGCAATAGAATGAAGCATAGTTGAGATCATAATAACCATATCTGCATCTTTGAGAACTTCTTTGTATTTTTTTTGAGCAACTTCAATATCAGTTATTACGTCAGGTAAAGGGCCATCATCTCTTATCGAACCAGCCAATACAAATGGAATTTTTCGTTTAACACACTCATACATTATGCCTTTTTTGAGYTTTTTTGATTTTACCATGTTKGAAATAGAACCAGCTTTAAACACTGCGTTTATTGCATCCATGTGGTTTCGATGYCCGCGAATTGCCAAAGTCCCATCRTKAACATTCATTCCAAGTGATGTKCCAAGTGTAGCATATTCAATATCATGAACTGCTAAAGCATTTCCAGCTAATACYGCATCWATRAAYCCAAAACGAATTAGCTTTGCAAGRGAATCTGCWGCWCCAGTATGAACTATTGCTGGACCTCCAACAATGATGATTTTTCCTCCRGCTTTTTTYGTTTTGTAGATATCYTCTGCAACTYTTTTTGCAATATGTTGRGTAGGTCTTTCACTAGAGCTRCTACTTCCCATAAACTCAAACACATTCATTCCTTCTCTTGGTCGTTCTGGAGGAATTATCTTAACACCAGTTTCCCCTACTACTATCTTATCCCCTTTTTTTAYATCYCTTATTGGWACACATTTAGCTCCCTTTGAGCTTACAACAATGCATTTGTCCATCATCATRTTTYCTACAYTTATCCAAYGCTTTTTGTAGAAAATTTGAGTGTGRTTGTTTGTYGTACTATAGAAATTTTCAGSCATTAGCATGTTTTTTGGAGCTTTTTTTAATTTGACTTCTTTTTGTAWTTTWGCWGTGGCCCCTAAACGATAAACATATTCTAGAATTTRATCAAGCTGTTTTTGATTTTTTGCTTGAACTAATAATTTTGCATAACTKGTGTCYTTCTTTTTCTTTCCAATGTTTATCTCAAGAACTTGAAAYTCACCATTAAGATCCATTATTACRTCAAAAATTTTAGTAAGAATCAAAGAATCTATTAGATGACCRCTAACCTCTATTTCTCGTGAAAATTTGCTCATTTCYTTAGGTAGAATAATTGATAACTAAAGCTTTACTAAATTTTCAACATTAAACAGGAAGAGAAACCTTTCCTTTGAATTCARGAATGTTATCAYTCTCAAATGATTTGAYCAAGTTTTCTTTTTGTTCTTGCCTTACACCTTGTACGATTGCTTTTGATATGCCATTRTTATCRACYATKGCCACAATATAACCACTRGTGTCAGTTAATACAAAGCCTGATGACTCATCAACAAYTGCATAGAGAATTTCTTCACCAACTGGTTCCCAAACRTTAGATTTAGTATCTTTTAATGCAAGAGCCGGCATTGCTTTTCCATCAGTTAGTTTATTGAGATATTCTCTAGCCTTTTCAACTCTTTTTTGTCCAAGTTTTAATGCAGRAAAGTATTGCATGATTTCACCTAAATCTCTAGCTGTTTTAATAACTTGCTTACAATCTTTGAGTTTTCTTGTCGCTCAYTAAGAATTTCATCTAGTCTTTTTTTATTTTGGGTTTTTTTAGATGCRACAATTTGAAAATATTCCTCATCBAGATCATTRTTYGCTTGTAGCCTTTTTATCACTTCAAACAAAATTCCTATAACCTGTTTTTGTGCTTCGACTAATCYATCTTTTTCTGAATCAGAAATTTTTCTCACCTATCTCATTAAATTTTTAGATCATTGTAAAAGTTTATCCAATATTTCTTTAAGTTGTTTTGAATTAATCTGACTTTTAGCTGAATTAACAAATGGTTCTAGTTTTTCTTTTTYAATACCRTCATTTGCATATGATAAGGCTTGAATCACCATCTCCAATTTATCTACYTCATGAACAAGTTTAGCTTCATCRCTTATGTTTTYATKATATTCRTTCCAAATGGTTAGATARTTTTTGGCCAARTCATCTGGTARATTACCYAGAATTTTAYCAATAGTYTTATTTTCYAATTYAATTTTTTCWTTTTTTRAYATRTCTTCAGGTGTRAGGTCWCCWGTWATWGATTCWGCAATRTCRTGAAKAAGACTCATCTTCAAAACTTTCTGAGTGTCTAATTTTTGTAAATCCGATAAAACCATAGCTATTGTTGACATTGAAAACGTATGATCAGCTACAGATTCAGGAGACGAGATTCCAAGTTTCGTTGTCCACCCTTTTCTTGGAATTTTTTTTAAATTCRTTGTRATTTTRAAAAATTCTTCAATCAAGATTARTACTTTCTAGTRTCGCCYTCTAATAGTCCTGAACCATGATGAATTCTRTCTATRTGRGTRGAAAGTTCTTCTTTRGTCTCAAAAATRGAATCACAATAAGGACATGAATACTTTTCTRCCAYATTTACAAATRTGTTAATGGGCGTATTAAATAATGCGTYGATAGYATAATARAATCTAWTGAAAATTTATACAAAAACTGGTGATGMKGGRGATACTGGATTACARGGAGGAAAAAGAATTTCAAAATYTAGTGWYAGGATACGATCTTATGGARAYGTTGATGARRTAAATTCTGTACTTGGTTTAGTTTTATCGCATAAGATAGACCAAGATGTAGAAGAATTATTAAAARAAATCCAAAACGAACTCTTTGTTYTAGGTTCTGATTTATCTAATCCTGAYATGGATGATAAACAGAACAGAATTTCAAAAAATATGATAGAAGAATTAGAAAAAAAAATTGATGAATATGAGAAAGAATTACCTCCACTTTCAAATTTCATATTGCCAGGAGGRGCAAATTCGGCCTCTTTAGTTCATTTAGCAAGAACGGTTACTAGAAGAGCTGAAAYTAAYGTAGTATTATTATCTAAAACAGAGAAAATCAACACCGAATGTCAAGTATATCTCAACAGACTTTCTGATCTTCTCTTTGTTATTGCAAGGGTATTAAACAAAAGATCTAAAACTCCAGATATTATCTGGGAACCAAAAAAAGACACACTTTAATYCCAGRCTCAAAAAAATTCCGATGTGCCAGGGTAGCTCAGCCYGGGAGAGCACTCGGCTGAAGACCGAGCTGTCGCGCGTTCAAGTCCCGCCCCTGGCACCAATTTCGTTTTCAAAATAACWTTCTACACAATATTTAATAACATGGCATTCTCTTTTTCTTCCGACACTAATGGCAAGAAAAAAAGCRGWTTCTACTGAAAAAAASAAAAAGTCTTCAAAATCACAAACTARAGCAAAAACAAAAAARACTAAAGCAAAGACAAAGTCTACTAAAAAATCTACTMAACCATTAGATGAYGCAGCAATTRTTATTGTWGATGATRAWTTAGAAATTGATAAAGAAAAAGAAATCGAAGAAAGACGAGCTTATYTMGAAGAAGCTCGCTCACAGGAAGCATYKGATTAAKGTAATCTTTATCCRATAAAGAAACTATGAATYATCATGCGCGCATTATGTCTTGTAACTGTTAAACCTGGMMAAGTAGATKTGGTAGTAAAAATTCTAAAGAAAAAACGAAAAAYCGTTAAAGAAGTTATGATAGTTACTGGGCGTTCGGAYATTTGTGCATTTTTGTTTGGCTCAATGGATGAAATAAACWRYAYRGTAATTRATTTTAAAARAATTAAAGAAATTGTAACAACTGAAACTCTAATTGAAGTGGAGGTCAATCTAGGATGGTAAAAGCTATAGTATTAGTAAARTCTCCAAAAAAATTGATAGCAGCTAGATTGCGGAAAGTCAAATCAGTGTATGAATCATTTCCAGTCAGTGGYCAATTTGAYGCAGTGGCAAAAATTCAAYTAGAAAATTTATCAGAAATTAAAGATATCACTACAGAAATTCAAAAAATTAATGGCGTAGAAAGAACYGAAACCATGGTTGAGGTTGAATAAGGCAAAGATTTTAACATCCTAGGAGRATAGAWCATYYGTGAATATTAAAAARGTCGGAAATGTAATTTTAGCGGTTAAGGATTTAGATAAATCCCTTGCATTTTACCATGAATTAATTGGTTTACCAATAAAAAACCAAAGGCGTTCATGGATTGATTTGGGAACAAGYGGYGCTTTGATTAGTCTRCATCCTGCCTCKCTAACTGCTGAACATAYTGGTAGTTCYMTTGATAATGGAATYACAATTGGATTTTTAGTTGGAGACMTTAATTCTGCAGTWGAAGAATTAAAATCAAAAGGTGTWAAGATYTACMGAGAAATTTCTGAAAGAGAAGCTGGAAAAAATGCAATTGTGTTAGATCCTGACGATTATTTAATTTCATTATTTGAGCCAATATATGARGATAAAAMCCAACAAACTRGTGGATATCARGGATTTACYCCTGCTTAAATTAATTTTTTAATTTTTGGAATTATTWTATTYAATTYTTTTTCTTTACYAGAAATTGAAAYATAATATGTTTCCTTATTTCGTTGAAAAGCAAGMACHGWAACTTTTTGATGTTTWAAAACHACATAGTCAAGTTTGCCTAGWGGTGAATYWGRTGATTTTCTCAAAGTCATTAAAGTAGARATTATAAAAAATTCATTTTTTACTTGYTCTGATTTTAACAGAGGTTTTACWCCTGGCCTWATTAWGCCACTAAGWGTTCGTCCATATTCATTWATTACNCCCNACATATCTAATGCTTTTTGATACTTTCATTATYTGTTGACATTTTTTTYTAAATTTTATTATRGAATCATTCCATTTTTGATGAGGAGTTTGTCGCATGATTAGACTTGGAATTGAAATTAATAAGGATTCTTGGGATATGAAAAATTATAAAATATTTAGGATAGTTTTTCTTTAGATAATTTTCCTAATCGTTTTTTTAACTCTAGATTCTCTTTTAACAACTTGTCTCGTTCTGATTGAAGTGTTTTAACAGAAAACTGTCTAGAGTACATTGGGTGTCCCGGAGGAATTACTCCTGGAAATGTCATATCTAAAAGACCTGAAGCATGTTTTTGATACATTTCTTGAAAGTTTTCTAATTTTGTATTCATTGATTCATTATTTTTAGAAAAAGATTCTTTCTTTGAATTTTTATTGATATTTTGCATTGGATGTGAGAATCCTGGAGGAATTCTTAGAAATTGAAAAGCAAAAGGTTGAATGTTAGGATTCAATCCATACAAGTCCATCAAGTGCATTGTTGTAAAATAATCCATATTTTCCACTTTATGTTCGGTTATTTTTGCCTTATTATCCTTCGCTTGATATACYCTAGTGTAAAATTTGAGTCATTTTTACTCAAATTGAGCTGATCGCTGATCCTTATACTGTAGTGAATTTAGATCGCTGATACTAAAATGCGRGAGAAAAAAAAGTATTGCATKATATGCAAAAAAAATATCAGAAATAYGGATTTACATAAAATTGTAATTTATGTTGTTAATGAAAAATTTATGGARCATCATTACGAACACATTGAGTGTCCTGGACRATTTACCATYTAACCTTCGTATTCRTAAAYTYGATAAATYTCACCAGTAACTCTTGAACGATATTTCCATTCAYTGTWTTTCCAARTAACMWKCYCAAAAGTTTTCTKRGTAGATGGATGTAATTTTGTATATACATCATCACCAATCAAAATTTGATTTGGTYTTGCTAGTGYTTGTATTTTTGCAGCAATATTCATTGCWGGRCCCATYAAATCYACAGGAGMCTTTTCTTTRTCTGCACCATATCTAACAACAARATTGGTTCCAAAATCTATCCCAATTTTTACCATTAAATCTGGRTAATCATATTGGTTRAGAATAGGGTTGATTCCTTTYTCAATAACMGTAATCATGGATTTTGCAGTATCTRYAACATTATCTGCCTTGATRAGTGAATYTTGTTCTRYAACAAAATAACCAACAACYGCATCTCCTACAAATTTTAAGACATATCCATTATGTTGTCGTATGACATTTGCCATTTCTTGAGCAAAGGARSTGATAATTGTKGCAATTTTTTCTTCTGGTAATTCAAGYATCATGCTRGTAGAACCAACCARATCTACATACAAAACCATCATATYTACTTTAGAAAACACATTCTTTCGAAGAAACTCTTCAGAATCTTCAAAWKTTCCCGCATATTCATAGCCYTTYTTTAATGCAGACCARATTCGTTTCTGTGTTTCTTTGATTAATGTTTCAGAATCCACAACCTTTTCRTCCATTTTTYCCATYARYAGATCTATTACATTTGGACTAGAAYCYMGAGTATAAGATTTCTGATTTTGTKTTRAAYTAYTATTTTYCGACAATAAAAAAATCACCTATTCTAGGGGRAAATCTACACCACAAATTGGACACCTGCCTCTTTTTCCCTTATAYCCATCATGRTRATACTGKACTATCTCAGCATTGCAATTCCAGCAAACGATCTTYTCARCTGACAATATGTAAAMYMYTTAATTTTTCTATTTAAAATAATGTTTCTATGTAAGGTTTAATGCAGGCAAAAAAAAGCAAATTCTGTGCGTCTAGGCACCRATTCATCAAACGAATTTCTTCAAAGTCTWAAKAAGAAAAATCAAGAAATTCAGAAATTATATGTAGATCATATCAAAAATCTCACAAAAACTGTTCAAATCAAAGTAATGTTRGGYGATAGTACTGTTACTGATCAATCAACRTTTGATCCACAAGAGATCAAGAATTTTTATGAYAAAATAATTAAAAATTTACGAGATTGGAGTATTCARAATATCACAATTACCAATAAYGAGGATATAAGAAGAATATTTACAAAATTTGAGRTACGTGAAGGAAATTATSTWTTATCAGGRCACCTATCACARCAATTTCATGTATTGTTATACTAYAAACCAGAACAACGAGTAATAGAATGYCAAAAAGAACTATCTGAAATTATTGAAAACACCAAAGACAAAGAAGCRGAAMTAGCARATCTTGGTGATCAATTTGTAATAAACAAGCTAAAAGAATTAGGATACAAGGACTTKGATARTCAAAAACTTTTTGAGATATTTTTTAACAAYGATGAAGTGAGAGARAARATCTATAGTGARATYGAACAACAATCTGRTGTAGATTTTCRAAAATTATCAAAAAAGAAAGTRGAATTATTCAATGAGTTAGATAATTTTCTAATGGAAACGTATCAAACYACTCCAATTCTAATTGATGATGCACGATTAGTTACAGGAGAAGAAGGTTGTCTTTGTACTTTTGATTTAGAACATATTAAAAATAAAAACAAAGAGGGCTTRTTTGATTCAAAAAAAATTCCACAAAATGTAAAACAAAAAATTATTGAAAGATTAGATCAAATCGAAAAATTTTTGAGATTGKAAAAATTATCGTTTATATCRGAGAACTAATTTAAAATAATAAAATCGAGAGACCAGCAAACTGAGGCGAGGTCCTCTTAAGGGGAGAGCCGATCCCTCGATTATTYTGATCGAWTAAATSCAAGTATTTAGCCTTTTCTTGATTGTTCTTRCTCAATTTTMATTAATCAATTAGAATTCAATAAATCGTAATAATTCNAANATACTGAAAAAAAACGAACAAACTTCATGAADCCAACATTTGAAGAAATTGARAAAGCTAAATCTATGCAAGGAGAAGAAATTAGGAAAACMCCCCTATTGCATTCTCCATTMCTTAGTAAATTAATTGGTTCAGATATTTATCTGAAATCAGAATTTCAGCAAAAGACGGGTTCTTTCAAAATTAGAGGTGCTTATTATAAAATTAAATCATTAACTGCTGAAGAAAAGAAAAAHGGAGTTGTTGCAGCCTCTGCAGGTAATCATGCTCAAGGRGTYGCATATGCATCATCACTTGAAAAAATTCCTTGCACCATTGTAATGCCVGAACATGCATCCCCTGCAAAAATTGCAGCTACTAGAGGTTATGGTGCAAACATAATTCTTCAHGGRACGACTTATGATGAATCATGGACAAAAGCTAAAGAGATTTCAGAAAAAACTGGTGCAAAAATAATTCATGCATTTGATGATCCACAGATAATTGCAGCTCAAGGAGTAATTGGATTAGAAATCTTAGATGAACTTCCAGACGTTGATGAAATTTATCTACCTATWGGTGGYGGTGGTTTAGCTGCAGGTGTTTTRATTGCAGTRAAAACAARGAATCCAAAAATCAAAGTGATTGGWGTTCAAKCAAAGGCATTTCCWGCYATGAAAGAATCACTTTCCTCBGGTTCAWTAAAATCAAYAGAAGGWARHAGAACRATAGCTGATGGAATTTCTGTACAAAAACCVRGAGAATTAACATTTTCTATAATCAARGATYTAATTGACGATATTGTACTMGTTGATGATTCTCAAATAATCAAAGCAATGTTTCTYYTAATGGAGAGAGCAAAAATTGTCRTYGAGCCAGCTGGCGYGGTRGGCATTGCYTATCTTCTTGATAATAAACCTGCTCCAGGAAAAAAGATTGTAAYTATTCTMRCCGGAGGAAATGTGGATATGTATCTGTTAGGTCAAATTGTAGATAAGGGWCTAGCAGCAATGGGRAGAYTACTCAAAATYTTTGTACTTTTACCAGATAGACCTGGYGCAYTAAAGGATCTTGTTGATGAAATTACTGATGCGAATGCAAACATTGTCGAGGTAGTYCATGATAGATTGAGTWTAGATATCAATGCAGGCTCAGCTGGWGTAACTTTAAGCTTAGAAACRGAAGGYCAAGAAAGTGCAGATAAACTCATTGARCGCCTRAAAGAGAAAGGAATTCAATTCAAATTAWTGACATAAAATTTKGCTTAGCTATTTTTAAYCGRARATTWTGATRRAATCATGRCTAAAATATTRGGAATAATTGGCGGCGGWCARCTGGGCATGATGCTYACAGAAGCTGCAAAAAAGATGTCTGAGCATATCTCTDMTRTCATAGTATTRGACCCRACAGAAAATTGYCCTGCAGCAAAAGTTGGGGCAACACAAATTRTTGCAGACTTTAAAGATGRAAAAGCTATACAAGARCTKGCAACTAAATCAGATATTHTAACTTATGAAATWGAATCTRGAAATASTGTTATTTTAAAAAAACTYGAAAATCAATGCGAAATAAATCCRTCTCCASACACTCTACARATAATTCAAGATAAATTTACTCAAAAATCATTTYTSTCTGAAAATAATATWCCMGTCGCAGAATTTATTGAAATAGAATCATTATCTGATCTTCAAAACAAAATTAAAAATTTTGGATTTCCTGCTATACTTAAAGCAAGAAGAGATGCATATGATGGAAGAGGAAATTATAAAATAAATTCTAAAGATGACATCGATCAAGCTTTTGAATTTATTGGAAACCGAAAAATGTTTTTGGAAAAATTTGTTGATTTTAGAATGGAAGTTTCAGTTATAGCTGCAAGAAACACTAGAGGCGAAATAGCTACCTATCCAGTTGTTGAAAACATTCATGAAGAAAATATTCTTAGAATGACTATTGCACCTGCAAGAGTATCTTTTATAATATCAGAAAAGGCAAAACAAATAGCAACAAAAACTATGGAAGTACTAAAAGGAGCAGGAGTTTTTGGAATTGAAATGTTTGTTACAAAAAATGATGATATTCTAATTAATGAAATAGCGCCAAGAGTTCATAATTCTGGTCATCATACACTTGAATCAAGTAAAACATCACAATTTGAACAACACCTTCGAGCAATTCTAGGATTAGAACTAGGTGACACCACTATTTTGCACCCTGCAATAATGTATAATATTCTGGGACCGCCTGGATTTCAAGGAAAATATAAGCTTGTGAACATGGATGAAGAAAATGTATTTTTGAGAATGTATGGAAAAGAAGAATCAAAACCAAAAAGAAAATTAGGTCATTTTAATGTGGTTAGTACTGAATCGGAAACTATTGAACAGTTGTTAGAAAGAATTAACAATCTAAAAAATCAAATAAAGATCRTACCTGAAAATTYTTGATTTCATAATAGGTTTATTAATCACAAAAATTGCAAGCGATTTATGGCATTAACYGCWGSTATCATTWTAACAGGAATTTCAATTGTTTTGTTAGTAATTTATGGTGCAGATGCTGYAGTAGGTGRCGGAGGAGCTGGYGAAGGTTTCTTACCATTTGATGCAATGACGCGTGGAATWGGTTTAGGAACYCCTCCAATCATTTTATCAATTGCCGCTTTTTTCATATCTAGAAAWGAACCMTCAAAAGGTTTAGGAGCAATGATAATCGTTACTGGAATTTTGATAATCATTGGTGGTGCAATATTTCTTTCAAGTGSAGCCGAATCCGAAAACWTGGCAAGAAGTGCAGGTGAAGGTGGGGGACTTRCAGCTATTGGTGCATTTATTACCGCATTAGGGGCCATAAAGATAAAAAAATCCTGAAAATTATCATGACGACATGTTTAAAATGYGACAAWGAAGTGGTCAAAGTTTACGATTGTGAGCATRCTGAATTTGAAGACTATTGCAAAGATTGCTATACAGAGCTTCATTACTACCTGACGGAAAAAAAGACACTTGAGTGAAATAGAGTCATTTATTGATTGGATTATTTCGTTAGTATCTGCAAATCTTTATCCTGGTGTTTTTTTTGCAGCATTGATTGAAACTGTTTTTCCGCCAATACCCAGTGAGGCAGTTTTTCCATTAGCTGGTTACGTTATTCTTCAAAATAAAATGCATTTCATGCATATTTTAGGTGTAGGGATTGTTGGAGGTTCTGGAGCGACTGTTGGGGCATTTGTAATCTATTTGGTTGCACGAAAAATTGGGAGAATTGGACTTTATCGGTATGTAAAATATGCAAAAATCAAGGAATCCAGTCTTGAGAAAGCCTACAAATGGTTTGAAAAATACGGTGATAAATCAGTAATTTTTGGAAGACTAATCCCAGGTATTAGGGAACTTGTATCAATTCCTGCAGGAATTCTAAATATGAGGCCAATAAAATTTTTAATCTTTACATTTATTGGCTCATGTGCATGGAGCATAGCATTAACAGCTGCAGGATACTATTTTGGCGTAGCGACAATAGATCTTTTTTAAAGTTTTATTAAGTAAATAATTTCGTTATCATTTTAAAATTGATTGTTTGTTGTTAAAATTTTCATTATCACAATAATCTGAGTGACGCTTTATGTCCTTATTATTATACAAAACTTGAATAATTTATTGATAAAGAATACAAATCCTCAACCTATATTTTACTTCCAATAGCTATGCTTTGTGGAGCTCCGGTTTTTCCTGCAAACACACTGACACTGGTTTGTGMACCACCGTCTACTGAWSTGACTGTACCGTTRTTCARTRYRAAGTARATGATTGCTSCTTGACCTGGATCAAGACCTATTGGTCCWGCTCCTGRGTTTGCRCARAAGTAACCRTCYTCAACTGGAYTGGCACCTGRTTGTAWKWCTAATGCCAYYTTACYARGRTCATTTGYATCACACCAAGTTTTKGCTRYRGTATCRTTATTYAGAAATCCATCAYTRYYAGACCAACCAGTGAAGTTCATTGGTTGCTGAATTATCTCGGWTGWTACTGAARYGTCYGRATACCATTGTTTGAATGGAATATCYRYWCCTCGGACAGMGATTCTGTCWAYTGATARCACTTTGTCTCCAGTGTTACGTACCGWGAAAGCTCCCCATGMYAATCCWTTAGRATCTGTACCRTGTACCCAYATCTTGATTCCATTTACTGTAATTGCTTCTTGCTGTGCTCCTCCTTGGAACAGAGTTGTACCATAAAGTACAACACCAGAAGCTATTATAATTGAACCAACTAAGGTCATGATTACCACTATTGCAGTACTGGGACCCGCATCACCACGTCTTTTTTTTAGCATAACGCTAGATAGATTTCTCTTTAAAATCATGATTTAATTGATTCTCAYAAAAATTACTTATGACTATTTATCTGTAAAAATTAAAAATTACARKATTATTAGGCAYAYRGATGTTAAGCAATTCSTCTCNAACANNTCNTAATASYACTWAMTGATGATTTTAAGTATGAACWGATTAACTATTCTTACAATAATRGAAACGATTTTCAKACCTATTATTTTAAGAAGTAAAACTTCATTTCATCAAGGATTTTTATGAATTAAAARAGTCAAAATTTTTCTTAATTATATAACGTAATTTTTTCTCAAAGTTTTAATGATAAAGAAAATTCCTAAAAACAGATGAAAGCAATAATTTTGTCAGGTGGAAAAGGCGAAAGACTAAAACCAATTACAGATTATATCCCAAAACCACTTATTCCAATAAACAATGTTCCTATTCTCGAGTGGCAAATAAGATATCTTAAAAAATTTGGAATTAAAGACATCATACTTTCTACAGGTTATAAATATGATCTGATTGAAAATTTTTTAAAAAATAAAAATCTTGGCGCTACAATAACTTTTTCTGTTGAAAAATCTCCATTAGGAACTGGAGGAGCAATAAAAAAAGCTGGAAAATTCATAAAAGATAAATCGTTTTTTGTAATCAATGGAGACACTATTACAAATATTGATCTTCGAAAACTAAAATCAAAAATAAATTCCATTGCCGCAATTGAATTGCGAACTAGGTTTGGCGTATTAGTTACAAAAAGAGATAAAGTGTATGGATTTAATGAAAAAAAAGAAATTAATGATTTATGGATGAATGCTGGAATTTATCATCTTTCAAAAGACATCATAAAAGATCTGCCTACAAAAGGGAATATTGAAAATACAACTTTTCCAAAATATGCAAAAAAAGGAAAACTGAATATTGTAAAATTTAAAAATGTGAAATGGTATTCCATAGACTCTTACAAAGATATGGAAGAATGTTCAACAYAKGTTAGAAAAATTATAAAATWATAAAAAAATTAGATTTAGGAACTAGATTKATGCAAYGTTACCATTACGTATGCAAGTTCATTGATAAAGGATTCATCTGCAGTYTCTGATGTGTATYTTGTYGCATGGCTCAAAAAGTCATTTTCTCCTGAATCAAATTCTTGAATTTCTTCAGACATAWTTCATACTRAGTTMTAATTTCATAAYACKCRACCTCAACCATAATTTACCTAGTACTAAAAGAGATAGACTAGAATAGGCATATTTTCTAGTAAAAACRTGCGTTTAGCCTATAGTTTRGGTTCATTATTRTCRRTTGATCAAATATTRGMTTGTGCTTCRCATCTATCWAAATACCATCYMGATACAATTTGGATTCCTGARACATGGGGAATGGAGAATTTTTCCATGCTCAGCATGRTATCTCAAAAAGTTAAWTCYCCYAAAATCGGTTCTTCAATAATTAACATCTATTCTCGTAGTCCTTCCCTYATGGCAATGGGRGCAGCCACKGTTGATACTATCTCAAATGGAAGACTTRTTCTTGGACTTGGAACAAGYAGTATGCCAATTGTAGAAGATTTTCATGGARTGAAGTTTGAAAAACCTGTTTCAAGAATGARMGAATATGTTGAAATTATTAGATTAGTATTATCTGGAAAACAAGTCAATTACGACGGRAATTTTTTCAAATTGAAGAACTTTTCATTRTTGATAAAACCACYACGAAATTCTATTCCRATTTATCTTGCAGCMGTGAATCAAAAGATGGTTGAATTGACATGGGAWATTGCTGACGGTGTGATTTTTTATCTYAGACCAATATCTGAATTAAAAAACACTATAGAAAAAATGCAAAATAAGAAAAAAATTGACGTTTCATGCCAATTGATYACTTGTGTTTCTAAAGATTCACAAAAAGCYATTGATCATGCTAAAAAAACACTATCATTTTACATTTCAGTAGGTGAAATTTACAGAAATTTTCTAGCTAAAAATGGATTTCAAAACGAAACCGAAGAAATTTTTCAAGAATTTGAAAAATCTGGCTTRGAGCACGTTSATGAATTTGTTTCTGATTCGATGWTASAATCACTTACYATATGTGGYAATCCACAAGAATGTCTYACAAAATTAAAAAAATTCAAAGATACAGGGTTGGACTTACCCATACTTCAGTTTAATCCAATTGACGATGTYAAAGAATCATTTTCTCTTCTTACYTCTACATTTTCCGAGGTGACWGAATGAACAAAGTCGCAATAACAAATTTTGGTAATACAAAATTTTCACAYGATGATATAWCTATAGAATCATGTTTGTTATCTTCTACAAAATCACTTTTTGATCAAAACCYAAACTTGTCAAAAAATGATATTGATGTTGTTYTAGTTGCTACTAATGCAAATGAGAAATATTTAGCTCCAATCCTTTCAGAGCTTTCAGGAATAAAACCAAAGATTTCKCAYACRGTTGAAAATCTRTGTAGTTCAGGAACAAATGCAATYGTTTCWGCATATTCTTACATCGCATCTGGATTAGCTAATRTAGCAYTAGTTGTAGGAGCTGAAAGATATGATAGTCCAGGACAAATTTTGGAATGGGATAATTCAAGAGGAGAATATAAACATCCAATTTTCTGGGCATCAATWTTTACAAAATCATACAAAAGAAAGTTTGGAGTAACWGATGAGGATTTATCTATTATTTCAGTTAAAAATCATAAAAATGCAAAAGATAATCCAAATGCRTATTCTAACAAGACRTACACCGTAGAGGAGGTTCTGCATTCAAAAAAACTCACTGATGAACTAAAAATTTTGGATTGTTCTAGACCTTGTACTGGAAGTTCAGCGGTGTTACTCGCTTCAGAAAATTTTGCAAAAAATTTCGCAGATACTCCTGTTTGGATTGAAGGAATTGGACAAAAAACTACATCAGCTGGTTTTACAAAGAATCCAAGTTTTACTGATATGACTTCTACTAAAGATGCAGCAAGACTAGCATTTGAAAATGCAAAGATTCAACCTACTGATGTGAATGTAGCTGAGATTCATGATGCGTTTTCTGTTTGTGAGCCAATAATTCTCGAAGATCTTGGATTTGTAGAAAAGGGAAAGGGATTACAATTTTCAAAAAAATTGTATGATACAGATGACAGAAAAATAAATCCAAGAGGAGGGTTGATTGGAGCAGGTCATCCACTTAGTGCTACAGGTGTTGCACAAACAATTGAAATTGTTCAACAAATTCAAGGTAAAGCAGGTAAAAGACAAATTTCTAATGTTGATATTGGACTAGTTCACAATATGTCAGCTGCAGCAACATCGTCTACGGTATTATTGTTAAAATCATGAAATTTGAATCTGAATTAAAAAAAGGCGTTTTTGTTGTAGGTAAATGCCCAAAATGCAATAAAGTTACTTGGCCGCCTAGCGATTATTGCAATATATGTTTTGGAGAGCTTGATTGGAAAGAAGCATCATATGATGGAAAATTAATAGAGTTTACTAAAAAAAATGATGAAAATTTCTGCGTTGCTGAGATTGATGAAGGAATAAGAATTATGTGTACATTAATTCTGAATTCAACAAAACCTGAGATTGGCTCAAAAGTTAAATTAGAAAAATGTGGTATTAAGAATGGAAATTATAGCTTTGTAATGAGATTGTGTTGAGACAATAAAACAAATTTAACATAATAACAAACACGCTTTTCGATACTATTTATTTCCCATTCTAAAGTTTACATGCGAAAATCTTCATTTAGAATCTGTTACGTCTAATTTGGAAAGGAATTTTTTCCCTTCAACTTCACCATAAACTTCCWTAATAYTTCTTGAGAAAGTTTCAAAATTAGATAATAKATCTAATCGTGATTTYCCAAYATGTYGRGAGACATAATTTATTATAGCATTTGCAGGARTAACTCCATAAACAAGCTCCAYATTTTTTAGAATTAWACTATCTYTAAAATCWTGTAAGATTTCATTRGATGTGWTAATTGTTWTGGTTTCTTCGCRACYAAATCCCCTTTTACCTTTTARAAATGCWGTATCCATTTTAATCCCTATACAGRACATNACATCTTTACAWTATTTAAGAAAAGCTAAYTGTCATATTATTTTAWGACAAATTAGTCATGTCTTTTTTTTCTATTGTCACATTGAAATTAGNTTTTCGTTCRTACTTTTYAAWAGTTTAGGATTGCTGCGTGTAACATGAYAAGACAGGCTGGRKRTTATTACATATTTTRTGCTACACTTTAACATTGAGTGTTACAYCAGRRATWGAATTAGTTTGTAATTTCRATATGCNACCCATACCCCTATNCCATATYTGAATAAYTTTCTTGGTGTAACAYTTYATTATTTTATACAAATAAGAATAGTTAATCAGTTNATACTTTWCAACAGTTAKGGATTWCYGKRTGTAACWKMYAWRACNAGMT
>LKGT01012680.1_pt1 | contig 19288 bp, 19 predicted proteins | sample 503861 | NCBI WGS metagenome assembly LKGT01 (sample SAMN04113194, study PRJNA297058) | marine sediment metagenome | biome: marine benthic biome; feature: marine benthic feature; material: marine sediment; isolation source: sediment sample collected at the water-sediment interface from the South......
TACATAAACATGATTGTCATCTAAATTGATGCAAGGTTTGTTTTGACCACGATGACCGTACTTTAGCTTGTATGTATCAGCTTTACCTGCAAGTCCTATTATTTGTGCTCCAAGACAAATACCTAATGTTGGAATATTTTTTTCAATTAAGGATTTTGCAGCATCTATTGTCTCTGGACAGTTTTGAGGATTACCTGGACCATTACTTATTACTACACCTTTCGGTTTATGAGATAGGATTTTTTCAATTGGTGTATTCCATGGTACCTTAACAACTTTGTAACCCATATTTCTAATATTCCTAATTATTGCATTTTTTACTCCCGTATCAATTACAACAACAGTTTGTTTTTCATTTCCAAATACTTGTTCCTCTGTAGTGGATACTATATCCATAAATTTTTCAGAGTTGTAATCTTGAGTCGTGGCTAGTTGTTTTTTTATCTCTTCATCATCAATTTCTTTTGAAGAAACTACAAGTGCTGCCATCATAACACCACTAGTCCTCAGTTTTTTTGTTAATGCTCTAGTATCAATTCCAGATATTCCTGGAACGTTTTCTTTGTTTAACCACTCATCTAAAGTCATAGACATGTTCCAATGACTAGCTACCATCGAAAGGTCATGTACTACTAATCCTCGAATCTGAATTCTATCAGATTCAAAGAATTTTGAGATGCCATCAGAATCTTTTATGGAAGGATCGGGAACGCCATAATTGCCAATAAGTGGATAAGTCAAAGTAAGAATTTGGCCATTGTAAGAAGGATCACTGAGCGTCTCAGTATAACCTACCATCCCCGTGTTGAAAACTAATTCGCCAAAAACTCTAGTCGAATAGCCAAAACCTTCTCCATTAAGAATGGTGCCATCAGAAAGGATCAGTTTTCCAAACTTGTTTACATACTTAGCTTTTTTTGTGGTAATTGTGACCCTCGACAACTCGCCTAGATTAGAAATTTAAGTTTTTTGAAGTGTGATCGCAAGAAAAATTTTGTTGATTTTTTCAGAAATTATAGTGCTTTTGAATTTCGCTAAATCACTTTAAAATATGAAAGGCATTTGTTATGATATGTCAACCATAAAAAAATGGATTTTGGTTATACTTGCTGGTTTAATGGGATTAGGTTTCATCCTTCAAGATTTATTAAAATAAAAATTAGGAAACTGACATTTGATACGAACTGTTTGTGAATCCGTTCAAATTTCGCTAAATCACTTTTAAGAACAGATTTAACTAAAATGGAATTGTTCTTTGTTTTATGAGAAAAGTTCCACGTCCATTCAAAATGCCATTTGGTAAAGGAATGGTAGTAGAAGAAGCATCTATTACTTCCAAGTATCATGAACCAACGATCCAACTTCTGAAATTTGATAATGGTGATAAAGTGATAAGATTCTGTTCCTACAATAAAGGAAAGTTTAACAGATCCCCATTAATGATAGATGAAAAAGATCTACGAAAGTTAGGAAATGCGATTAAGAGGGAAAAGGAAATGTCCAAGTTAATTTCTAGGCTATCTTAATCATGAATCAAACGACTCTATTCCAATTTCGCTAAAACTTTTGGAAAATATATTAAATGCCATAAAGAAGTATAAAGTGATGCTTAATGGTCTGTGTATGTGGTCATAAAAAAGATAAACATGAGTCAGCAGGTAGTAGGAAGGAATTACTTTTTGGCTTTCGTACATTATGCAGAGAAATAGGTTGCATTTGTGAATCATATAAGCAAAAGTATCTTATTACCAAAAAATTACAATTTCTCTAAATCACTTTGAGATTTGACATTTGTTATGAACTGTTAACTGTAATTATTAGTGAATTTTTCTTAATGTCACCTATAGAAAAACAAGTGTATTGTAGACTTATCAATGGCAAAAAGAACAAAAGCCCAACGTAGTGCTGCAGCAAAAAAAGCCGCCCGTACTAGAAAAAGAAATGCAGCAGCAAAAAAAGGTTCTAAAACTAAAAAGAGAAAACGTTAGAATCAATCCCTTTTTTTAAAATTTTGTTATTATGAACTTTAAATGTAAGAACTGTAAGAAGGAATTTGAGTTATTTAATAGTGAATTTTGTTGCATCGAATGTCTCAATGAATATTATCTTAGAGGGTACTCAAAATACTAGATAATCAACAAAATTCCTGAGGTTTGTTGTTCAAATGTATACTCGAAATATTCTTGTAGGTAACTATTCAATCTGTATCCGTGTTACAGCATGGTAATTGTCCATGTTCTGTCTTATAATCTTCTAGAAGCCGTGTTTTTCGTTCTTTTGGATTTTCAATAAACATTCTTTGATAAGTATGGGTTTTTTGTTTACATGTATCATTCTCAAAGTTTGTATCAACATACTTTTCAAATTCTTTCTGAAGATTATCACTTGAGCCAATGTATAATACGTTTAGCTTCTTATCATAGAGGACATATACTCCAGGCTTTGATTTAACAAATCTTGCACTTTCAAGCCATAGTAGAACCTTTTCTTCAAGAATCTCCATGTTGATTTTCACTCACCTTCATAATATTAAGATCAAGATAGAAGAGGTAGACATACAACAGTAAATAGAGGTATGGATGTTATCCTTATTCATATTAAGGATCTTTTGATGAATATGAAGAAAGAAATAATTCGTCATAATTTTCCCACATCTCCAACTTCTAAGTAGCTACTTTTTACGCACGGGAGGGGGGATTCTCTTTTTAATTAATCTAATTTAGAAATTTCATAGATTTTTCTAAAAATTCTTAATTCCTAACTTTTTGTGCCTAAAAATTTGTTTTGTACTAACTGTAAAGTTTATCTAAAGTGCTTTGAACTCCACATTCCACTTGTGATAAGCTCTAATCATTTCTAACGAAACGCTGGGTTTTCTTTGAGATTTTATGAGTCTAAAGTCTGCCATTGTAAGACTTTTTGGTTGAGGAAGTGTTTGTCCTTCGGTAGGTTCTTTATATTCTGACGAATCAAATAATGCATGAACAGCTTTGAGCTGTCCGGCTTGACAAACATCTTTTACATCACTTGCACTGTACCCCTCAAAAAGTTTAGCTAGTTCATGGGTTTTTACTCGAGGATCTTTTTTGAGTGGAGCTGTAAACAAATTAAATAAATTCTCTCTTGCTTCAAGCGATGGAAGTGATACATAGATTCTTTTTTGGAATCTACGCAAAAATGGCCAGTCAAGACTCCATGGTTTGTTAGTGGCACCTATTACATACAATTTTACATTTTTTCCTTTACCATTTACCCCATCCATTTCTGATAGGAATTGATTTTTAATTCTAATTTCACCACCGACTTCACTGTTTCTAGAACCTAGAAGAGAATCAACTTCGTCAATAAACAAAATTACAGGTTTTCCTTCTCTTTCATTAAGGGAGTGGGCCATTTTGAAGAGTTTTGAAACATTTTTTTCTGCTTCACCTAACCATTTACTCATCATAGATGCAGCATCAACATTTACAAAATAACCATCGATTTCACTTGCAGTTGCAGCAGCCAAAATTGTTTTTCCACATCCAGGCGGACCATAGAATAACAAACCTCTTGGCCAACCTAATGGGAACAAGTCTGGTCTTTTAGTAGGATAAACAATAGATTCACGTAATGCGTTTTTTGCATCTTCTAACCCAATAATTTCCTTCCAACTAATGTTTGGTTTTTCTTTCATCACTAAATCGTCAAATTTTCCATCATCTTGTTCTTCTTCGTGTCTTTTCATAGTTTCTTTACGTTCTTCAGGAGTTGCATTAGGATCAATTACAGGCTCGATACCACGTGTTGCCTGTAAAGCCTTGATTCTTTTTTGATAAGAGCTCATTCGTTCGGTGTAAATTTTGTTAAGTTTGTTATTTGGATAAAGATGCATCAGTTTCATTAGAGAATCTATCGCTTTTTGATAGTTGGCTATTGCCATTCCTCTCGCTCCTTGGGAATCACATTTGATTGCCTCCGAAGCATATCTGCTGGCACTATTTTCTAGTTCCTGTGGTGCTAAACTCAAATTATCTAATCGACTTTCAGTGTAAATTTGCTTAGGTATTCTTAGGTGTAAACTGCTGTAGCAGATTTAGTTAAATTATTTGTACTTGCTTTAGTCGTGATTTTAGGTTCATTTTCATCATTCATCTTGGATGTGGATATTAAGGAAAAATTCTCAGATACATCGCCTTGTAAGTTTTTAATTCTAGAAATTGCATTTTCGGCAGAAACTATCATCTCCATAATTTTATCATTTAACAGATCCACTGATTCTGATGAATTGTGAATCATATCTACAAAATCCTTTAACAAAGAGTAAACTTCCTTATTGTCTTCATATTTTAAGAGAATGAAATTAGCCGCAGAAGTTAATTGCTGTAAATCTTGCAATTGCTCAAAAGTCATATTCTTTATTTTGTTTTCATCTTTTTTATCAAATTGTGATAGTTTTTTCTCTGCTAAAAAGGAAAATATCCTTACTTTTTTTAGATCTTTTGTGAAGTTCCTATTTTTTTTGCTTATCATGTTAAATTTATCAATTTTTGTGTACTCGAATCTTCATTAGCACACTACTTGCTAATTTTAGAGCCTGCCATCAATTTTGCTTAATCATAAAGGGGATGGTCTCAAGCAGACTCTCTAGATAGGAACGAAACACAAATGTGTCAAAAAATTCCGTTTTGCGGGAGGCATCGAATAAGGCCTACTTGTAGCCATCCGTGACTTAACTTTTAGAAAATTTCTATTATAGGGCATTGTCACTGAATTGGTTCTAACCACAGTAACACAGTAAACGGTTACAATTTTTATTTTTTTTTGAGTAATTGAATAAAGGAAATTAGCTTTGCGTCTTACCTAAGAATGAATCATTATTAGTCATGGGAAAAGAGCACAACATTACTGTTAGTCTCGAAGAATTTGGTCTAAGTAGGTATGAGGCTCGTGCATACGTTGCCTTAATCTCAAAAGGAACGATTTCAGCAAGTGAATTAGCTTATTATGCAGAGCTGCCTCGTACCAAAGTTTATCCAGTTTTGATAAAACTTGAAAAAAAGAAGCTTGCAATTATTTCAAAAAGTAAACCAATTATGTGTACAGCTATAGCACCAGAAGATGCATTTGATGAAATAATTCATGAGCAAATAGACAAAGTAAATGGAATGAATACATTAGTAACTAATTTGAAGCGGATTAGTGAAGATACAAAAAAATCACAAGGTTCTGAAGAGAAAAGATATTTTCATCTAAATGTAAATAGTGTATTAAATCAGCTTCGCAGAATGATAGAGGGATCAAAAAGATCAATTCAGATAATGGCTGACCCTTGGGGATTGAATCTATTAGCTGAATGCAAAGAACAGATGTTAGGAGTTCTTAGGCGAGATCTTGATGTAAAAATCATCACTAACCCTTCACAGGTTGGTTCAGAATCTTTTCATTTAATTCCAAATGGAGCAAAGATTCGAATTGCAGATATTGCTCAGAATTGTTTTATTTTTGACAAAACAGAATTGTTAATCATAGATAGTGAAAATGGAAAAGGAGCACTGTTTTCATCAACTGAAGTTTTAGGAAATAACCAGTCATCTATGTTTCTTCATGCTTGGAAACATGCATTAAAAACAGAAAGTGTTGCAGATATGACAAAAAATGATGCACAAGAAGTTTATCGTATGATTGATTTAATTGAGCAAGACGGACTATGTCATATTCTAAACTCTTCATTTAATTCAAAAAATAATGAAATAGATTTGTTAAAGATGCTTGAAAAAAATGATATAAATATCAAATCAAAAAATCTGGAGGATGTTATTGAATTAATGAATTCTGCATTACAAATTACATGTTCAGGTCATGTAAATTTGGATGTCAATAACAAAAACATCTCAGTAGAATCTAAAATTAATAGTGGTCACTCACTTCCATGGGTATCAGTTATTGAAGGATATTTACACAAACGTGGATATAAAACAAAAACGATTTTACAGAACYATTCCCAAAAAGGKGAAAAAGTWCTCATCAAAATTAATTCTAMATAACCAAAAMCTAAAAACTAGATAATTCWGTTACAATTTTATGATTGAAGAGAAACTCAAATCACTAAACATTAYCYTRCCWARYCCTCCAAAACCTGCTGGTGCGTACATMCCTGTTGTAAAATCAGATCATACTGTGTATGTTTCGGGTCAAATCCCAATCAAAGAYGGYAAAGTRGYRTTCAWAGGCAAGGTRCCAAACGACCAATCTKTWGAACAGGCACAAAAGGCTGCAAAATTATGTRTKGTTAATGCGTTAGCCCAGCTAAAATCMGAATTAGGAAGTCTTGATAAAATTTCAAAAATTCTTCGRRTTTCTGGATTTGTGAATTCAGTTCCAGATTTTACAGAGCAGTCTAAAGTTATCAACTCCGCCTCAGATTTGTTATTTGAGATATTTGAAGAAAAAGGTAAACATTCAAGAATTGCAGTAGGAGTTACAAGCCTACCTCTTGGTGCAACTGTTGAGATAGATATGATAGTAGAAATAAACTAAATTTAGCAGTTCATTACACAAATAATTCCAATATCTTTTGATGATTGTTCTTTAGTTGGCAATATACCAATTCTATATATCATGTCGTCATCAAAAGGGATATCAAATTGTGTTGTTCGTGTAATTGATTCATTAGGTTTGAGATCATCATTGTATAGGTCTTCGTTATCAAATTGACCATAAACTGCACGATATTTCTTATCGTTTTCATCTAGAAGATAAAATTGCCCACCACTAAGTAGTGTAGTTGAAGAACCAACGTTTTCAGCGATTATTTTGATTTTAAAAAAAATCTCATTTGGTTTTATGTCATTATCACCTTCGTGCATTTCAAGATATTCTACAGTATAGATGACTGGTCCAATTTGAATCGGCTGTCCTGCTTCGACTTGTATGAAGTTTGGTTGATATTCGTTGTACATGTAAGTTGCAAAAACCATTGAAGCCGCAATAGCTGCAATGATAATTCCAATTGTAGCAAAACTTGTCATTGTATGAACACCGTCTATATGATAAAATTGTAGAGATGGATATTTTTTCTCAAATCAAAAACCAAACAGTTATCCTTTTCGCAGTATAAACTGCATCAGACTTTCCTTAGAATATTCAATTCCGTGTTCTTCGTCAGTGTGTTTTCCAAAATCAAGAATTACTTTAGTTGTATCTTTCCCTTCAACAACAAAATCACATTCAAATCCATAGTTTTTACATTGAAGTTTTACCATATGCTTGGTTGTGTAAAAGGGGTTTTATAATAATWTATCCAAATTCCAGATTRAGAATTAAGAGAKCTTWGCGTTAAACTCTTTGAGAAATTGTTTGATCTTWGATTTAGGAATTACAGCRCCACAWGCTTTGTCATGACCTCCTCCGGAWCCACCTAATTCAGTTGMCAAKGGGTTAACGATTCGTCCTAGRTGAAKCTTRCAAGATTTCGAGCCTCTAACTGAAACTGCGTATATTCCATARTCYACTCGTTCTTTATAYGCCACMCCAACATCTTTTCCTGAAAGYCCCAAGACAAAATTTACTGCCCCGCTTGCTCCAGAGTCTAAGACYTCCATGTATGCYAAATTCTTCATCATTTTCATKGATTTCTTTACTTTTCCAATKATWGMWGCKARTTTTCCAACTTGGATTTGAGCAAATTCAAAAGWGTTTGGAAGATCATGAGGATATTTTGATTCAGCTAGTTCTTCAACAAGATAGAGAAGGTAGTCAGGATCTTTTTGATGACCAACAATATTAAACGTCAAAACTGTTGCGTTAATTAATGCAAATTGTCTATCGAAAATTTGTAAAAGTTTTGAACCATGTGGTCTATCCTCCATATAGTCAGTAATTGCCGCACAAGCTGCTACAAATGATGAATGTTGGGATAGCTTTGATTTGTATGCGGTATAAACTAGAACTGTAGTGCATTCATTTGCATCATGAATTAATTTCACCTTAATCTTTTCTAATTGTTTTAAGATTTTTTTATCTAAATCATGATGATCAATATATGTAATTGAAACTTTTTTCTTTCTTAATTCACTTAGAATTTGAACAAAACTGTCTTGATTTTTATTGCTTAAACCAAGATCACATATAAATAATGTTTTTAATTTTTCGTCATTTTTTATTGCTTCTAATGCGTCCATCTGACCAGGATAATCTACAAGAACACAATCTCCGCCAAAGGCTTCCCTGATGAGAGCAGCTGAACTTATTCCATCTGTATCTTCTTTATGAGACAAACAAATTACTTTAGTTCTTTTTGGTTTCGATTTTGTCTTAGTTTTAGTTTTGACTTTTACTTTAGTAAGTTTCTTTACCATACACGGTCGACTCATCATATGGCCCTCATTTAAACCAAGAAATTACATTATAGTTTTTTTTTCGAAAAGGTTTGGTCACTGAAGGAATTTTTTCTTTTTTTGGAGCTTCATGAAAGGAAGAGTATGCGTCATAAAACGTATCTGCGTGAAGCTGTGTCTTAATATCTAACTCTTGAAGTTTTTTTAGAGTCTTTCCAGATGCCTTAAGGATTAAATCGTCTACACTCTTGAAGAATTCACGCTCTACTGTTGACATTAATTRTYAWTTCAAAATAAYGCTWTATGACAKAGATTTGATMGATTAGACWRTTTACTAAATAAWAAAACNAAAATTAACAGTTTTTCAAAAAAATWGSWTAAARAGTTAAAAGGACTTTTTGAGAATTYACTATATGGATACCAAAAAYATTGGWYTGCGAGGSATTCCTGTRGCWGATACMCGRATTTCCAATATYGATGGCGAAMRAGGAAAGCTRATTTATCGRGGTTATGATATTTTAGACCTTACAAAAAATTCYAATTTTGAAGAAGTSTGTTATCTTTTAYTRCRKGATGAGCTTCCATCAAAATCAGARTATGAWGATTTTACATCMCGATTAAWGGAARCTCGWTYMATWCCTAARCAAATGCAGATSAAYATGRGTAATTGGAGAAAAGATGCAGACCCWATGGATATGTTACAAGCTTTTGTTKCTGCGTTAGCTGGTTAYTTTGATGARGARTTTTCTARCAAAGAATCAAGTTATGATAGAGCYATWAATCTAATTTCTAAAGTTCCAACAATCATAGCTAGTTGGCATAGAATTAGAAATRRAAAGGAGAYCATGGATCCAAAACCWGAACTCAGTCAYGCTGCWAATTTTCTRTATATGCTTACTGGGGAGGTTCCTGATGAAGAAATAGAAAAAATTTTTGACATTTGCTTGATATTACATGCAGACCATGAATTTAATGCATCTACATTTACTGCAAGGCAGGTTGCGTCAACTCGGGCTCACATGTTTTCAGCAGCAAGCGCCGCAATCGGAGCTCTTAGTGGAGAACTACATGGAGGAGCAAACTATGAAGTGATGAGAATGTTGCTATATATTAAAACAGAAGATAAAGTTGAATCATGTATTAAAGAGAAAATGGATAAAGGAGAAAGAATCATGGGAATGGGACATGCAGTTTACAGAACTTATGATCCTAGAGCGCGTGTTTTGAAAGAATTATCAAAAAAATTAGCAGAAAAAATTAATCGCCCGTGGTTTAACATTACTCAAAAAATAGAACAAGTAACCATTGATGAAATGAAAAAAAGAAAAGGTACAGATATTTATCCAAATGTTGATTTGTATAGTGCATCAGTTTACTATATGCTTAATATCCCAATGGATCTTAACACTCCTATTTTTGCAATATCAAGAGTTGCTGGGTGGGCAGCACATATCATAGAAGAAAAATTTGCAGAGGCTGCACCAAAACCGGCATTGTATAGACCAAAGGCAGTTTATGTTGGCAAATATTGTGGTCCTCAAGGTTGTAAATACAAGCCTCTTGATTTAAGGGCTGATGCAAAACAATCTAATTAGTTTTTATTATTTAGCCAATTTTTTGCTTTTGAGTTAATATCATGTTTGTATAACACTTCAAACACCATATCGTAAAATGATATTCCCTTTTTTTGTGCTTGTTCATCAAGCCATCTGATACCGTCTGCAAGCTCTGGGTCATATTCAGAGAACTCGACTAGTTCATCGACCATCTTAGTGAAGAAGGAGTGGGTTTCAAGCATCATTGGAGGCTTTCTATCTGAGATCATAAGTTGGAAATTCAAAATATATAGACAATTGACACCTTTTTGGTTGACTCTTGGAACATACTTTATTTTTTAATGGAAATCAAAAAAGAATTTCGTGGTTAATTCAGTCTAATGACTCCACAGAGGAACAAGAAAGAGATCATACATACAAGTACTTGGGTAAAGTAACAAATGAACAATCAAAGTATATTGCATTACATGTAGGAATTTTTTGGAGTATTGGCAGATTCATTATAAAAAATGAAGATACAGTAAATGTTATGCTTGATTCAAAATCGATGTACAAACATCTTACAGAAGATATTGAGAATTCTGATGAGTTTATTGAAAAAAGAACGTGGTATCTTAAAAAATTAATTACTCAACGAAAACTAAACATCAAATACCATCTAATAGAACCCAAAGATGATTTGGCTACAAAATTACTCTAGTTTAAGAATTAAACCAATATCCATTAGATTAGTATTAGTATAACCAGTTTTAATTAATCCACCATATTTTTTGAAAAAGGAATTTGAATTATTTTTATTTAAATATGATTCAATTTCCTTTTGTTTAACTGTTATATTTTTTGTAATTGCTCCCGCATACTTTGTGTTACCATCAATCCCATCTGTTCCTAATGCAGCTATAATAAAATCTTGTTTTGCTTTTTGTGTTTTTTCTAAAATACGTAACACGAGTTCTTGATTTCGTCCACCTTTTCCATTACCTGTGACTATAACTGTAGTTTCTCCACCAAAAATAATACAAGAGTTTTTTTTCTTTGGCATGTTCAAAACAAGTTTTGAAGCAGATTTTGCAACATCGCCAGAGATAATCAAGATTTTAGAAGAAATGCCTAATTGTTTTGATTTATTTTTCATAGATTTTATGCAATCATTATTTGTTAAAATTATTTGATGGGGGATTTTTGATTTTTTTGGAGTTTCGGGAATTTTCCCGGATGCGCCAAGTCTTAATCTATCTAATACAGATTTTGAAATTTTGTTTTGTAAACGGTATTTTTTAATAATTTTTAATGTACTAGAATATTTTGTATTATCATAATAGGTAGTACCAGAAGCAATTGAAGAAAGATCATCGCCTAAAACATCAGACATTATTAGCGAAACTGCGTCACATTGGATTCCTTGTACAAGTCGACCACCCTTAATTTGTGATAAATGCTTGCGAACGCAATTCATCTCTTGAATAGTGGCTCCAGAAACAAGCAATTGTTTTGTAACTTTGACTTTATCATTTAGAGTTATTCCGTCTGGCAATGCCAATAATGCAGAAGAACCACCTGAAACTAAAAAAATTACAAGTTCGCCTTTGTTTCGTTGCGTTAGAAATTGTAAAATTGATTTAGCTGCTTCGACACTAGTTTTATTTGGTGTTGGATGGCCAGCTTTGAAGGTTTTAAATTTTTTATTTTTAATGATAGATTTTGTACCCTTTGGCACAACTATAATTCCTTTTTTGATTTTTACATAAGAATTAACTGCTTTAGTCATTGAATTTGCAGCCTTACCAAAAGCCACAAGATAGATTGAATCATAGTTTTTTAGTTTGATTAGTTTTCTGCCAATTTGAATCTGTTTGGAATTAAGAATTTTTCCTAACTCCTTTTGAGGCATAGCAGAGTCTAGTCCAGCAGTAAGTATTTGTAGAACTTTGGAAAAGTTACARTCTTTTTTTAGGGCTGAATAATTYTGAATAATCATTTTCAAGTTCTATGAAAGACTTGTAAGATATAATAATACTCARCATTTKAAWTTCTATGTGCATRCAGTAAGAATTCCAAAAGTTATCAATTTTGGMGAAAACGCACTTTCTGAAACAGAATATCCAAAAAATGCCTTGGTTGTAACCACTGTCCCWCCAGAACTTTCAAGCAAGTGGYTAGACAAAATGGGAATTCAAGATAATATGCTATTTGACAAAGTTACACCAGAACCATCAATTGATGATGTTAATACATTAATTTCTGAATTTAAAGACAAAAAGCCATCTGTCTTAATTGGTTTAGGCGGAGGAAGCTCAATGGATGTTGTAAAGTATGCTGCACAAGACTTTGGTGTAGAAAAAATTCTTATYCCRACTACTTTTGGAACAGGYGCAGAAATGACMACTTATTGTGTACTAAAGTTTGATGGAAAAAAGAAATTGTTACAYGAGRATCGATTCYTAGCYGATATGGCAGTAGTTGATTCRTATTTYATGAAYGGCACTCCMGAACAAGTTATYAAAAATTCTATTTGCGATGCATGTGCACAAGCAACAGARGGATATGATAGTAAACTWGGAAATGATTTAACGCGAACTTTGTGYAAACAAGCTTTTGAWGTRTTATATGATGCAATAATGAATGATAAACCTGAAAACTATCCWTATGGTTCAATGTTATCTGGAATAGGATTTGGAAACTGTTCTACAACACTTGGACATGCGTTRTCATATGTTTTCTCAAATGAAGGAGTRCCGCATGGTTWTTCACTATCRTCATGTACAACAGTAGCTCAYAAATTCAATAAATCAATTTTCTATGACAGATTYAAAGARGCAATGRAAAAACTTGGRTTTGATAAATTAGTACTTAAAGCAGATSCTTCTGAAGCTGCTGATGTTGTTATGACAGATAGAGGTCACYTAGAYCCAAACCCAATTCCWATCAAAAAGGAAGATGTGGTAAAATGTCTAGAAGAYATCAAAGTKGGYAATTTATNAAAAAATTCTAAAATTTTTTGNTTTTTTAKCATWTCTKGATAAGMTGYGAATCTCATCAATTGRTCTAAACTTATTTAGCTWAGATCYATACAATATTGTCATAAAGGGTTAGAGTTGGGCAGATTAAAGTTTGGAATTCAAAATGGTCTTAACGTAGCTAGAGCAGGATACACAGAAGAYCAAATYCTTACTGCTTGCATATTAGCTGATAGAACAGGATAYGATTCGGTKTGGTATATGGACCACACAAATGTTCCTCAATGGAAAAAAGCAATTGTTTTGGATCCTTGGGTTATGTTATCTGCAATTGCAAATGCAACTCGTAACGTAGAGCTTGGTACTTGTGTTACTGATGCAATTAGGCGTCATCCGTCAAATATTGCACTAGCTGCAATTACACTTGACAGAGTCTCAAAAGGCAGAGCAATTCTTGGATTGGGAGCTGGCGAGGCTCAAAACCTCAAAGAGTTTTGCATTCCATTTGAAAAACCTGTTGCAAAATGGGAAGAACAGATTCAAGTTATTCACAAATTGTATGGTTCAAGTCCAGATAATACAGTAGATTTTGAAGGAAAATATTACCAACTAAAAGGCGCATGTCTTCAAGCACCACCGATAAGAAAACCATATCCACCAACATACCTGGCAGCTGGTGGCAAAAAGACGTTAATGCTTACAGGAAAATATGGAAATGGTTGGCTGCCAATAGGATATACTCCAGAATTATTTGAAGACCATAAAGCACAGATTGAAAAATCTATGAATGAAAATGGAAGAACAGATGTTGAAAAAGATAGTTTTCAGTTTGCATTAGATATTGATGTATACTTTTCTGAAGATGCAGAAGTGTCATGGGCCAAAATGAAAGAAGCCGTCAAGGTTAGCTTGTTCAAACCCGAAGTGCTAAGGGTTCATGGGCTCAAAGAGATTGAAGGTTTTGATTTTAGAAAATATTTTACTGAATATTCCATGTCAAACCAAACATGGATTATTAAAATGCGTGAAGCTGCAACTAAAATTCCTGAAGTAGTTGCTCGCTCTTCAACTGCAGTAGGAACTCCTGATGACGTAATTCCTACCTTTGAGAGATTTGTCAAGGCAGGAGTTAATCACTTTGTTATTAGATTCTGGGGCAAAAATTACTTTGGCAGCATAGATAAATTTGCCTCAGATGTGATGCCACATCTAAAACAAAAAGATGAAACATCAGCTACATTCTTAGGTTAAATGTAAAAATTCCAAACTATGCAACTTTTAGGAAGACTAGAGATTAAATCAAAAGAAAAAATTAAAGAATTTTTAGACAAAGAACATGTTGGCAGGATAGCAAGTATTGATGAAAATGGGTATCCACAAATTATTCCAATGAATTTTGTTTTTTTAGGTGATGTAATCTATATGCATTCTCATACAAAAGGAGAAAAATTAGAAAACGTTACTAGAAATGAAAAGGTAGGCTTTGAAGTAGATAGAGAACTAGAGTTTTTGCCGTCTTACTTTGAGGATCCAAAAGATGCGTCCCTTGCTGACACTCTTTACATTTCGGTAGTAATCAAAGGAAAAGGGGAGATTGTAAAAGATAAGAAAGAAAAAACTAATGCCCTAAATGGACTATTAAAGAAATATCAGCCTGAAGGCAAATACGAACCAATTTCACCTGAAATGGAGGTATTAGAAGAGGTTGCAATCATCAAGATAACACCAGATTCTATGAGAGGAAAATACAAAATTGGTCAGAATTTGCAAGCAGGAGAGCGAATGAAACTTGCAGAAAAAATTCTAGAAAGAAATTCATCAACTGCAAAAGAAACGCTAAAAATTATGGGTTTTGAAATTACTGACGCAGGTCTTGAAATGAGAGATGAACCAATTTGGTAACCATAATAAAACTAATGTCATCTTATGAAATTACCATTGCTTTAAATTCAGTTTTTGACGATTAGATTGGTGCAGCAAATTCAAGGTTTCCAGTTAATATCAGATTATTCACCTACAGGAGATCAACCTGAAGCAATTGAACGATTAGTTAAAGGAGTTAAAAAAAATAAAATTCAGACACTTTTAGGCGTAACAGGAAGCGGAAAAACATTCACAGTTGCAAATGTAATTCAGCAAACAGGCAAAAACACTCTAGTAATTTCTCATAACAAAACCCTAGCTGCCCAGCTTTATTCTGAGCTAAAACAGTTTTTCCCAAAAAACAATGTTGGATACTTTGTATCATACTACGACTATTACCAACCAGAAAGCTATCTTCCACAAACGGATACCTACATAGAAAAAGACACGCAAATTAATGAAAAAATTGAAAAGCTGAGACTAGAAGCTACCGCGATGCTTCTATCTGGGGAACCAACAATCATTGTAGCAACAGTTTCATGCATTTACTCACTTGGGAATCCCAGCGACTGGGAAGACATGTCAATTACCATATCTGACAAAGAAAAAATTAATCGTTCAACAATTGTCAAAAAACTAGTCAATGCAAGATATGAGAGAAATGATGTAGAGCTTGTACCAGGAAACTTTCGAGTAAAAGGAGATACACTAGACATTATTCCAGCATATTCAGAAGATATAGTTAGAATTTCTTTATTTGGTGACGAAGTAGAAAAAATTGTCTTACTTGATCATGTGTCACTCAAAGAAAAAAGAAAAATTTCTTCAATCAAAATTTTTCCAGCAAAGCACTACCTTATTGCAAAAGATGTCAGAGATCGTGCTGTAAAATCAATTAGAGCTGAGCTAAAACAAAGATTACCAGAACTTAATGATCTAGAGCGCCAAAGACTAGAGATGAGAACAAAATATGATTTGGAAATGATGGAGGAGTTAGGATATTGTTCTGGAATTGAAAACTATTCCCGGCATTTTGATGGAAGAAAGGCAGGCGAGCAGGCGTTTTGCCTCCTTGATTTTTTTGGAGATGATTACCTGCTTGTTATTGATGAATCTCATGTAACATTACCACAACTTCATGGCATGTTCAAAGGAGATCATTCTAGAAAAAGGGAGCTAATCACWTATGGATTCAGRCTCCCTAGCGCATATGATAACCGACCACTCAAATTCGAAGAGTTTGAAAAATACATMAAAAATACAATTTTTGCATCWGCCACACCRTCWGATTATGAAAGAAAAAAATCATTYCAYATAGTAGAGCAGGTAGTTAGGCCAACKGGTCTTCTTGACCCAATWGCAGAAGTWAGACCTACTAAAAACCAGATKGATGACCTAATTGAAGAAATTAAAAAACGTGCAAAAAAAGAACAGCGAGTTCTAGTWACTACTYTAACAAAAAGGATGGCAGAAGATTTAGCTGAGTATCTCTCAAAAAAAGATGTAAAGGTTMGATACATGCATTCAGARATTGAAGTACTRCAAAGAACAGAGYTAATTAGRCAATTAAGACTAGGAGAGTTTGATGTTTTAGTAGGAATAAACTTGCTCCGAGAGGGTCTTGATATTCCTGAAGTGTCTCTGGTTGCAATACTTGATGCAGACAAGGAAGGTTTTTTGAGAAACGACACAAGTTTAATTCAGACATTTGGGCGGGCTTCAAGAAACGTAGAAGGCACAGTAATCATGTATGCAGACTCGATTACCGGTTCTATGAAGGCAGCCATGGCTGAGACTACACGTCGTAGAACAAAACAGCTAGAATATAATAAAAAACGAGACATTACTCCAAAAACAATCATAAAGTCTATTCCAGAACAAGTAACTACACTCGATGATATTAAAAATAAATCAGCTAGCGATTTGACACGAGATTCAATTGATATTGAGGCAACTATGAAAAAATATGCAGAAGACCTTGACTTTGAGCGAGCTATAGAGTATAGAGAACGATTAAAAAGAATTCAAAAGGAGATTGAAAAGAAAAATGAAAAATAACATATTAAAGATTCGTGGAGCACGACAACATAATTTAAAAAATATTGATGTAGATATTCCAAAAAACAAACTAGTGGTAATTTCTGGATTATCAGGCTCTGGAAAATCTACATTAGCATTTGATATAATTTATGCAGAAGGCCAGCGCCGTTATGTTGAGTCACTATCAGCATATGCAAGACAATTTCTTGAAATGATGGATAAACCTGATGTCGATTCTATTGAAGGATTATCTCCTGCTATTTCAATTCAGCAAAAAACAACTAGCAAAAACCCACGCTCAACTGTTGGAACCACCACTGAAATCTATGATTATCTTAGATTACTATATGCTAGAATAGGGATTCCCCATTGCCCCAACTGTAATAGAAGGATTTCAAACCAATCAATTGAGACTATTTGTGACTCTGTTCTCAAAGATTTTGAAGGTAAAAAAATCCTGATTTTGGCACCCATTATTCAACGAAAAAAGGGAACCTATGAGAAGCTATTTGAGCAAATCAAAAAAGATGGGTATTCTAGAATTCGTCTAGATAATGAAATACAATCTTTAGATGAAGAGATACCGGCACTTGACAAACAAAAATGGCATTGGGTAGAAATTGTAGTTGATAGAATTACTGCATCAAAAGAAGAAAAAAGCAGATTGTTTGAAGCGATTCAAAATGCAATCAAAGCTTCTAAAGGTCAAGTAATGATTGCATCAGAAAAAGAAAATAGATTATTTTCACAAAATAATGCATGCCCACACTGTGGGGTAACAATTGGGGAGCTAGAACCAAGAACGTTTTCATTTAATTCACCTTTTGGCTCTTGCAAGGCCTGTAATGGTCTAGGAGTAAAAATGGAGTTTGATCCAGACTTAGTTATACCAGATAAAACCAAGTCGCTTTTAGATGGCGCAGTTGTTCCTTGGAGTGGTAGAGCAGCATCATTTCGTCGGCAAGAACTTCGCGCAGTTGGAAAAAAATTTGGGTTTAATTTAATGACACCGATTAACAAACTAAAGCCAAAACATCTTGAAGCAATTTTACATGGAACTGATCAAAAAATCAATTACAAATATCAATCAAAAACAAGTGATTCCTACTGGGAATATTCAGATAGTTTTGAAGGAGTTCTAAATAATTTACATCGAATATTTTTAGAAACTGAATCTGAAGCAAAAAGAGAATGGTTGAAGCAATTCATGTTAGATACTCCATGTATTGCATGTCATGGACGAAAGCTAAAACCTGAAGCTTTAGGTGTAAAAATTAATGATAAAGGAATAATGGATGTATGTGATCTTTCAATTGATGATTGTTATGACTTTTTCCAAAATCTCAAGCTAACAAAAACTGAAGAATTTATTGCAAGAGAGGTATTAAAAGAAATTAAGGAGCGATTAGAGTTTCTAAAAAATGTAGGATTAACTTATCTTACACTAAATAGATCTAGTGCCACATTATCTGGCGGAGAGTCACAAAGAATTCGACTAGCAACACAAATTGGCTCCAACCTTACAGGAGTACTATATGTTTTAGATGAGCCAACAATTGGATTACATCAAAGAGATAACGCTAGATTGATTAAAACGCTAACAAAGCTGCGAAATCTTGGAAATACAGTCATTGTAGTAGAGCATGACGAAGAAGTTATACGAAATTCAGACTGGATACTAGACCTAGGACCAGGAGCCGGAGTCAATGGAGGAAAGGTAGTTTTTGAAGGAACTGTGGATAAGATTCTCAATGGACATAAATCAGTTACAGGAGATTACCTTAAAAATAAATTACTTATCACATTAAAAGATAAACAACGAGAAGACAAGGGTAAATTAATTCTCAAAGGTGCAAAAGAAAATAATCTAAAAAACATCACTGTAGAATTTCCATTAGGAAAATTTATCACAGTTACTGGAGTTTCAGGTTCTGGAAAATCAACATTACTAAATGAAACATTGTTAAAAGCTCTTGAATCAAACTTTTACAAAACTACTCATCGTGTTGGCGCTCATAAAGAAATAACAGGAATTGAGAAAATCGACAAAGTAATAGCAATTAATCAATCTCCAATTGGAAGAACGCCAAGATCAAACCCTGCAACATATATTGGTGTATTTACTCCAATTCGGGAACTTTATTCCAATACAGAAATTTCAAAAGAACGAGGATATACAATGGGACAATTCTCATTTAATGTTCCAGTTGGAAGATGTTTTGCATGTGAGGGAGATGGAGTAAAACAAATAGAGATGCAGTTTCTTTCAGATGTTTTTGTAAAGTGTGATGAATGTAAAGGAAAAAGATACAACACTGAAACATTGTCAGTTCATTATAAGGGGAAAAATATTTCAGATATTTTGGATATGACTGTGTTTGAAGCATTGAAATTTTTTGAAAATATTCCAGCAATTAAGAGAAAACTTCAAACAGTCTTTGATGTTGGTTTAGGATACATCAAACTTGGGCAATCATCTCCAACATTATCTGGAGGAGAAGCACAACGAGTAAAGCTGGCATCGGAGCTATCAAAAAGAACTACTGGCAATACA
>LKGT01012691.1_pt1 | contig 19267 bp, 11 predicted proteins | sample 503861 | NCBI WGS metagenome assembly LKGT01 (sample SAMN04113194, study PRJNA297058) | marine sediment metagenome | biome: marine benthic biome; feature: marine benthic feature; material: marine sediment; isolation source: sediment sample collected at the water-sediment interface from the South......
ACCTTATTAATAGTGTCGTTCTGATCACGCTCGTAAATACCGCCGATAACTACGGTCTCACCGTTATCTAGCAACACCTGGGTGGTAATTTGCTTGATGTTAAGCAAGCCTAGCGTGGCATCGGCGAAATTGTCCTTAGTAATGACAACGTCTAACAGTATTCGATCGTCCGGTGTGATCTGCGGAGTCACTTCCAGCTTTAGAGTTGCGCGCTTGGTGACCACCGAACCGGCCCCAAGCACAGTGGTTGTAAACACACGCTCCTCACCTTGCTCTATCGAGGCCTTCTTCTGATTGGCCGTGATCAAGCGCGGACTCGATATGATCTTGCCCAAACCCTCCTGCTCCAAAGCGGAAAGTTCGAGGCTCAGCAGACTACCGGTGCCGAGCTTAGCTATCGTCAGCGCGATCGACGCTGCATTGTTGGTGCCGATCACTCCTGCCGGCAAGTTAACGTTTAGACCATCGGCGGTCAGCAACCCGGTCGTGTCCAGCGTTGTGGCTTGGCTAGTCTGAAAATCGCCAGACGTGTTGGTAGTCCGCACACCAAACTTAGCACCCAAGTTTCGGCTGAAGCTCTCAGTCGCTTCTACCAAACGTGTCTCGATCATGACCTGCCGTACCGGTTGATCAAGCTGAACTATAAGCTTACGAATCTCACGAATCTTTTGCGGCGTATCCTGGATAAGAATGGAATTAGTACGTATGTCGACAGTCACCTGGCCCCGTGGCGACAGTAGCGTATTCGAGTCAGTGGCTTGCGAAATCTCACCCGTGGCGGTTGGACCGAAGATCGGATGCTCTGCCACCTGCGCAGTCGCTGACGGCACCGCCTTGATAGATTTTAGTAGGTTCGCGATGTCCTCAGCCTTGGCGTAGTTGATCTGAATCAACTCAGATACTAGAGGTTCAAGGTCCAAGACAGTCCTAGTCGCCTCCAATGCTGCCTTCTCCTTGGCCGCGACTTCATCCGCCGGTGCAACGGTAATCACATTACCCGCGCGACGCACGGCGAGATTCTTACTGTCGACGATGAGATCTAGCGCCTGATCCCAAGGCACATCCTTAAGTCGTAGGGTCAAATTGCCGGTGACGCTGTCGCTGACCACAAAGTTCAGGCCCGTAAAATCAGCAAGCACCTGTAAGGCGGCACGTACATCGATCTTCTGGAAGTTCAGAGAAAGTTTCTCTCCGGAATAGCCGAACTCGTCAACTGCTCTTTCTTCTTCCTGCTCGATGATCGCTTTTATGTTCACTCTAAAAATGTAGCCAGCCTGATAAGCGGAATGTTCATAACGGCCCTTTGGCGTGATCACCATACGTGCATTCTGACCAACCGCAAACGCATCGATCGTTTGCACCGGTGTTGCGAAATCAACAACATCGAGTCGTCGTTGAAGCTGCAGCGGAATCGATGTGTCCAAGAAATCAAGAATGATTTGGCCGGCTTGTTCATTGATGTCGATACCGACAGACGGATCGGACAAGGTCACCGTTACTTGCGCTTCACCTTGTGGGCCACGGTGAAAGTCGATCTGTTCGAGGCTGAACTTACCGGTCCTAGCGCTGGCAGAGAACTGCTTCTTTGTTGGCGCCTGCGCCGGCGAAATTGGTTGGACGGGTGTATCCAATGTGATCGCTAGGGTATTTCCCTCGACGGCGATGGTATAGGCCACCAGTCTTACAAGGCTGAGTACTACCCGTGTACGGTCGGCGGCCTCGATGGCAGTTACACTAAGAACTGCGCCCTCTTTGACACGGATAGTTTTCCTTGCCAACCCAACGCGGGTGTTGGCGAAATCAAGTGCAATGCGCGCCGGGTTTGTAATGCTGAACGTAGTCGGCTCGGGCGGCGGCCCTGACATATGCAGGGTTATCTGGATGCGGCTCCCAGGCAGGGGCGCATAGCGAATCTCCTCGATAACCGTTCCGCTACCGGCGGTACCGGCGTCAGACACCGCTAGTGTTGACGCCGTCTCCGGCTCCGGCTCGACTGCTGTGACTGCCACGGCCACCGATTCGGCACCGATAAGGACTACCACACGGTAGCCATAGTTCGTTTTTTCGACATCAATCCCGCCAGGCTCGGTGAGCAATAGATCCACGTTGACGGCGGTGCCGTTATCGGCCAGATAAGGGTAAACCCCTTTTACTTGCTTACGCCGCTCCAGTTCGCTGGCCGCAGGCCCTAGCGTGCTGTCCGCAAAGCGCACACGCAGTCTCTGCCCACCCTCAAGGCTTGCAGTACTATAGGTCGCCTTACCTTTCATACGGATCTGCAAAACAGATCCTTCTTGGTTTTCCCACTCGAGCGACTCGATCTCCCCCGCAACCACCGCGGTAGCAATCAATGTCCCCCACACCAACCCTAAGGCCGCCGCACATAATGCTCTCAGCGACGCCGTTGCGTTCCTTTTCATAGGTGCTTCTCTCATTCTGCTATCGCCAGTTTGGCGTCGCGCTCTATCCAGTCACCTAACGGATTCTGAATAAGCTCGACCAGATTTACCCTCTCCTCGGTGATGTTTGTCACCATACCGAAGTTTTGCCCCATGTGATCTCCGATTTTGGCTCGGTGCACTGCGCCATCCGGCGCCTGGACAACGGCCCAAGATTGATTACCACGGCTCAAGGTCCCTACCATCCTCAAGGCATCAAGCGGGTAATCCTCCAACGGCTCTTTACGTCGATTGATATCCGGGCTCGGTCCGCCAGCGGCCCCCCGTGGTTTTAGATTAAACGGGGCGAAGGGGTCGGCCAAAGTATCGGCTGAATATACAAAAGATTCCTGTGTCTTGATTTCAGGTAGGGGTTCAACTCGAGGTTTGCGGCCCTTGCGTTCCTTGATCACCCAATCACGAAGATCGTCCATACCATCGCTGCCGCAGCCGCTAAGCGCAACACACAAAAGAGCAACTACAGCAACCGCCCCTAATCTCACTTCTTCTTCCTCTTCTTCCGTCTACCTTTTTTCTTCTTCTTGTTGGCCTTCGCGAGTTCGGCTATCTCGAGTTCGTCGAGATAACGGTAGGTCTTGGCCTTGGCCGACATCAGCAACTTGGCGGATTTCTTGTCGCTGCTGATGGTGATATCGCCAAAGGTCACGATACGGGGTAAGGCGGCCACATCACTCACAAAATTAGCGAGCTCATGATAACTGCCAGTTACTTTTATACTGATCGGCAATTCCGCATAGAATTCTTTGGGCCTCTCCTTCTCGGGTTTAAACAGCACGAACTCCAAGCCTTGTCCCAGTCCGGCCTGGGTTATGTCGATAAGCAGATCGGGTACTTCCGTTGTATCCGGCAACTGCCGTAACAGACTACCGAACGTCTGCCTCATCTCTTCCATCTGTGTCTGGTAGGCGGCCAAATTGATCGCCAAGGCCGCCTTGCTGCGGTATCTCTCTTTTAGTTTGACTTCCTGATCTTGGCGTTGGGCCAAGTCGTCGAGTTCATCGCGGATGATGAACCAAAAGCCCAAGCCAATAACAATAATACCAACAACCGCAATACCACCGATCTTGATCGGTAGCGGCCAAGAGGCAATATTGTTGATGTCTATGTTTTTTAGATCATCTAAGGTCATAAGCCTAGCGCCTTCTGCTAGTCAGTAGGCTTGGACACCTGTTTTATGGTCAGCGCAAATTTGCTAACCCTATCTGTCCCATCTTCCACAACCTTGATAACGCTCAAGTTGGGATCGGAAAACCAATCTGACGCGTCGAGATTACGCATCAATGCCGACACGCGCGCGTTGGACTGCGCCACGCCTTCTATGGTAAGGGCCTTGCCCTTTTGCTTGAGTTTGTTGAAGTAAATGCCCTCAGGCAGCTTGCGCACAAGATCATCGAACACATGGACAACTTGAGTACGGTCACCCTGTAATTCATAGATGACGTTCATACGAGCTATCAAAGCCTGGCGCTGCTTCTTGAGTTCTTTAATCTCCTTTATTTGCTTATCGACCTTAGCAATTTCTTGGTTAAGGAAGTCGTTGCGCTGATTTTGGTCGTTAATCAAACCGGTTACATGAAGATGGCCATAAAATACGATCAGGGCCGTAAGGATCCAGGCGCCTATGGCCAAGCTCAGGAGTTGTCGATCCTGATCTTTGCGGCGAATTTCGCGCCAAGGCAAGAGATTGAGTTGTGTCGTCATGCGTCGAAGCTCCTCAATGCGAGCCCACAACTGATCATAAGCGAAGGTGCGTCATTAGCTAGCATCTCAGGTTTTATTCGAGAAGCCAGCGACATACTCGCAAACGGATTCGCAACCATAGCGGGGACACCGATACGTGCCGCGACCATTTCATCAATACCGGGGATTTGGGCACAACCACCCGCTAACAACACCTGGTCGACGTTGTTGAACGGACTTGAAGAGTAAAAGAACTGTAATGCTCGCATTGCTTCTTGGCACAGCGCTTCCATGAAAGGACGCAACACGTCTGCCTGATAGTTGTCCGGCAATCCACCTTGCTTTTTGGCCAACCCTGCCTCCTCGTAAGACAGGCCATAACGCCTTTGAATCTCCTCAGTCAGCTGGCGACCACCGAAAGTATGGTCGCGGCTGTAAACCGAACGATTATTATGTATCACGTTGATGTTCGTGGTCGTAGCACCTACATCCAAAATCGCCACTGTCTTCTCCATGCCGCCACCTGGCATATGCTGCGCGATCAACGAATACGCATTCTCCATCGCGTACGTCTCGATATCGACAATAGCCGGTGTCAGTCCATGAGCCTGGATAACGGCTACGTAATCATCGACTATCTCTTTTCGGCACGCAGCCATCAGGATCTCTATTTCCTCTGGGTTATCTTCCGTTGCACCGATAACTTGATAGTCCATGTTGACTTCGTCGAGCGGATAGGGAATGTAGTGATCGGCCTCCATTTCGATCTGTGTCTGGAGGTCATTCTCGCTCAGACTGGCGGGCATCTTGATCGTTTTGGTGATTACATGGGCACCAGCTACGGCGACGGCGGCGTGTTTGCAGCGTGACCCGGAGCGTTTTACGGCGCGCTCTACCGCTTGCGCCACTTGCTCTACCTCGGTAATTGCATGCTCAACCACCGAGTTTTGCGGCAGCGGCTCCACCGCATAGCGCTCGACACGGCAGTGGTCGTCAGTTCGGCTAAGCTCAAGGACCTTGCACGCAGACGAGCTGACATCTATGCCAAGCACAGATCGGGCTTTTTTAGCGAAAAGTCTGTCTAATCCGCGCACGGTATTTACTTGTTAAATCAATTATTTATCGAAGATAGATGCAACTACAGATTAAATACTACCCCCAAATATAGTCTATGGCGATCGAAAATGACAAATTTACCTTTGGTCGTTGGTGGTTTACCTTTATACTCCGCGACCCGAGATCCTGCCTAATCTCCGGTTCAAGACTCGTCAGCGCTGCATGGCTTCCAGTGGTAGTGTTTTAGCGGAATCTGGCTTGTTCGGACGCTCTCCGAACAAGTTTTGGCAGCTCGTTTTGATCGGTCTGTTCGCGTTGTTCGTGGGCGCCGTACTCGTAATGGCGATCACCGCGACCATTCTCATGCCCGGCCTACCCTCGATTTCATCGCTTTCCAACGAACCCCTCAAGGTACCTATGCGAGTCTATTCAACCGAGGGCCAGCTGCTGGCCGAGTTCGGCGAGGAGAAACGCATCCCCGTTAAGGCGGGCGAAGTCCCTGACCTGTTAGTTAAGGCTATCCTGGCCGCGGAGGATGATGGGTTCTACGACCATTACGGTGTCGATTTCCTCGGGCTCGTTCGCGCCACATGGGCTAATCTGCGGACCGGCAGGCATAGCCAGGGCGCAAGCACTATCACCATGCAGGTAGCAAGGAATTTCTTCCTGAGCCCGGAAAAGACCTACACCCGAAAGCTTAGAGAAATCCTGTTGGCGTTCAAAATCGAACGGCAACTCAGCAAGGACCAAATACTCGAGCTTTATCTTAATAAGATATTCTTAGGCCAGCGCGCGTACGGATTCGCCGCTGCCGCTCAAGTCTATTATGGCAAGGGACCAGACGGCCTCAAACTCCCTGAGACCGCGATGCTCGCTGGGTTGCCGAAAGCGCCATCGAGAAATAACCCGGTGAGTAATCCTGAAAGCGCCATCGAACGGCGGAACTACGTCCTACAGCGTATGCGTTCGCTCGATTTCATCGGCAAAGAGGCCTACGAGGAAGCTAAGTCGGCACCGCTCACCGCCAGTAAACATGCGCTCCGTTATGACGTCGAAGCGCCGTATGTGGCAGAGATGGTGCGACAATACGTTGTTGAAACCTATGACAAAAACACCTATGTGGGCGGGCTACACATCTATACGACCATTCGCGCCGATCACCAAGAAGCGGCGAATTGGGCATTACGTAAGGGATTGCGGGCGTATGAGCGACGCCACGGCTATCGTGGGTCGGTCGGGCACGTCGAGATCAACGGCACCGAATTCGATCAGGCTTATTTCGACGACGTTCTTAAGGATTACCGGATTGTCGGCGACTTGATGGTAGGCATCGTAGTGTCGGTGGAAAAACAGTCGGCGTGGACCTATACGCTGGACGGCTACATGGTAGAGATCGGTTGGGACGGACTTTCCTGGGCGCGCCGTTATATAGACGAGACATCGCGGGGTCCGCCACCAAAGAGAGTGACGGATATCTTAAGTCGGGGCGACATTATCTATTTGGAATACGTTGAACTCGAGGCAGAGCAAGAGAAAGAACAGACGGCGGCGGGAGAAGGGGAACAAGAAGATCAGGGGCAGTGGTTTTTGGCGCAGGTACCTGAGGTCGCGGGCGCGACGGTCTCGATACGGCCGAGCGACGGTGCGATTCTAGCGCTGACAGGTGGATTCGATTTTCAACAAAGTAAATTCAACCGCGCCGTTCAGGCTAAACGGCAGCCTGGGTCTAACCTAAAACCGTTTATCTATTCTGCGGCTTTGGAAAAAGGGTTTACCGCAGCCACTACCGTTAGTGGCGCACCTATTGTTATCGAAGACGCCGGCCTGGAAGAGGTCTGGCGTCCGGACAACTACAGTGGAAAATTCTTTGGTGATACACCCTTACGCAAAGCACTGACGTTGTCACTTAATTTAGTGTCTGTACGTCTGCTTCGTGCCATTGGACCGGCGTATGGGGCTGAATATCTAGAGCGCTTTGGTTTCGACAGCACTGAGCTACCGCACAATTTGTCGCTGGCCTTAGGTAATGCCTCTGCTACACCGTTGCAAATGGCGACCGCGTTCGCGGTGTTCGCCAATGGTGGCTACAAAATAGAACCCTATTTCATCACCCGTATTGAGGACGCCGAACACAACATTCTGGAGCAAGCGAACCCGCTCGTAATCTGCGCTGACTGCGAAGAAGCGAAGAACCCACCTGTCGTGCAAATCAATGACTCGGTAGCTGGAACCGCCTTTGATGCATACTTACCACGCTATGCACCACGCGTTATCAGCGCGGAGAACGCGTTCATCATGACAACCATCATGAAAGAAGTAATTACGCGCGGGACCGGTCGGCGAGCACTGTCGCTGGGGCGCGCCGATCTTGCTGGCAAAACTGGGACCACCAATGAATTTCGCGATGCCTGGTTTTCGGGCTTTACGCCAGACATTGTCACCACCACTTGGGTTGGGTTTGATCAACCGAGGTCGCTGGGGCCCGGTGAAGCCGGCGCCAAGACAGCGCTCCCGATATGGATCGATTATATGGCAGTCGCGTTGAACGGCCTGCCGGAAAAACCTTTGCCGATACCGAAAGACGCGATCGCCTTCAGCGTAGATCGAGATACCGGTGAACCGACCGATCCGTCCGACAACCGAGCCGTAGTGGAATTCTTCATCGCCGGGACTGAGCCCGTGTTGGCGGATGATCCGGCGCCGGGAGAAATCGCCGACGACACCACCTCGGGTACGGTAACGCCGACGCAACCAGAGATCCCTAAGGACCTTTTCTAGTGGGTAAACGGAGGTTGCGGGACGTGGCTAAACGGCCTTCGCGGCTGGGAGCTCAATTGCGTGACCAGATTAGGGCTGAGGCCGCGCGTATTATGTCAGACGAAGGTGTGCGTGACTTTCAGGTCGCGAAACGAAAGGCGGCTGAGCGACTTATTATTCCCGACAACAAACATGTACCGACCAACCAAGAAGTGGAAGAAGCGTTACGGGAGTACTTAGAGTTATTTCACGCAAAACAGTTGTTGGGAACATTAGAAACGCTGCGTAGATGTGCAATCGACGCGATGCACTTCTTAGCCGAGTTCAAACCCCACCTTGTCGGTTCAGTACTGAACGGCATTGTTACCGCCGAGTCGAGGATTCAGATTCATGTCTCGGCAGACACACCAGAGGACATCGGCCTGCTGCTAGATGACCACAACATACCATTTGAAGAAAATGATAAACGCGTGCGTTACGGCGGGGATCGTTACGAGACCTGTCCGGTCTACTGCTTCTCAGCCGATAGCAACCCCATCGAGGTATACGTCTTTGATCATAAGAAAGGGCGTGAGAGGCCATTAAGCCCAGTGGATGGAAGACCCATGAAACGAGCAGCAATCAAAGGCGTTGAAGAACTACTCACCGGTTCGAAGCGACAGTGATTACTCGGCAAGACAATTGCAGCCGTTTTCCTTGGCCCGGTCGAGCGCGGCCCGCACATCTGTCATCAGCATTTCACCTGTCCCAAAAGGCTTCATCTCCGTAACCCCGATCGATACTGTTACCGGCGGCAGAATACTCTGGTCAGACATGACGATCATCGCTTCGGCAATTGCCTCGCGCAAGCGCTCGGCCACGAGCTTAGCGCCGGCAATGCTGGTGTCAGCTAGCAACGCAATAAACTCCTGCCCTCCATAGCGGGCGAGTAAGTCGGTCGGACGTAAATTGTTCATCATCGTTTGGGCAACGCCGTAGAGCGCGTGCTCACCGGCAGCGCGCCCAAACTCGTCATTGTAACCTGAGAAATGATCGACATTTATCAACAATAACGATAACGTTTCACCGCCCATGGAGCTGCGCATCGTTTGCCGTTTAAGCATGTCGTCGAACCATCTTCGATTGTGCAATCCGGTAAGCTCGTCGACGGTAGCTTGCCGCGAATACTGTTGCTGCAAGCGATTGCTCTCGGACATCTGGGCATTGCTACCTCTGAGCCGGTCGGCAAGGGTGAACAGAAGATTACGGGCGATGCGCGGTGACGCGTCAATCAGTGCCCAAAAGATCTCCTCTGGTACGACGAGCAAGCGCGATGCTTGATCGGCAACAACAAAAGTTGATGCAGGTTTTTGATCGATAACGGATAGCTCACCAACACTCTCGCCTGGATTGAACACCGCGATGGGCTTTGCGTCGACAGATTCTAAGTGTATTCGCAGGCGCCCAGACAATATAAGTACATTGCATTCTTTGTCTGGCCTGGGGATATTAGAGTTTCACCTGCACTCAGGTCTACCAACGGACATGCGCGTAACAGACTCTCGATGGCATCAAGGTCCACATCCTTGAACATGCGCACGTTAAGGAAATCAGCCCAATTTACGAGCTCCCCTTCGATGGAAACTGTGTTTTTCACGTCCATTAATCCGTCCTTGCGGCGTAATTCTTTGCAACATCAATGCCATAACGGGCGTTGTCCTCATGTGACAGGAGTTCGCACGCGTTAGTGCCAACTACGGTGCGCTTGCCGCTTAAATATAACTCAAAGATATACGGCCCAAACGCGCAGACAGCGGATACCGGAATCAGTAGAGCGTGTGAGATATTGCAGAAGTGTCAGATTGTTGACGCCGACCCAAGGATTCGGCGACAACTGGTCGTGAAGATGACAGTATTGCTTCAAAGAAACCGCGTATTCGGCGGCGGGCGGGCGTTAATTGGTCAGCTGCAAAACCCGTATCAACTCTTCGACATCGCTGATCAACGGGTGCTCAGGGTAACGCTCGGCAAATGATTCGAGTGCCGCCACACCTTCGGCGTTCTTTCCTAATTGGCCGTATGCCAAACCCAAAGCGAACTGTACGTTCGGATCTAAACTACTATCGGGATAGGAATCTGAAAAAGCGTTTAACGCTCCGGTAGCTTGTTCGAATTTGCCCGCGTCCGCCAACTCCATGGCATCGAGGAAGGTATCCACCTCCTTAATATAGTCAGGGTCTTCGCTTCGGTCGTCTTTCCAATAGGGTTGCAATCCACTCGTCGTGGTTTCAGCGCCACGCACACCGGCAATCAGGGTACGGCCACCTGCGATCGTAGCCTGCTCTGATCTGCCCACGTAACCCCGCAGTTTTGACCACATGCGACCGAATAAGCGTTTAACTGTGCTCTCTACCACCCGGATCTCAACGTTGGTAATAGATGCACTCGTGTCAGTCTGCGCTTGAACCAACGTTATTGGCATAACCAGCAACCAGCAAAATAATAGCGTTTTACCCATAGCGACTAACCTAATTGGCAAGCAATTTCCCGAATGCCTGGTATTTCTTTCCTATCCCCACATCGAGCTCTACCGCTTCGGCATGTTTAGCGACCGCCTCCTTCAAACTCGCGAGCTTGTAGTAGACGAGGGCGAGATTTACCTTTATGCCGCCATCCTTCGGATCGAGCACTTCTGCCTCACGGTAGGCCTCCAAGGCACGATCATAATCGCCCTGTATATAGTATAGACTGCCACGATTGTTGTAGGCGGCGCTGTTTTGCGGGCTGACTTGCAGCACCTGATCGAATTCGCTCAACGCTAAATCGTGAAGACCATTCCTACCGTAGATGATGCCGATCTGCATATGCGCGTCGATATCACCAGGCTTGTTACGTAACAGCGATCGGTAGGGAACCAACAGTCGCTCCAGATTCTTGGAGACCAGCACGGTATGCTCGCGATCGACTAGCACTTTGACTTCATTTCCAACCGGCGGCGTAACCGAGTACTTCGCCGGCGCAAGCGTCACCGGTACATACTTCCGCCATGCGCCCTTTAGCGGAATGACTTGCAGCTTCTCTTGCTGTGCCCACTTTTGATACTTACGCGCACCCTCTGCCCACGCTTCTGAAAATGTTGTTGATATCATGGTCGCCTCTAAAGGTATCCAGACCTCACCATCGCGGACCACCATAAGATCATCCTGAAGACTTATAATATACTTCTCTTTCTCCGGTAGGCGTGTGTTAAACATGAGAAACAAGTGCCCGGGCACATCAATCATCGCCGTTTCTATGCCTAGATTCTCGAGCCCCGCACTTAATAAGACTGATAGATCATCACAATCGCCACTCTTCACGTTTAACGTCTCACGCGGAAACTGTACGTAATCTAGTTCGTCTTTGCTCAGTTCCACAAATGGGTTGTTCGGATCGACCACGTACTGCATGCCGTATGCCGATAAAACGTTAAACCAAGTCATGGCAGACACTATGTTTGCGTTTAACGGGCCCTTTTCTGGTCGATAGCTATTAATCGCCTGACGTACATAGTCCTTCAGCGTCTCGTCTCTGGGTGTAACAAACGAGCCAACCATATCTGCTTCGCGCCAAACGATCGCATTCTTGCCATAGATGGTCATGGGCTGCGTAATATTTATAAAGTCTTTTACGCCCTCACGGTAAAAGTCGAGCTTGACCTCAACCTGGACACCTGTGTCCTCGTCGATATCAAGGATCTTGTTATTGAAAGAAGCCAATAGAGGTATTTCTTTAGTTTCATTCGGCCCCAAGACATCGATGCTGTGGTTGGTCGGAAAATCCATGTAACCCTTGATATGGAATGTAAGTCGCAGATTCTTGTATTCAGTTTCCCCCGTGTTCACCACCTTGATGCCGCCCACGGGTGTATTCGCGTATTGCTTGTAAGCAGCAGAGAATACCTGGCTCAACTGCAGATTACGCAACACGATAAGCGGCGCATTTTGATCGAACTCCAGTGATTTCTTTTTCTCAGCATACGTCGTGTTTAACCGCAATCTGTTTTCTTGGTTGTCATCAAGCTCAACCGCCATTGTGAATTCTGCGATCGCCTCATCGTAGTTACGCTTCTTCAAGAAAAGCTGCCCAAGCAGGCTGTGCGGTACTGCATTAGTCGGCTCTTTCAACGCAGCCTTTTGTAAGTGTCGCTCAGAAATATCTAGCACATTGTTTTCTAGATATAACAGGCCTAGCTCGAGTTCAATAGCAGCCGACGTTGGGTCTCGTTTGAGCGCATTTTTGAGGTAACGAATTGCATCGCCATTCTTACCCTGCTGATGGGAAATACTCGCGAGTAATACGAGTGGTTCACTGCTGTCCGGTTTCAATGTAGTCGCCTGCTCAGCCTGCTCGGCCGCTTCCTCTAAGAGCTCTAGTTTTGATAGTGAGACCGCATAGCGATAACGTAAGTCGTAGTGGTTGGGTTGCACAGCTACTGCTTTTTCAAACTCGCGCGCCGCTGCCACATGATTCTCGCCTTGCTGTTCAAGGAGGGCGAGACGCAGCCGTGCCTCGAAGAAGGCAGGTTCTGCGCTTATTGCTTGGCGTAGTGCCGAACGAGCTTTCACTTGATCTTGCAACACTAGATAGGCGTCGGCCAAGGCAACCCAGGCGTTGGTGTTTTTCGGCTCCTCGTTAGCCGCCTTCGTTAAAGACAACACCGCTTCTTGCGGGCGATTATTCGCAAGCGCAATAACGCCGAGGAGGTATTGCCCGGCTGCCTCTTGCTCGCGCACCCCTGACATGGATAAGGCGATTGCGCGTGCACGCTTGTACTCTTTCAGTTCAACGTAACTGCGCGCCGCGCCTAGGCGTGCGTCACCGTTTAGTTTGTCGATAGCCAATGCTTTATTGAAACGCTCTAACGCTTGCACATGCTTGGCGAGCATTTGGTAGGCGCGTCCGTTTTCGATCCAGGCCGTGATGTTATCAGGCGCTACCGTGACCGCTTGGTCGAACTGCGCCAGTCCCTTATCCACCGCACCGAGTTGAAGATAGGCATGCCCCAACAAAAAATGCGCGGATTCAAGATTCTGATCGAGCTCTATCGACTTCTCGAGACAGTTGATCGCACCCGCCGCGTCACCGAGCTTCAAGCCGGCCTTACCACACCATAGATAGGTAGAGGCATCCGCTTGATCACGCGCAATTGCCTTATCTGTCACACCTCGCGTCTCGATAAATTGTTGTGTGTCGAAAAATGACTCGGCCTGACGATTTAGGCCCTTAATCTCGAAAGTAGGAATCTTTGCGAGTTGTTGGAAACGACGGATTGCCTCTTTATGCTTGCCTTGTCGGTCTAGGCTAAACCCTAGATACTCGAGTGCTTCGCCGTGTTCAGAATTGTTCTTGTAAAGAGACAGAAATATTTCGGCCGCCTCGGCATACTTCTCGTCACTATACAAACCATAACCAGCCTGGAACAGATCGCTTCCGACCTCTGACACAGAACCTTCGACTGCGAAACCGCTTACCGCCGCTACACGATAGTGAACATAGCGTGGGCCATCACCGTGGGTTACCGTTGCCGAGCTGTCTTCAGTCTTAACAATCTTCTGGTACGGTCCGTCCTTGGTCGTCGCCGCATAAATGACGTAGTGATCAACGAAGCTGGCGGCAGACGGTTTCCACTTTAGCTTGGTATCACTCAAGGCACCACTAACTAGCACGTCTTCGACCAATTCCGGCACTTGTAAGTAATCGAACGCTTGCAATGCTTGGCGCTTTTTATCGTAGATATTGATCCTGGTCTTTTTCGAAGCCGGCACCGTCAATGACGTTGCATCCCCCAGGCCGACCGCTTGTTGCATCGCTGATCCGAATGTGAAAACCAGAGTTTTCCCCTGATAGACGTGCACCGTCTGCGGGTTACTGGTTGAGGCTAGGACGTACAGATTATCATCCTGATCAAGCGCCATCGCCCGGATACTTCGATAACGATTGGGCGAACTTTCGTCGCCACCCAGCTCATACATGAGTTCTTTCTCAGGGGAAAACACGCGTATTCGCGGCGATTCATTGTCCGCGACATAAATATTACCCTTAGCATCGACGACGACAGCGCCAGGTCGACGAAATCGCTCCGCCTCGCCCTTGCGATTGGCGAGTTTGTCCACGAAAATGCCGTCGCGCGAAAACATCTGTACCCGCTTGCCGCTATCGGCAACGTAGATCCTGTCGCGCAGATAAATACCCGTGATGTTCTTGAACCGGCCATCCTTAGATCCGCTGCGACCAAAGGTAAACCGCGGTTCGCCTTGATGCGAAAAAACCTTCAGTTCGCTGCCATCAACAATAATGATGTCGTTGTCGTCTATGGCGGCTAGGGTCGGCTTCTTGAGCTTGCCCGGTAGTGTACCCGCTACCTTGCCATCCGCTGATAGAAGCGTGACGCTAGATTTCTCAACATTCAAACAAAGATGCTGGCCGTTGGGCATTGAATAGGCAACACCACATTCGGCGCTGAGGGTATAGCTAAGCCTTATCGCCGGTAGGCGCAAATCCTTGCTGCTAACTTGCTCTGCCACGGCCGGCAGGTCGTAGATTTCAATCTTATTGTTGCGCGAATCGCTAACTACAAGCTGATTCGAAGGCGTCACCGCCAAACCCGAGATCTTGCGAAACTGCCCACGGCCCTTACCCTTGCTACCGAAGGCGTTAACGATCTCGCCGCTGTCACGATCGATCTGCATGACCTTGCCGTTTTCCCCGTCGGCAACAAAAATTGCTCCACCGCGACTAACCGCCATCGCGGCCAGGCGTGGTGGTTTGCGTACATCGAGCTTGAGGTCTTTGGAATCGATGCGCTTCAGTAGCTTGCCCGAATGAGAATAGACCGATATACGACCGTTAGGCGCGCTATCCAAAACGTAAATGTTTTCGTCACTGTCTACTGCTATATGGGAAGGGCGACTGAGTTTACCGGCGGGATCATGGCTACCGAAACTGAATAGAAAGATACCGTCCCGGCTATACACTGAGATCCTATTGTTGCCACCGTCAGCAACATAAAAACGACCCCTAGATGAATAAGCGATGCCGGTAGGCGTACTGAGGCGACCCGGTGTGCTCCCCGCCTCTGCGAATGAGTATTGCAGCTTGCCGCTGGCATCGATCACGGCAACCGTACCATCTGCGGTATTGACCACAGCAATGAGCGAACTGTCTACGCCTGTAACTCCACCCAGCCGAGTAGACTTGAAGATAGCGTCTTTGCCACCGAGCACAATAGACGTATCCGAAGAAGCGTCTAACTTGATTAGCCGGCCAGCCCTGCTATCTGTCAGATATAGTGTCCCGCTGGCATCCATAAACATACCAGCGATTCGTGAGAACTTGGCTTTATCGCTGGCATCAGCTGCGATCGCCCTGGAAAACTTGATAACGGCATGGGAGGTTGTTGTGCCGAGCGCGCCGGCAGCAAGAAGCGCGACACAACAAAGGAATGCTAGCTTATTGGATGATTCTGGTTGCGCCCGACAAAACGTATAATACTTCCGACTAGAGCGCCTGAAGTATATGTTCATAACATACCCTCCACCCCATGCTTATAATAATTTGAGAGCCGCACCGGCTCTCCGCCAGCTTCGTCCCTTCCATGGTGAGCGCTAGCAAAATCGGCTTTCTTCTCACGGGTGTGGTCCTCATTATGTACCTACTCGGCGACCGGTTACCAGTCGGTATCCAGTTACTGGATGTCCTAGAATTCAGGACCTATGACATGCGGATGCGGTCACAGGGGACCCGTATACCGGCCGGTGATGTAACTATCGCCGCGATAGATGAAAAGAGCCTGGCCGCAATCGGCCGTTGGCCCTGGAGCCGGCGCACGCAGGCCGAACTCATCGACAAATTAGACGCGCTCGGGGCGCAGGTAATCGCCTTAGATATCTTCTTTTCCGAATCGGAAAACAGCGAGCTACTGGCGCAGATCGGCCGACTGGAGGCTGAGCTGGGGGCCACAGACAAGAGCAGCCCTTACGAGGCGATTAAGCGCGCGTTGGCAACCGATGCCACGCTTGCCCGGGCCATCGCCAACAGCGGCAAAGTGATACTCAGCATGGTGCTTCTGTCCGAGGAGGAGGCTAGCGAGCGGCCCACCGCCGAAGCCGACCGCGCCTTCGATCAGGTCGCGGACCAGGCCATTCGTGCAATCCTAGATAGTGGCGATGGTAGCCTCAAGTTTTACATGCCCCGCCGCTTCGGTGTGCTCGCCAACTTGCCCGAGATACAGAGTGGCGCCAGATACACTGGACACATAAACAGCGAGCCGGATTCCGATGGCACCGTGCGTCGGATGTCGCTCGTGATGCGGCACAAAGGCCATTTTTTCCCGTCGGCCGACGTGCAGGCAGTGCGTGCGTACCTGGGTGTCGATGATCTCATACTGCACACCACCTACTACGGGATTACCGGTCTGGCGATCGGTAGTCGCATCATCAAGACAGATGAACTTGGTCGCGCTTTGATTCACTACCATGGTCCCGAAAAAACCATCCCGACCATTTCCATATCGGACATCTATGCGGGCACGGTTGATCCCGCCTTAATCAAGGACAAGATCGTAATCGTCGGCGCAACCGCCAAGGGTATCGGCGATGTGGCAGTTACCCCTTACGGTACCGTTTTTCCAGGCGTGGAGATTCGTGCCAATACGATACAAAACCTGATCGACAACGATTTTATCAACCGCCCGGGTTGGGCGGTTCTCATAGACGCGTTTGTTATGTTGGTGGTGGGGCTATTTCTATCTTGGTTGTTGCCGAAAATCGGCATGTGGCAGGGTGCAGCCTTGGCGCTGGCATTCTTAGTCATATACACATTGACTGCAGTTATCTTATTTCGCGCACCGTGGCTCAACATGTTATGGCTCAATATTGTCTATCCTTCGGTACTCATCCTCCTGCTTTTCGTTTCCTCAACGATTGCTAAGTACGTAAGCGCAGAGACCGGGAAACGACAAATCAAAACAGCATTTCAACATTATGTGCCAACCGCGGTCGTCAATGAGATCACCGATAATATCGATCGACTTCGGTTAGGCGGCGATAAGCGCGAACTCACCGTGCTGTTTTCCGATATCCGCGGCTTTACCTCTGTGTCGCAATCACTCGCGCCCGAAGACTTGGTGCGCCTTTTGAACATTTACCTAACCCAAATGACAGAAAAGGTGTTCGATCATGATGGCCTGCTAGACAAGTACATCGGCGATGCGATTATGGCTGTCTACGGTGCACCCATACACCGAGAGGACCATGCCGTGCTTGCATGCCGCACTGCCCTGGACATGCTCGACGCATTGGATGGATTACAGGCGACGTGGAAAGCAGAAGGACTACCGATTCTAGATATTGGCATCGGCATCAACACTGGACCTATGGTAGTCGGTAACATGGGGTCTGAGAATCGTTTTGACTATACGGTTATCGGTGACGCTGTTAATCTGGGTTCTAGAATAGAAGGCCTTAATAAAACCTATGGTACGCGCATTCTCATAAGCGAGTTTACATACGAACAGGTGCGCGGCGAGTTCCCACATGTGCGTGAGATCGATATCACGCGCGTTCGGGGTAGAACCGAAGCGGTAACAATCTATGAGCTCATGCGGGCAGCCGAATATTCATCTATGGAATGGGTGGCGGAATATCAGGAGGCCTACAAGCTGGTACGCAAAAACGAGCAAAGCCAAGCCCTGTTGATATTCCAGTACCTGGATGAGACGGTGAACGACCCTGTTAGTAAGTACTACATGCAAAGCTGCCGTGCCGCCCTTGGATGATGCACCTGGTGGCCGTCGACTATATGGCAGACACGTATCGGTGGCGTAAACTCACCACATCGTGAAACACCGCCTTCGCGAACTGCTTGCTCGGGCTCTGGCCGACTTGGAAAACCATGGCACCCTTTCCATCGGTCACGATGCTGCGGCAATTCATATCGAACGCGCGCGGCGCAAGGGCCACGGGGACTTTGCCAGCAATGTTGCACTTACGCTTGCAGATAAAGCCAGCATACCGCCACGCAAGCTGGCACAAGCAATCGTTGAACGACTACCTGCGTCAGATTTCGTCGATCAAGTAGAGATCGCAGGTCCGGGTTTCATTAATTTTTTCTTGAGCCGCGCCGCATTCGAAATGGTGGTGCCGGATGTTCTCGAGGCCGGCGATGCGTTTGGTCGGAGCGATCTAGGGGCTGGGCAGAAAGTGCAAGTCGAATTCGTTTCTGCCAATCCGACTGGGCCTTTGCATGTCGGACACGGCCGCGGTGCAGCGTATGGTGCCGCGGTGGCTGAACTGCTCCAGGCAGTCGGCTCTGAGGTTCAGCGCGAATACTATGTTAACGATGCCGGGCGACAAATGAACATACTTGCCACCAGCATCTGGCTACGCTACCTAGAGTTGTCTGGTGAAGAAGTGCCATTCCCTGCCAGTGGTTACCGCGGCGATTACATTTACGACATCGCACGCCAACTGTATGACCAACATGGCAAGCAGTTACGGCGATCTGCAAGCGAGGTCGTTCGCGATCTCCCACCGGATATTTCGGAGGATGGCGACGCAGAAACGCGTATTGACGCGCTTATTAGCCGTGCCAAAACGTTACTAGGTGAGACCCAATACCTTCAAGTTTACAACCATGGTCTTGAAACCATCCTCGCTAACATTCGCAAGGATTTMGAGCAATTCGGCGTGGACGCCGGTTTCGACCACGCGTCCCTCGTCGATAACATAAATCAGGTCGGCGCCGACGACAGTCGCCAGCCGGTGCGCGATGACAATCGTGGTGCGGCCTGTCGCCAGCCGCGCGAGCGCGCCCTGTACCTGGCGTTCGGCCTCCGCGTCGAGCGCGCTGGTGGCCTCGTCGAACAGCAGGATCGGTGCATTTTTCAGCATGGCGCGGGCGATGGCGATGCGCTGGCGCTCACCGCCCGACAGTTTGGTCCCGCGTTCGCCGACTATGGTGTCGTAGCCGTCCGGCAATCGTGTGATGAACTCGTGCGCTGCCGCATCGACCGCCGCCGCTTCGATCGCCGCACGCCCCGCCGCCGGGTCGCCGAAGCCGATATTGGCGGCGATCGATTCGTTGAACAAGATGACATCCTGGCTGACCAGCGCGATGTGGTCGCGCAGGCTGGCCAATGTGACATCGCGCACGTCGTGGCCATCGATGCGCACTGCGCCGGCATCGGTGTCGTAGAAACGGGGGATCAGGTTGAGCACGGTTGATTTCCCGGCTCCGCTCGGTCCGACAAGGGCGACAGTCCGGCCGGCCGGTACATCGATGGTGATATGGTCGAG
>LKGT01004840.1_pt4 | contig 19194 bp, 16 predicted proteins | sample 503861 | NCBI WGS metagenome assembly LKGT01 (sample SAMN04113194, study PRJNA297058) | marine sediment metagenome | biome: marine benthic biome; feature: marine benthic feature; material: marine sediment; isolation source: sediment sample collected at the water-sediment interface from the South......
ARAACTTCCTGGAGAACGCCGTCGATTCGAAAACGCACAACGAGCCGGTTCTCGTACGGCTCGATATGCACGTCCGATGCATTTTCCTTGACGGCTTCAGTCAGTACCGCATTGATGAAACGAATAATCGGTGCGTCGTCATCGCTCTCCAGGAGATCTGAGGGCTCCGGGAGGTCCTGTGCAACTTGCAGCAGGTCGATGTCTTCATCAAGGCTACTGACCATTTGCATCGCCATGTGGCTGCCCTGTTCGTAGGCCTGCTGCAGCATCGTGTCGAATGCCTCTGCGGCCACTCTGGTCAGTTGCAGGGGTACGCCGGCGAAACGCCGGGCTTCGGCGATGCTCAGCGGCGTCGCGTTGGTGCGACAGACCGTGTCTGCTTTGCCGTCCTTGATTTCACGAATAAGGATGCCGTGGCGCTTCGCGAACGAAAAGGGCAGGGACCGTAAGCCGGCATCCTCCGCCGGCAGGCTATCGCCGCCCTCGACGACGGTGGCATCTTCAGTTTCGAGAACGATTTCGGTATTGCTGTCCATGCCCGTAACGCCGTTGCTTGGTGCTATTCACCAGAATCATCAGCAGATTTGATTGCGTTCGCTGCTTCTTCATAGGACTCCAGCGGCGGAATGACCGGGCGTTCGGCGTTACGCATTTGCCGTACGTTCGAACCCCCGCCACTCAACTGGACGTCCCTCACATAATTGTACTTGGCGTGTGTCGCAATAGCTGCTTGTGTACCGTCCCGCAAAATCGTCGGCCTGATAAATACCATCAGATTGGTCTTTACTTTTTCGACACTCCGATGCCGAAACAGGGCACCGAGCACCGGGATGCTGCCGAGAATCGGAACTTGCTGAGTGCTTTCTCTCAGGACATCTTCTATCAGACCGCCAAGGACCAGGATGGCGCCGTCCTCGACGATGACCGTCGTATCAATTGTGCGCTCATTCGTAATCAGGTCGGCTGCACCTGTTGCCGTCTCGCTAATGCTGGAAATTTCCTGCGAAATCTTCAGCAAAATCGCGTTGCCCTCATTGATTTGCGGCGTTATCGTCAGTTTAACGCCAACCTGTTCGCGCTGAATGGTCTGAAACGGATTCACGGCACCGCCTGCTGTACCGGTATTGGTAAACGAGCCAGTCACGAACGGCACTTCCTGGCCGACGTTCAGGCTGGCTTCCTCGTTGTCTAAGGTCACGATCGTCGGCGTCGAAATGATGCTGGTGGTGGCATCGCCTTCCAGGGCACTCAGGATCGCCGCGAAGCTGGTGCCGCCATCCACTATGCGGCCGATGCCGATCGAGATCCCTTCCCCGATCGATCCGGTCGGGTCGACGGTACCACCGCTTTGAGTCGCACCGAGGATGTTGATCAGGTTCGTGCCGGCAGCCGGAAAATTCGTGATGCCAACCGGTGTATTGCTGCCGCTGCCTTCTACAGCCCAGGTTATGCCGAGGTCGGATACTCTGTCGGCGAGTACTTCGACGATGATCGCTTCAACCAGCACCTGTGCCCGCCGGATATCGAGTTTGTCGACGATGGACATCAAGGAACGCATCATCTTGGGCGGAGCGTTGACAATGATCGCGTTGGTCTGAGGGTCTGCCCAGACACTGACCTGATCTGACGATACGGCACCGGTCGTGCCGGCGCCTGCCGTTGCCTGCTGTGTAAAGTGAGTCTGAAGCTTGGTGGCCAGGTTTTCGGCGTCCGCATAGCGCAAGTAGCGGACCCGGGTGCTGCCGCCATCCTCCAGGGGTGTATCGAGATGGGCGATCAGCGCCCGCAGCCTCAGCCTGCCGCTCTTGTCACCGCCTATCAGGATGCTGTTGGTGCGGGCATCCGCGACCAGGCTCGTCGTCACAGGCATGCCGTCGGCGCGTGGCGCTTGCGTAAGCGCCGTCAGCACCCGGACAATCTCGGCGGAAGACGCGTGTTCAAGCGGGACGACCTCAATGTCGTCATCGGTGGAAAGATCGATGCGGCGAATGATATTGATCATCCGCTTCACGTTACTGGCCCGATCGGAAATGATGAGCATGTTGGAGCCTGGATGAGCTGCCAGGTGTCCGTACTGAGGAATCAGGGGTCGAAGAATCGGCACGAGCTGTGCGGCACCGATGTTGTGCACCTGAATCACCTGAGTCACCATGTCGTCCGCAGCCGCGCCGTCCGTGGTCGGTGGATTCGGATGCTGTCGCGCAGTCGCATCCGGAATGATCTTGACGACGTCACCCGTGGTTATGGCGATATAGCCATGCACCTGAAGGATCGATAAAAACGCTTCGTAAAACGCCTCCGGAGACATCGGTGTCTTCGATAAAATCGTCACCTTGGCAGTAACACGCGGATCCAGGATAAACGTTTTGCCCGTAACTTCGCCGACCGCCTCGACGATCTTGCGAATGTCCGCGTCTCTGAAATTCGGCGTGGTCTGCGCGTGCGCACAGGGCACAGCAAGGATGCAAAGGACGATCGCCGTCAGCAGTTGTACGGGAGTCTTGAATTCGAAGTTCTTTGCCATCAATGCATTCATTCGCTTCACTTGTCACCAAGGTCGAGTTGGCTGGTCTTCAATATCAGCGACTGCGGTTGACCGTTTCGCACGACGGTGACCGAAACCTGGTCCGAATTGCCAAGTGATTGAAATATCTGCATTGCCTGTTGAGGGTCCGTCAGGGCCGCACCGTTGATATCCTTGATCAGGTCACCCGGGCGCAGGCCGAGCGCCGCAAATTGCTTTCGGTTCCGCCCGGGATACACGCGGTACCCCTGCATCTGCCCCGCCACCATGTACGGCGTCGGTCGAACCACATCGGCGAGTCTCGCGACGTTTTGCGAAACGACGGTCTGAATACTCCGGTTGCTACTCGACGCACGGTTAACAGATGTTGTGCTTCGCCTGACCGGCGCCTGACTTTGCGGAAAATCTTTCGGTAGTCTCAGGGCCCGTAGCGCGCCACCCTCGTTGAGCACTACCCGGTCCGGATAAACCGCATGCAGCGTCGTACCGGGCACAATGGTGTCCCGGACGGCATAGACTTTCTCCTCATTGCGGCTGTCCGCGATGATCGCCAGCCCTTCGCCGGGCTGCCTTGCTGCAATTGTGCCCTTGAGCGAGAGATTCTGGCGGGTTTCTGCAAGGTCCTCGTCGATGACAGGCGGGGCCTCGGTCACGGCCCCGTCGGTGCTTGCCGTGCCGAAAATATGGGCATTGGCAATGGCTTGCACGTTTGCGCGCGATCCCGGTGCGGTCACAGCGCTGGCCTGGGAGGGCGTGGCCACGATCGGATCGCCTGCCGAGGAGCCAGGTATCAGCATCCAGATGATCCTGGCCAGTTGCCAGGCGATTGCGATGACGAGCAGCAGAGTCACCCAGCGGGGCAATAATTGATTGACAGCAGCCAGCGTTCGCTCGCCGTCAAAGTGTCTGAAATCGGACCATTTCGCTTCAATCGTCATAAAGACCTGACCCGCTCGATGCCCATGAATATGCCCACTATCCCTGATATTGACGCAGCAGGGGGATAATAAGGTTTCAATGCCCTTTCAAACAAGCCCAGAACAGCAAAAAAACCTTTATAAGGCAAGTATATACCTCTAATTCCTAAATCTTTTTGGAGATACTGTGGCGAGGCTGCACGGGTTTTCTAAGAAATGTGCGAACCAGGGTTGGAGTTATGCGCGTCGGGCCCATATATAATGGCCTTCAGAGTCGGCACGGCAGGTGAGTTTGCCGGTCAATTCGCCGCAATGAAGGCTTTTGGAAATATGTCGGAACAGGACAAAAACGATCTGCATCGCGTTGGCCACGACCTGGCGGTGGCAGAAGCACGGCCGAAGTTGAAACGGCCGTCGCTCTACCAGGTCATATTGATTAACGATGACTACACGCCGATGGAGTTTGTGGTTGAAGTACTGGAATCTGTTTTCAGCATGGAACGCCCGAACGCGACACGGGTGATGCTCGAGGTGCATACTAAAGGCAAGGGCATTTGCGGCGTCTACAATTTCGAAATTGCCGAAACGAAGGTCGCACAGGTCATGAGCATTGCACAGCAGCAACAACATCCCTTGTTGTGTACGATGGAGGCGTCCTGATCAGGGTGCGAATACGCGGAGCGGTGAAACGGGAAAGGCCCGATGTTAAGTAGCGAACTGGAATTTTGTCTCAACGAAGCATTTCAAAATGCTCGTGAGCGCTGCCATGAATTCATGACGGTAGAACATTTGCTGCTGGCGCTCCTGGACATCCCCAAAGTTCATGAGATCCTGAAAGCCTGTGATTCGAATGTCCTAGAGCTTCGCCGGCAGTTAACAGAATTCATCGACGAGGCGACACCATTGATGCTCGCTGGAGAAGAGGGCGATGTGCAGCCCACGCTCGGCTTCCAGCGCGTGTTGCAGCGCGCAGTCTTCCACGTACAGTCCAGCGGCAAGAAGGAAGTCACCGGCAGCAACGTATTGGTGGCGATTTTCAGCGAGAAACAGTCGCAAGCCGTGTACTTCCTGGGGCTTCAGGACGTCACAAGACTCGATGTCGTGAATTACATCGCACATGGCATGCCGCAGTTACCCAGTGAGGGTGTCGAGGAAGACGTCGATACCTCTCTCAATCCTGATGCTGAACCCGACTCCAGCGCCCTGGAGAAATACGCCACAAACCTCAATCAGTTGGCAATCGATGGCAAAATCGATCCGTTGATCGGCCGCGAACTCGAAATCGAAAGGACGGTTCAAATACTTTGCCGGCGACGAAAAAACAATCCGCTCTACGTCGGCGAGGCGGGCGTCGGTAAGACGGCTATCGCAGAAGGTCTGGCGCGACTGATCACAGAGGAGCGTGTGCCGGAAGTGTTGCATGACAGCACGATCTATGCGCTCGACATGGGGACACTCATCGCCGGGACTAAATATCGGGGCGATTTTGAAAAGCGCCTGAAAGCCGTGATCGCCGAGATCCGGCAAGATCCGGGAGCGATCCTCTTTATCGATGAAATTCATACTGTTATCGGAGCCGGTGCAGCGTCTGGCGGCGTCATGGATGCGTCAAACCTGATCAAGCCGGTGCTGGCCAACGGTGAGATTCGCTGCATCGGATCGACGACTTATACCGAATACCGTGGTGTCTTCGAAAAAGATCATGCGCTTGCGCGCCGCTTTCAGAAAATCGACGTTCCAGAGCCAAGCATCGAGGAAACAATCGCTATCCTGAACGGCCTCAAGAGCCGTTTCGAGGAACATCACGGCGTGAAATACGATACCGAGTCGCTTGAGGTTGCGGCGGAACTGGCGGCCAAACATATCAATGATCGCCGGCTGCCGGACAAGGCGATCGATGTCATCGATGAGGCGGGYGCCAGSYTGCGCCTGMARCCCGTAGCSGAGCGCGGCGATCGMGTCACYGTGGAGATGATCGAAAACATCATTGCSAAAATGGCGCGCATCCCACCGAAGAGTGTGTCGGCATCCGACAAGGACGTGCTTAARACGCTCGAGCGCGATTTGAAGCTGACGATCTTCGGTCAGGATAAAGCGATCCAGGCSTTGAGCGCGGCGATCAAGATGGCACGATCCGGGCTGACCGAYGAGGGCAAGCCGATCGGTTCSTTCCTGTTTTCCGGCCCGACAGGCGTCGGCAAGACCGAAGTGACTCGTCAGCTYGCGYTGRTCATGGGYGTCGAGCTGATTCGTTTCGAYATGTCYGAATACATGGAACGCCATACAGTGTCGCGMCTGATCGGTGCYCCGCCTGGTTACGTCGGTTTYGATCAGGGCGGCYTGCTRACTGAGGCAGTAAYCAAGAATCCACATGCCGTTGTMTTRCTCGACGARATAGARAAGGCRCATCCCGAMGTCTTCAATCTGCTGYTGCARGTGATGGACCACGGCACAYTGACCGACAACAATGGCCGCMAGGCGGACTTCCGGAACATCATCCTGGTAATGACRACGAAYGCCGGCGCGCAGGAAATGAGTCGCGCRTCGATCGGATTYACYSAGCAGGATCACWSCAGCGAYGGCATGKCMAKYANSAAGAMGKCRTWYNAYRYCGGNWYTYSGCANWCMKGCTGRANSCRMTCNTTCMGNTNTCGCATCRCTGGATKCKMATTCDATTGCGCGCGTHGTCGATAARTTGGTCGTCGAACTKGAAGCGARRCTCGGTTCAAACAATGTCACGCTGGAACTCGACGAYGCAGCGCGTAACTGGATCGCGGAACGCGGTTACGAYCMCAAGATGGGTGCACGGCCGATGGCRCGGATAATCCAGGAGCAAATCAAGCGGCCGCTGGCCGAAGARTTGCTRTTCGGCAGTCTGGCCGAYGGCGGTCACGTCCGYATCTGYGTCGSAGCCGAYGGMAACCTGGAAYTSAWSKCYGAGCCSGCGACSAAAGARYTGGMACAYCTGCCCGAAGAGTAAGRATGGAAWTSAGGGGTCGAACCGCTAAGGGGMYTTAGYGGTTCGACCCCTRATTTTATTASCGACCCCGATAGATGATCCGGCCCTTGCTGAGATCATAGGGTGTYARCTCYACSGTGACRCTGTCGCCGGTCARTATSCGAATGTAATTCTTGCGCATCTTGCCMGAWATATGCGCTGTAATGASRTGGCCGTTYTCGAGCTCAACACGAAAYGTCGTGTTGGGCAGCGTCTCGGTCACGACGCCTTCCATCTGTARTGCTTCTTCTTTTGCCACAACTCTGATCTATGYTCYAAAASGCTCGMGAATTGTGCAGAAACCAYCGCCTTATTGCAAYGCGGGATCGCTGTCCMRRCTCAKTAATGYYGSCAGCGGCATGCGGTTTTGCGGCCATTCRGCGAATTTCGTYGCRGGRTCGCAGGCACGTTCGAGCAAAGCCGCGAATTCCGACCGSGGCATGAGTATTGCYCCGAGACTCGTCAGGTGYGGCGAYCCGACCTGACAGTCGAGGATTTCAAAKCGRTGGCGGWCGAGMRGCCCGCACAGTGYCCACATGGCGATTTTCGAGGCGTTGGATTCCTGRCTGAACATCGATTCGCCGAAGAAGGCCTTGCCGATYGMGASCCCRTAYAAGCCACCGACRAGCTCRTCGTCCCGCCAGATYTCCACCGARTGCGCCCAACCCTGGCCGTGCAGYGTTGMRTATGCCTCGATCATCTCRTCTGTRATCCATGTTCCCTTCTGGCCGACWCGATYGGCCGCACAGGCCTCGACGACKGCACTAAAAGCWTKGTTGAAACTRAWCTCCAGGGCWGAGTTTTGCATGGAGCGACGMAGRCGGCGCGCCASGTGRAAGGAGYCCGGCAKCATGACGCARCGWGGRTCTGGAGACCACCAGAGAATCGGCTGGCCGCTGTCAAACCAGGGAAACACGCCTCGGCGGTAGGCGTACAGSAGTCTGTCAGGCGCGAGATTGCCACCYGCTGCCAACAGGCCATCGGGYACGGTWAGCGCYGCAGYWATGTCCGGAAATGCTTCCGGCGGATCATCCTGACTGATCCAYGCAATACGTGGCGTGSTCACGACTCCYGCTCCGTWCCGTCCSCYYCTTCGCCGATRCGATARGGCGTATGCRTACCTGCCGCATCCATATAACGATCGATATGYTGSCCCTCTTCACGCAAGTAGCTKCGGATCGCTGCATAGAATTCCGGAYGTGCCAGCCAGTGTGCCGACCAGGTCGYTGTGGGCACGAACCCTCTGCTGAGTTTGTGTTCGCCCTGTGTGCCCGGTTCAAATATTTTCTTRTTGTTTGCGATGCAGTACTYGATGCCCTGGTAGTAACAGGTTTCGAAGTGCAGTGAATTGTARTGAGCGTCGCTKCCCCAGTAACGTCCATARAGRACATKRTCACTCTCGTAAAAAACGGCTGCTGCRATTAAYGCCTTCTGTCGTTCGGCCAGGACCAGYAGAATCGTSCCGGGCAGRTGCTTCGACACATCRAKAAAGAAGTCGAGGTCGAAGTAGGGCATCGAACCRCGYCTGAGAAATGTCACRCTGATAAGTTGATARACATCYTTCCAAAGTGCGTGATCRRTGTCCTCGCCGTGCAASCACCGAAASGTGATTCCGTCTTCCACAACCCGGCGCCGCTCACGTTTCACTTTTTTTCGCTTTGCSGAGYTGAAYTTGCGCAGRAAATCATCAAAATCCCGATAGCCCTGGTTGTGCCAGTGGAACTGACAATCCTTGCGCAGTTGCAAGCCGGACTCACGGAGCACGGATARTTCRTCGGGCTCKGGAAACAGCACATGAAATGAGGAACAGTCCGTATCGCGCGCAAGCTGAATCGCTGMTGYCACCAATGTYCTKGCGAGATCCTTGTCRCCCCYRTCSCCGAGCAAAAGYCTGGTGCTTGGCGCCGGCGTAAAGGGCACCGCRGAGATCAGCTTGGGATAGTARTCRATGCCGGCCCGGTGATAGGCCTGGGCCCAGCTCCAGTCGAAKACRAACTCRCCCCAGGAATGGGCCTTTTCATAAAGYGGCATTGCSGCTCGAATYTTTCCATCCGGCCCATACAAGGCAAGGTGCCTCGGCGTCCAGCCAGTCGCCGGAGAAACGCAACCGGTAATCTCCGTCGCGGCGAGAAATTCGTGCCTTAGAAACGGAAAAGTGCTGCCCGCGACGCGGTTCCATTCATGCGCGTCAATTTCGGCAATGCTGTCGTGAATTTCGACCCGCATCGGCGCCGGTCCTGATCCAGGCCGTCAGGCGACGGCACTGCTGGTGGGCGAGCCCGCCTCCAGCTCATCCAGATGCTTTTCGGCATCAAGTGCAGCCATGCAACCGGCCCCGGCWGASGTGACYGCCTGGCGATATACCTGATCGGCCACATCGCCTGCGGCGAATACGCCGGSRAYGCTTGTTGCCGTGGCGTTGCCGGTCAAACCGGCMYTTAYCGTGATATAGCCGTTTTTCATRTCGAGCTGGYCATCGAACAGRCTCGTGTTCGGGCTGTGGCCGATCGCGATRAAAAYGCCRGACAAGGCCAGGTCRGTCGTCTGKSTTTCGTCYTTTGTGCTTCGAACACGCARTCCGGTCACYCCGGAGTCGTCTCCYAATACTTCMTCGACRACATGATCCCACAGTATCTCGACTTTGCCTTCTTTTTCTTTCTGRAACAGGTRGTCCTGCAGAATCTTSTCGGCGCGTAGCGCGTCACGACGATRAACGAGTGTMACSTTCGATGCGATGTTACYTAGATACATCGCCTCTTCGACGGCRGTATTGCCGCCGCCGAYSACRGCAACKTCCTGKTCGCGAAAGAARAATCCATCACAGGTYGCGCARGCAGAAACGCCRCGGCCCTTGTACGCTTCTTCCGACGGCAGGCCGAGATACATGGCTGTGGCCCCGGTCGCGATAATCARTGCGTCGCAGGTATATGTCGCGTAATCGCCCTCGAGTACGAAAGGTCGAACSGACAGGTCGGCKGTGTGAATGTGATCATTCACAACTTSTGTGTTGTATCGYTGCACGTGCTTCAGCATRCGGTCCATCAATTCRGGRCCCTGCAGTCCTTCGAYATCACCCGGCCAGTTATCGACATCGGTCGTYGTCATCAGCTGACCGCCCTGTTCGATGCCGGTGACRATAACGGGMTYSAGATTCGCCCGYGCCGCRTACACTGCAGCCGAATAACCGGCGGGGCCGGAGCCAAGAATCAGAACCCGGCAATGTTTSGTGTCGCTCATGTATAATTCGTCCTCAAAATTTYGCCCAGCCGGCCATTTCCAKCRTTAKCCYAAGGCCCTTGAAATGCGWCCGTYGYGGCGGTCTTCAAGGTTATGAACTSCGGGCATTTGACRGSGGCTGTTCGAACCGAATGCAAGTGTAGGGAAAAGCGATTCTGCGAGCAAAAGACGGTCCATGACCGCGAGGACGACAGGAAGATTCGGCGTCGCGTCCGGCCGGGGCGGACGGTGGCTCTCGCCTCTCAGGACTTGCCCTTAAAGTTGTATTAGAATCAGTATCGTACAGCCATTTTATTCCAGATTACTTTAATATGGTCAGAAGCAGCCAGCCAGCAAAGTCAGCAGCCCGAATATCGGCCCAGGTCGGTCGCACGCTGCGTGAAGGCGCATTGTGGGTATTTGGTTCGCTGTCGCTGATCCTGTGGGTGGCGCTCTTCAGCTATGATCCGGCTGACCCCGGCTTTACTCAGGCGAGCGGCTCAGGCGAAGTCCATAACAGCATTGGCGCGGCCGGCGCGCTGATTGCCGACCTGCTTTTCAATTTCTTTGGCCGTCCGGCCTACCTCTTCACCGTGATGGTTTTCTATCTGGGCTGGATGATCTACCGGGAGCAAAAAACGCAACAGGCATTAACAAGAGCCGACTATGCGCTTCGCGTGGGCGGCTTCATCGCCACCCTGATCACGAGTTGCGCGTTGGCGACCCTGCACTTTTCGCCGGAAGGTTTTCGCGAAACGGCCGGCGGCATCATTGGTCAGCTCGTGGGTGGCGGCATGGAGTCGCTGATGAAACTGCTCGGTGCGAGCACGCTCTTGTTGTTCCTTTGGATCGCATCCATTTCTGTCTTCCTCGGAATTTCCTGGTTCAACGTCATGGATCGAATTGGACGATGGTGTCTTATTGGCTGGGAATCGGGGCGCGCGAAACTGGGCGAGTTGCGCGACAAAGCGGAAGGCCGGCGCAAGTATGCCGCCCGCCAGGAGGTGTTTGAGGCCGAGAAAAAGCGCACCCTGGGGCGCATACCTCCGCGCATCGAGCCGGCCATGCCAGCACTCGAGAAAAGTGTGCGCGCAGAACGAGAACGTCAGGCACCGTTGTTCGACCCGCCCGAAGCCGGTGAATTGCCGCCATTGTCGCTGCTCGATGACCCGCCGGCTCAAAAACAGGGGTTTTCGGAGGAATCGCTCGAGGCGATGTCACGGGTGGTCGAACTGAAACTCCTGGACTTCGGCATCGAAGTCCAGGTCGTGTCGGTGTCACCCGGGCCGATCATCACGCGCTTTGAACTTGACCCCGCACCCGGCGTCAAGGTCAGCCAGATCTCCAGTCTCGCCAAGGATCTCGCCAGGGCCTTGTCGGTCGTCAGCGTACGGGTCGTCGAAGTGATACCGGGCAAGTCATTTGTCGGCCTCGAAATACCAAATGAAAACAGAGAGTTAGTAACGCTGGGCGAGATACTGAAATCGACGGCATATGACGATCTTGCTTCGCCCCTGACACTCGCGCTCGGCAAGGACATCGGCGGCAATTCGGTCGTTGCGGATCTCTCTCGTATGCCGCATCTGTTGATAGCCGGCACGACGGGCTCCGGCAAATCGGTCGCTATCAATGCCATGGTGTTGAGCCTTCTTTATAAAGCGAAACCGGAGCACGTGCGGCTCATCATGGTGGATCCAAAGATGCTCGAGCTATCGGTCTACGAGGGCATTCCGCATCTGCTCACTCCGGTGGTTACCGACATGAAAGAAGCGGCGAATGCGCTGCGTTGGTGTGTTGTGGAAATGGATCGCCGATATCGTTTGATGTCCGCATTGGGCGTTCGCAACATTGGCGGCTACAACCGCAAGGTGACAGAAGCCATCGAATCGGGAAGGCCGATTATGGACCCGACTTTCACGCCTCCTCCTCTGCAAGACGACGACAAACCGGTCGAGCATCCGACGCTGACGCCGTTGCCGTTTATCGTCGTCATTATCGATGAGTTGGCCGATTTGATAATCGTCGTTGGCAAGAAAATCGAGGAGCTGATTGCACGCCTCGCACAAAAAGCGCGTGCGTCCGGCATACATATGTTGCTTGCAACACAGCGGCCGTCCGTCGATGTGATTACAGGCCTTATCAAGGCCAATATTCCCTGTCGCATCGCGTTTCAGGTCTCTGCGAAGGTCGATTCACGGACGATACTCGATCAAATGGGCGCTGAAACCTTGCTCGGTCATGGCGACATGCTTTATCTGCCGCCAGGCACGTCGGTGCCTATCCGGGTGCACGGCGCATTCGTGGCCGATCACGAAGTGCACGCGGTGGTGCGGAACCTCAAGAAGAGCGGCTCGCCACGGTACATCGATGAAATTTTGCAGACGCCGACAAGCGCAACCCCCGGGCTCGCAGGTATCGATTCGCTGCCGGGTTACGCGATCGATGCGGAGCGGGATCCCTTATACGATCAGGCCGTTCAGATCGTCATCGAGACCCGAAAAGCGTCGATTTCGGGTGTTCAGCGCCGGCTCAAGATCGGCTACAACCGTGCGGCGCGCATGGTCGAATCGATGGAGCAGGCAGGGCTGGTAGGGCCACTGCAATCGAACGGAAGCCGGGAAATTCTGGTCCCTGTTGCCACAAATGAATGACATTCCTGCGAGGCTGAATTGAGACGATATTCATTTTTTATTGCCCTGTCGGGGTGCATATTATGCAGCTCGATTTTTGCGGCCGAGCCGGGCACGGTCAGCGAAGCCGAGGGCAAGGCGCTTGTCGAAAATTTCGTGCTTAATATTCGGACGCTGAAAGGCCGTTTCGAGCAATCGCTGGTCGATGCCGACAATCAGGTTGTCGAAACATCGAGCGGGACACTCGAAATCCAGCGCCCCGGTCAGTTTCGTTGGTCATATGTTGAGCCCTATGAGCAGGTACTGGTCGCCGACGGTTTGAATGTGTGGAGTTACGACGTCGATCTGGCACAAGTGACGGTCAAGCCGCAAAAAGAAGTTCTCAGAAACACGCCGGCCTTATTGCTCAGTGGATCGGAAGATTCGCTGGACCAGTTCGAATACGTTGGCAGCTTCAGCGATCGTGGCACGGTATGGATACGGTTGCGGCCGAAAGATACTGACAGCGGATTCAGCAAAGTCGAGCTTGGATTCACCGACGGTAACCTGAGCAGGATGATGTTCTCGGATAATCTCGAGCAGACAACATTGATCGCACTATTCGATGTATCTCTAAACGAAGATATCGATGCGGAGCGCTTTCAGTTTGAACCACCGGGAGATGTCGATATCGTCGGCACACCGGTAAAGGTCAGTGAAAGCGACACGGACGACGCAGCGGAATCGTAGATGCTGCCACTGCGCCATGAAAAGCGTTGGCGTGTAGCCGGCATTGGCATATTGTTTGTCTTTCTGGCGGCGGCAGTGACGCCGACGTTGTGGTTCTGGCCCGATATTTCCCAGAATAAATTTCCACTGCTGGATAAATGGCTGCACATCCTGTCATTCCTCTTCCTGTCYCTGTGGTTCTCCGGACAATACAAGCGCAGTTCATAYTGGCGACTGGTMRTCGGTCTCRCGACATTTGGCGTATTGATCGAGCTRTGCCAACGCATGRTCTCCTATCGGACGGCCGAGTGGATGGACCTSGTCGCYGATCTATTCGGCATAGGCATTGGGTTCATCATYGCKRTCGCTGGCGCCGGTGGCTGGAGCCTGCGRTTCGAGCAGTGGCTCGMAAMAAAGAGTGTGGRTGTCGGCGTTGACTGAYTTRTTCGCCAGGGAAAAAGAMMCTYTAGTGGACCGCCCGCTGGCCGATCGCATGCGGCCAACGAAAATTGACGAYTTCTTTGGACAGKCTCACYTGCTGGCAGAGGGCAAGCCRTTRCGGCAGGCGATAGAGCAGGGCAAAGCACATTCAATGATTTTCTGGGGKCCRCCCGGGACMGGCAAGACCACACTGGCGAGGATGATCGCGGAAACGACGGAATCCCATTTCATYGCGCTGTCYGCGGTCATGGCCGGCGTRAAGGACATTCGTGCGGCYGTAKCCGACGCRCACAAACATCGGCAATTACAAGACCGATCGACMATTTTRTTCCTYGATGAAGTTCATCGTTTYAATAAATCGCAACAGGATGCGTTCCTGCCTTTYGTCGAAGACGGTACGCTGACYTTTATCGGTGCGACYACTGAGAAYCCRTCGTTCGAACTCAATAAYKCGTTGCTGTCGCGGGCACGYGTGTATGTCCTGAAGACGCTCGAYMTYGAGGCMTTGTCCGGTATCRTAAACCGGGCKSTGGCTGATCCGGAGCTCGGGCTCGGTAGYCGCTCTGTCRCGGTCGACAACGATGCRTTGGARCTYATMRTYYTTGCGGCGGACGGCGATGCGCGCCGCGCACTGAAYCTCCTGGAACTGGCCACTGACCTGGCYCCGCAGACCGCGTCGGGRATCACCATCRGCAAAGCCGTCGCKGAAGAAGTCGTGCAGGGAAGCCGGCGCCGGTTCGAYAAGCRCGGCGAATACTTTTACGACCAGATCTCGGCRTTGCATAAATCGATCCGGGGATCGGATCCGGAYGCTTCTCTWTACTGGCTGATGCGCATTCTCGATGGCGGTTGTGATCCCCTGTACGTCGCCAGGAGAATGGTTCGTGCCGCTTCGGAAGACGTTGGCAACGCAGACCCGAGAGCCCTGCGGATAACGCTCGATGCATGGCAGACAATCGAGAGACTTGGCAGTCCGGAAGGCGAACTCGCGCTGGCGCAGGCCGTCGTTTTTCTGGCGTGCGCGGCCAAAAGCAACGCGGTATACAAAGCAGCAAAAGCGGCCGAGGCGGATGCAAAGGAATTCGGTTCGCTGGAAGTGCCAATGCATTTGCGTAATGCGCCGACCCGTCTGATGAAAGGGCTCGGTTACGGGGAAAATTATCGTTACGCACATGACGAGGAAGGCGCTCTCGCGGCCGGCGAGAAGTATTTTCCCGACGACATGCCGGAGCGGACGTATTATCATCCCGTGCCTCGTGGCCTTGAGYTGAAAATCGGCGAGAARCTSAAGGAAATTGCGCGCCGGAATCGTGAAAAATGATCGATCAGAAACTACTACGACAATCTGCCGRAGAGGTYGCTGACAATCTCGCCAGRCGTGGCCAYGAATTTGATGCCGATGCTTACCTGGCACTCGAGGAGCAGCGCARGACATTACAGGTCGACACGGAAGGSCTKCGRAACGAACGCAATACCAGCGCYMRGAAMATYGGYAAGGCCAAGGCYRCMGGGGATGACGTTGMACCGTTACTCGCGGCGGTCAAGGATCTCSGCGATCGTCTCGAYGSMAGCGAAGCAAGRCTGCGTGMAGTGCRGGAGGCACTGCRRKCWATAGAACTYGGCCTGCCGAACCTGCTTCACGATGAYGTKCCRACGGGCAACGACGAATCGAAGAATCAGGAARTWCGGCGCTGGGGAGATGTTCCGGMSTTCGATTTTGAYCCAAAAGACCACGTGGACCTKGGCKTGKCTCTCGRCATGCTCGAYTTCGACGCGGCRAGSCGCATTTCCGGATCKCGATTTGYMGTGATGCGGGGYCCGCTGGCCAGGCTGCATCGGGCGCTCATCSAGTTYATGYTGGAYGTGCACACRAGCGAAAAYGGCTAYGARGAARCGTACGTYCCCTAYCTCGTGCAGGCGGATGCGCTGAYGGGRACCGGYCAACTGCCAAAGTTCGAAGAAGAYCTCTTCAAGACAGAAGGCGAAWCACCGTTTTATYTGATTCCGACGGCGGAAGTTCCGCTGACGAAYCTGRCGAGAGAAASYATYCTCGAWGCAGARGAGCTGCCGAAGCGCCTGGTTGCACACACACCGTGTTTTCGCTCTGAAGCCGGYTCATATGGYAAAGACACTCGCGGCATGATTCGTCAGCACCAATTYGAAAAAGTCGAACTCGTGCATCTTGTCGCGCCGGCGGATTCGTATGATGCGCTCGAGGAATTGACCGCCAATGCGGAAATGATTCTGCAAAGACTCGAATTGCCTTATCGCGTCGTAACGCTTTGTTCCGGCGATGTTGGTTTTGCATCCGCGAAAACCTACGATCTCGAGGTTTGGCTGCCGGGCCAGACGAAATACAGAGAAATTTCTTCCTGCAGCAATTGCACGGACTTCCAGGCCAGAAGAATGCAGGCTCGGTGGCGAAATCCCGAAACGGGCCGCCCGGAATTATTGCATACCCTGAACGGATCGGGCATCGCTGCCGGACGTGCCCTGATTGCGATTATGGAGAATTATCAGCAGTCCGATGGCAGCATCCGCATACCGGAAGTGTTGCTTCCGTACATGGGCGGTATCGAAGCGCTTCGCCCGGCATCCTAGCCCAWCYCTTCCCGATATCTGATTCYTGGAGGCMTGCATGCATCCTGCTAATTYCCGAYCGTTCARSCCKRTATTGCTGACAGCGTTTGTYGCTCTGYTGSTTGCSTGCTCTKCTGGYGACCRTGCCGAAAMKGCKCTYACCTATCCCCATGCGATGCGYTCGGATCAGGTMGACGACTACTTCGGCGTCCTGGTTGCGGATCCTTACCGSTGGATGGAGGACAYRGAAAGCGRRGYCGTARGRRAATGGATCRAAGCCGAAAACGAGGTTTCGTTTCCCTATCTGGCYGCGATACCGGCACGCGAGGCRCTCATCAAGCGATTCCGGGAATTRTGGGACTACGAGAAATTCRGTTTGCCSASGMATRAGGCGGGACGATACTTTTACTGGCATAACGATGGCTTACAGGACCAGAGTGTTTTATACGTATCAGACTCGCTGAGAGAAGAAGCTCGGGTACTGATCGATCCGAACGAGTTCACGGAAGACGCGACGAATTCGGTTGGCAGCTACGAGGTCAGCCACGATGGCAGCAAGATCGCCTACAGCGTTTCAGAAGGCGGCAGCGACTGGAAAGACTGGCGGGTCCGCAATGTGGAAAGCGGCGAGGACTATCCGGACGTCATTACCGGCACCAAGTTCACACCRGTCTCCTGGTCGATYGACGACAAGGGGTWTTACTACAGCCGTTACCCGATGGTCGAGAACGSTGCGGCYGACGACAATCAGCAGGTTGCCATTTAYTACCACAGGCTCGGTGAATCGCAGGRCGAMGATGARCTGATTTACGAGATTACGGAYCACGMAACGAGRAATCCGTAYGGCACTGTCACRGACGACGGYAGATTTCTCGTYATACACGTRTCCGACGGATWCGACTCGAACGGTATCTATTATATGCCGCTCGACGRTCAGGAKMGGRCWGTAAGCAGGCTGTTYGACGAGTGGGAYGCYATWTACAGCATYGTTGATACCGATGGTGATACSTTTTATGTGCATACCAACAAGRRCACSCCGCWCTGGCAACTTGTYGCGGTCGAYRTCAMYARSAACRAYATWGATGMSTGGCARGTTYTGATWCCRYCGAYCGATTYCGTGCTCGATACRGTAAGTTCGGTAGGYGAKCGYTTCTTCGCTCATTACCTGAATGATGCCWCTTCGAAAATCGAGWRWTACACGCGTGWTGGMGATTACCTTGGGGAWGTGAWMCTRCCGGGGCTTGGCACGGTGTCCGGTTTCTCCGGCGAGCGGSAAGATGACGARACATTCTTCTCTTTTTCRTCMTATSTATCGCCRCCACGCATTTTTCGGTATTCGCTCAAGGACGATACGAGCGAGATTTACAAGGTCGCCGAAATCGCTGCCGAYRYGGATGCGTATGARACCACGCAGGTCTTCTACAGCAGTAAGGATGGCACGCTGGTGCCGATGTTYATCACTCACCGCAAAGACATAGTGCTKGACGGGAYRAATCCAACGCTGCTTTACGGTTACGGTGGGTTCAATATCTCTCAGACGCCACGTTACAGCACGAAGTTCATGGTCTGGCTGGAAACGGGCGGTGTCGTCGCGGTTGCAAACCTTCGTGGTGGAGGCGAGTACGGTGAAGCCTGGCATAAAGCGGGCACGAGGGAACACAAGCAAAACGTTTTTGACGATTTCATAGCAGCAGCCGAATGGTTGATCGAAAATAAATACACGTCGAAATCGAAACTGGCAATCAATGGCGGCAGTAACGGTGGATTGCTGGTAGGCGCGTCAATGACGCAACGGCCCGATTTATTTGCCGCCGCAATACCAAATGTTGGCGTGCTCGACATGTTGCGTTATCACACGACAAGTGCGAACGCCCGAGCCTGGTCCAGCGACTATGGCTTGAGCGAGAACGAATCGGATTTCAGGGCCCAGTTCGCYTACTCGCCGYTGCACAATGTSGARAAMGGGGYTTGTTATCCGCCCACGCTGATTACGACGGGCGAYCGGGACAATCGCGTSATGCCGTGGCACAGCTTCAAATTCGCGGCCGAAATGCAGCAGGCCCAGGGTTGCASCAACCCGATTCTCRTTCGCATCGAGACCAGGGCGGGMCATGGTKCCGGGAAACCCACSTGGATGCGCATCGAGCARGCTGCGGATGAATGGGCGTTCCTCGTCGAGCAACTSGATRTCGAGMTACCYGATTTYGACTGACGAAACYGYGTCSAKAAAGCGGYGCTATTCTCGATTTARSACGTGYTTGAGTTCGACCAGYGCGTTCTGCCAGCGATCGTCGGACAATCGRTAATATTCTTCCCAGTCTTCGCTCGCAGGAATGCCTGCAACGCTGATCGTCATCAGTGTTTTCTCGTCACGCTCGCGCAGGAAGAAGTCCACAGTGATCGGTCCGCTTGGCAATGGATCTTCGCCTTCGCGCGGCGCGATGACGAGGCGCATGCGTCGCGGCGGCATGAAAACATCGATGCGACCCGCCGATTCGGAACCGTCGCGAAGCGACAGCGAAAATGGTCGACCGATCTGCGGCGTGAATTCGCCATCCAGCGCCAGCCATTGCTTTAGGTATTCGATGTCGGTAATCGCCGTCCAGACGTCCTTGATCTTGCCAGCCACCTCGAGCTCGGCCTTGTGGCTGCGCGTTACGCTTTCCGGTTGAGGTACTGCTTTGGCTTTTTCCTTTGGCTTTTCCGCTTTCTTGACGGCCGGTGCCGCTTCCTCGCGCGTATCCGGATAGGAAATAACATGGAGATCGCGCTGTGGGAAAGGAATCGTGACATTCGCGTCTCTGAATGCCTGATCGATCGCGAAATTCAGGTCGCTTGTCACCTGGAATCGTCGTTCGATTCTTTGGATCCGGACGCGAAGTTCGAAATCCAATGAACTGTCGCCGAAGCCCATAAACAATGCACGTGGTTCTGGCGCGCGGCCGTCCGTGATGACCTCGGCGTGAGCGCGTGCGATCGTCTCGAGTATTTCGCGGACTTTTTCAATATCGGATCCATATGCGACGCCGACGTTGACCCTCAGCCGTCCATAGGTATCGCGCAATACCCAGTTTGTTACGCGCCCGGAAACCAGTTCGGAATTCGGCACAAGCACGTTTTGGTTATCGAGTGTCTCGATTTCTGTCGCACGTATTCGGATGCTGCGGACGAATCCCTCGA